>Ga0207433_10000182_pt1 | contig 149888 bp, 150 predicted proteins | sample YelNatPaOPGAMG01_FD_187559 | JGI IMG/M metagenome (GOLD analysis project Ga0207433, IMG submission 187559) | Hot spring thermophilic microbial communities from Obsidian Pool, Yellowstone National Park, USA - OP-RAMG-01 (SPAdes) (version 3) | ecosystem: Environmental > Aquatic > Thermal... | reverse complement strand
CCGTCCCGAGGTGCGCAACGCCTTCGACGCTGCGACCATCGCCGCGCTGCACACCGCCTTCGTCGAACTCGGCCTGGATGCGCAAGTGCGCGTGGTCGTGCTCGCGGCGCAGGGCGCCGCGTTTTGCGCCGGGGCCGATCTGCGCTACATGCAGCAACTGGCCGGATTTTCCGAGGCGCAGAATCGCGACGACGCGCTGCAACTCGCGCGCATGCTGCGCGCCGTGGCCGAATGCCCCAAGCCCGTGATCGCCCGGGTGCAGGGCGATGCCTTCGCCGGGGGCTTCGGTCTGGTGGCGGCCTGCGATCTGGCCGTGGCCGTGGCCAGCGCGCGCTTCTGCCTGAGTGAGGTCAAGCTGGGGCTGATTCCGGCGACCATCATGCCGCATGTGCTGCGCGCCATCGGCCCCCGCGCGGCGCAGCGCTACACCCTGACCGCCGAGGTGCTGGACGCCGCCACCGCGCAGCGCATCGGCCTGGTGCACGAAGTGGCCGCAGACGCCGAAGCGCTCGACGCGCAGGTGCGCGCGTGGACGCAGGCGCTGCGGGCCGCTTCGCCGCAGGCGTTGGCTGCGGCCAAGCGCCTGCTCGCCGAGGTGGCGCATCATCCGCTGAGTGAGGCGCTGCTGGCGGATACCGCCGAGCGCATCGCCCAAGCCCGCGCCAGCAGTGACGGGCGCGAGGGCATCGCCGCTTTTCTCGAAAAACGCAAGCCGAGCTGGGTCGAACCCGGCCCGAACTGAACCGAATCTCGCCATGAACAACAACGCCCCCACCCCCTGGACGCCCGAGCGCATTGCTGCGCTGCTCGACCTGCCGCTGCCCGAATTGATGTGGCAGGCGCAGCAAATCCACCGCGCGCACTTCGACCCGACCGAGGTGCAGCTTTCGTCTCTGCTGTCGATCAAGACCGGCGGCTGCGCCGAAGACTGCGCCTACTGCCCGCAATCGGCGCATCACGACGTCGGTCTGAAGGCGGGCAAGCTGATGGACCTTGATGGGGTGCTGGCCCACGCCCGGGCGGCCAAGGACGCCGGGGCCAGCCGCTTTTGCATGGGCGCGGCCTGGCGCGAGCCCAAGGATCGCGATATCGACGCCGTGGCGCGTCTGGTCGAGGGTGTCAAGGCGCTCGGGCTTGAGACCTGCATGACCCTGGGGATGCTGCGCCCCGAGCAGGCGCAGCGTCTGGCCGACGCCGGGCTGGATTACTACAACCACAACCTCGACACCTCGCCCGCGTTCTACGGCAACATCATCACCACCCGCACCTATCAAGACCGGCTCGACACCCTGCGTCATGTGCGCAGCGCGGGCATGGCGGTGTGCTGCGGCGGCATCGTCGGCATGGGCGAGACCCGCGCCGACCGCGCCGCGCTGCTGGCCGAGCTCGCCAACCTCGACCCCTATCCCGAATCCGTGCCGATCAACGCGCTGGTGCGCGTGGCCGGAACGCCGCTGGAACACGCGCCCGACCTCGACCCCTTCGAGTTCGTGCGCACGGTGGCGGCGGCGCGCATCGTCATGCCGCGCGCCTGGGTGCGGCTGTCGGCCGGGCGTAAAGAACTGGGCGACGGCATCCAGGCGCTGTGCTTTCTTGCCGGAGCAAACTCGATTTTTTACGGCGACACCCTGCTGGTCACCGGCAATGCCGAGGTGGACGCCGACCGCGCGCTGTTCGCTCGCCTCGGTCTGCACGCGGGCGACCTGCCAGCCGCTGCGTCACCGAGCGCCCCCGCGTCGCGGCGCATCCTCCGCGCCCAGCAAAGCGCCTGATCCGATCCATGCAAGCCCCCACCCTCGACACCCTGCAGCTCCTTGCCCTGGCCGCCGCGCTGGGCTGGGCCAGCGGCCTGCGCGCCTTTCTGGTCATGTTCGCCGTGGGGCTGGCCGGGCTGAGCGGCTGGGTGCAACTGCCTGCCGGGCTGCAGCCCCTGGCCAGCCCGCTGGCGGTGGGCCTCACCGGGCTGCTGGCCGCGCTCGAATTCATCGGCGACAAAATCCCCGGGGTGGACAGTCTGCTCGATTTCATCTCCACCCTGCTGCGCATCCCTGCAGGCGCGGTGCTCGCTGCCAGCGTGTTCGGCCTGGATCACACCTTCGTCGCGGCGCTGGCTGCGGCGGCCGGTGGCAGCCTGGCTGCGGTCAGCCACGGCACCAAGCTCTCCACCCGCGCCGCCATCAACACCTCGCCCGAGCCGTTTTCCAACGTCGGCGCGTCGTTTGGCGAGGACGCACTGGTGCTGGGCGGGCTGTGGCTGGCGTGGTTGCATCCGGTGCTGTTTTTCATCGCGCTGGCGCTGGTGCTGATCGCCATGGTTTGGCTGGCGCGCCGAAGCTTGCACTTCGTGCGCGGCCTGCTCGGTCGCATGGTGCGCCTGTTCAGCGGCAGGGCCGAGACTGCGTCTGGCGCGACGGATGTGACCTTTCGCGACAAGAGCTGAGCCGCGTTGACTTGGAGTGCTGACATGTTTTCGAAAGTCCTGATCGCCAATCGCGGCGAGATCGCCTGCCGCGTGGCGGCCACCTGCCGCCGCCTGGGCATCGCCACCGTGGCGGTGTATTCCGAGGCGGATGCGGCCGCAGCCCATGTGGCCGCTTGCGACGAGGCGGTGTGCATCGGCCCGTCCGAGGCGGCGCGCAGCTATCTGCTAGGCGAGCGCATCGTGCAGGCCGCGCGCGACACCGGGGCGCAGGCCATCCATCCGGGCTATGGCTTCCTCAGCGAAAACCCGGCCTTTGCCCAAGCCTGCGCCGAAGCCGGGGTGGTGTTCATCGGCCCGCCGCCGGCGGCCATGCAGGCCATGGGGTTGAAGGCCGAGTCCAAGCGGCTGATGCAGCAGGCCGGGGTACCGCTGGTGCCGGGCTATCACGGCGCCGAGCAGGATGCCACGCTGCTCAAGGCCGAGGCCGAGCGCATCGGCTATCCGGTGTTGATCAAGGCCAGCGCGGGCGGCGGCGGCAAGGGCATGCGGGAGGTGCATGCGGCCGAGGCGTTCGACGCTGCGCTGGCGTCATGCCGCCGTGAGGCGATGAGCAGCTTCGGCCATGATGCGGTGCTTGTGGAAAAGCTGGTGCGCAACCCGCGGCATATCGAAATCCAGGTGTTCGCCGACGCGCACGGCCACTGCCTCTGGCTGTTCGAGCGCGATTGTTCGATGCAGCGCCGTCATCAGAAGGTCATCGAGGAAGCTCCCGCGCCCGGCTTGCCCGAGGCCATGCGCCGCGACATGGGCGCTGCCGCCGTGGCCGCGGCGCAGGCGGTGGGCTATGTCGGCGCGGGCACGGTGGAGTTCATCGTCGAATGCAGCGAGGCCGGGGTGCCGCAGCAGTTCTACTTTATGGAGATGAACACCCGGCTGCAGGTCGAGCATCCGGTGACCGAGCTGATCACCGGCCTGGATCTGGTCGAGTGGCAGCTGCGCGTGGCTGCGGGCGAGCGGCTGCCCATGGCGCAGGAGCAGGTGCGTTGCACCGGCCATGCGATCGAGGCGCGGCTCTACGCCGAACATCCCGAAGCCGGTTTCCTGCCGTCCACCGGGGTGCTGCAGCGGCTTGCGCTGCCACCGCATGCCGTCTTCGGCGCGGTGGGCGATCAGGGCATCCGCATCGACAGCGGGGTGCGCGAGGGCGATGCGATCACCCCGTACTACGACCCGATGATCGCCAAACTGATCGCCTGGGGGGCGACGCGCGTGCAGGCGCGGCTGCGGCTGCGGCAGGCGCTGGCGGCCACCCGCATCGCCGGGCTACAGACCAATGTGCAGTTCCTCCACCGCTTGCTCGGGCAGGAGGCGTTTGCCGCGGGCGTGGTCGATACCGGACTGATCTCTCGGCATCAGGACGCGCTGCTGGCGCCGCCTGCGATCGCGCCGCAGCTGGCCTGCGCCGCAGCGGTCGGCGCGGTGCTCGAAGCCGAACGCGACACCCAGACCGACGACTCCTGGTCCGCGCGCGATGGATACACCAACGGCGTGCTGCCGCCGCGCGCTTTTGCCTTCGACAGCCCGTGGGGCGAACTGCGCTGCACCCTGCTCTACGCCAACGGCGGGCAGCCGATGCGCCTACACGCACCGGGGATGGATCAGCCGCAGCCGTTTGTCTGCAGCGCGCGCGCCGGGCGGGCCGAGAACGAACGTGCGCTGGTGCTCACCCTGGGGCCGCAGCGCGCGCAGGTCGAGGTGGTGCGGCTGGGCGCGGCGGGCTTTGCGGTGTTCGCCGCGGGCGAGCAGGCGCTGCTGCAACTGCGCGGCGCCGATCTGGGCGACGCCACTGCGGTGCAGGCGTCAGGGCGGCTGACCGCGCCGATGCCCGGCAAGATCATTGCGCTGCATGTGCAGCCTGGCGACACCGTGCAGCCCGGCGCGCCGCTGCTGGTGCTCGAAGCGATGAAAATGGAGCACACCCTGCATGCCCCGTCGGCTGGGCAGGTCAGCGAACTGCTGCACGCGGTGGGCGACCAGGTCAGCGAGGGTGCGGAGCTGCTGCGCATCACCGCGCTGCAGGAACAGGGGACGAGCGCATGAGGCTGGCGGTCTGGGATCCGGACGAACCCTTTCGCCGCTGGCGCGAGGCGCTGATGCAGCACGCCAAGGAAACCGGCCTGGCGATCGACGTGATCGACGCCTGCGCGCAGCCCGAGGCGCAGGCCGAGTTCGCGCTGGTTTGGCGCCCCGAGCCCGAGTGGCTCGCCGGACAGATGGGCTTGCGCGTGGTGTTCAATCTCGGTGCCGGGGTCGACGCGATCGCGCCGCTACTGCACCGCCTGCATCCCGGCGTGCCGCTGGTCCGCCTCGAAGACGCGGGCATGGGGCGACAGATGGCCGACTATGTGGCCGAGGGTGTGCTGCACGCGTACCGCCGCATGACGGACTACGCCGCGCAACAGGCGCAGCAGCGTTGGGAGCCGCTGCCGTTGTCGCCGCGCGCCAGCTTCACGGTGGGCTTTCTCGGCCTGGGGCAGATGGGCGCGGCAGCCGCACGGCGGGTGGCGGCGATGGACTTTCCCGTTCTGGCCTGCAACCGCAGCGGGAGGTCGCCTGTTGCAGCCGAACTGCGCTGCGCGCTTTATCCCCTGGAGCGGCTGGATGAATTCCTGGCCCAAACCCGAGTGCTGGTGGTGTTGTTGCCGCTGACAGCCGACACCCGCGGCCGACTCGATTACGCTGCGCTGAGCCGTCTGCCGCAGGGCGCGCACCTCATCAACGCCAGCCGCGGCGCGGTGATCGATCAGGCCGACCTGCTCGATCTGCTGCACGGTGGGCACCTCGCCAGCGCCTTGCTCGATGTCTTTGCCACCGAGCCGTTGCCGTCCGATGATCCGCTATGGCGCCACCCGCGGGTGCGCATCACCCCGCATGTGGCGGCGCAAACCCTGGTCGGGCCATCGGCGGCACAGATCGTGCGCAAGATCGCCGCCATCGAGCGCGGCGAATCGCCCAGCGGCGCAGTCGACATGCGGCTGGGATACTGAGTTGGAGAGATGCACATGCACACGCTGAACGATTTGCCGAAGTCGGTCGAAGTGGTCGAAGTCGGTCCGCGCGACGGCCTGCAGAACGAGGCCAACCCGGTGCCCACCGCGGTGAAAATCGCGTTGGTCGATCGCCTGTCCGCAGCGGGGCTGCCGCAGATCGAGGCTGCTGCCTTCGTCTCGCCCAAGTGGGTGCCCCAGATGGCCGGCAGCAGCGAAGTGATGGCGGACATCGGCCGCCGTCCCGGCACTCGGTATTCCGCGCTGGTGCCCAATCTGAAAGGCATGGAAGCGGCGCTGGCCGCCGGGGTGGACGAGGTGGTGGTGTTCAGCGCCGCAAGCGAAGCGTTCGCGCAAAAAAACATCAACTGCTCGATTGCCGAGTCGATCGAACGCTTCCGCCCAGTGGCCGCGGCGGCGAAGGCTGCCGGGGTGCGGCTGCGCGGCAGCATTTCGGTGGCGCTGGGCTGCCCGTACCAGGGCGAGGTTCGGCCTGCGGCCGTGGTCGACGTGGTGCAGCGCATGGCCGAGCTGGGCTGCGACTCGATCGACATCGCCGACACCATCGGCGTGGGGACGCCCGGCGCGGTGCAGGCGGTGTTCGACGCCACCGCGCGGGTGTTCCCGCTGGCGCAGCAAGCCGGGCATTTCCACGACACCTACGGCCAGGCGCTGGCCAATGTGCTCGCGGCCTTGCAGCTGGGCGTGGCGAGCTTTCACTCATCCGTCGCCGGTCTGGGCGGCTGCCCGTACGCCAAGGGCGCCACGGGCAATCTCGCCACAGAGGATCTGCTTTACATGCTGCACGGCTTGGGGCTGGAAACCGGGGTCGATCTGCGCGCGGTGGTCGAGACGGGCGACTTCATCACCCGCGCCATCGGCCGCCCGAACCACAGCCGCGCGGGCCGCGCGCTGCTGGCCAAATGGGCCGCCGCGCAGGGCGAGGGGGCCTGCGCCGCATGAGCCGCGCCATGCCGACGCGCCCGATCAGCAATCCATCGGATTCGGTGCAGCGCGTGATCGACGCGCTGGCCGCACTCGGCCATGCCGAGCTGCCGGTGCTGCTCGACGCCGCCGCACGCACCGCGCAGCAGGCGGCCGACGCGCTGGGCGTTGCGCTTGGGCAGATCGCCAAGTCCATCGTGTTCCGCCATGTGGACAGCCACCGCGCCGTGTTGGTGGTCTGCGCCGGAGACCGGCGGGTGGATGAGCGCGCCGTGGCCGCGCAAGTGGGGATGCTGGCGCGCGCCGATGCCGATTTCGTGCGCGCGACCACCGGCTTTGCCATCGGCGGCGTGAGTCCGGTGGGCCATCTGCAGCCGCCGATCGCGCTGATCGATGCGAGTCTTTGGCGCTTTTCCCGCATCTGGGCCGCGGCCGGGCATCCGCATGCCGTGTTCCCGCTGCAGCCTGACGACCTGCCGCGCTGGCTCGGTGTCGCGCCAAGCGCAATCACCCAGGTGGCCTGAAGCCATGACCGTGCCGTCGCCCTGCATCAATGTTTGCACCCTGGATGAGGCGCGCGGGCTGTGCCGCGGCTGCCTGCGCACCCTGGATGAAATCGCGCGCTGGAGCGGCATGAGCGAGCAGGGCAAGCTGCAGGTCTGGCGTGCGATCCGCCTGCGGCAGGCGCAGGCTGGCGGCGCAGCGGACGGCACCGCAGCCGGGCCGGATGGGATGGGCGGGACGGCGCGGCCGCCCGCATAGAATCACATCCCTGCACAAAAAAGCGGCAGCCGCATCGTCCGGTGTGCTGCGCCGCGCACGCCATCCCGCCATGACCCAACCCGCCGCCCCTGCCGACTCCGCGCCCCTTGCGGCGCTTGCGCGGATGCGCGCGCCGTTGCGGCTCGGGCAACACCTGCTGGCGAACCGCGTGTTCGCCGCGCCCATGGCCGGGGTCACCGACCGACCTTACCGGCGGCTGGCGCGGCAACTCGGGGCGGGATATTGCGTGAGCGAAATGGTGACCTCGCGCGCCGACCTGCGCGACACGCTCAAGACCTCGCGCCGCGCCAACCACGACGGTGAGGCCGCGCCGATCGCGGTGCAGATCGTCGGCACCGACCCCGAGCAGATCGCGCAGGCGACGCACGACAACCTGGTGCGCGGCGCGCACATCATCGACATCAATATGGGCTGCCCGGCGAAAAAGGTCTGCAACCGCTGGGCCGGCTCCGCGCTGATGCAGGACGAAGACCTCGCAGCGCGGCTGGTCGAAGCTGCAGTGCAGGCTGCCGGTCCGTTCGGTGCGCCGGTCACGCTCAAAATGCGCGCTGGCTGGTGCGCAGTGGCCCGCAACGCCCCGCGCATCGCCCGTCTGGCCGAGGCCGCCGGTGCGGCGATGCTGGTGGTGCACGGCCGCACCCGCGAGCAGGGCTATGGCGGGCAGGCCGAGTACGACACCATTGCCGAGGTCAAGCGCAGCGTGGGCATTCCCGTCGTGGCCAATGGGGACATCGACTCGCCGCAGAAAGCCGCTGCCGTGCTGCTGCAAACCGGCGCCGATGCGGTGATGATCGGCCGCGCTGCGATGGGCCGCCCCTGGCTGTTCGGCCAGATCGCCGCCTATCTGGAACACGGCGCGCTGCGGCCCGACCCATCGCCCGCGCAATGGCGCGACTGGCTGTTCGCGCATCTCGACGACCACTATGCACTCTACGGCGAGGCCGCTGGCGTGCGCACCGCGCGCAAGCATGTCGGCTGGTATGTCGCCCATCTGGAGGGTGGCGCCGCTTTCCGCCAGCACTTCAACACCCTGCAGACCGCCGTCGAGCAACTGGCCGCGCTGCGCCGCCTGCTCGGGACAACGCAGCCCTCCCTCCCCCTTCCTCTTGCCGCCGCTGCATGAACCCGCAACCCAAAACCCTCGAACAATGCGTGATCGAGAGCCTGGAAGGCTATTTCCGCGACCTCGGCGGCTCCGAGCCGCATGGCATTCACGCCATGGTGATGCAGGCGGTGGAAAAGCCGCTGCTGGCCACCGTGATGCGCCATGCCGAAGGCAACCAGTCGCTGGCTGCGCGCTGGCTGGACATCAACCGCAACACCCTGCGCAAAAAGCTGGCCGAACACAAGCTGCTCTGAACCCACCTTTCCTTTCTTCGAGACTTTCATGCAAGCCCTGATTTCCGTTTCCGACAAGACCGGCGTGCTCGACTTCGCCCGCGACTTGCATGCCTTGGGCGTGCGCCTGCTGTCCACCGGCGGCACCGCCAGGATGTTGCGCGAGGCGGGGCTGCCCGTGCTCGAGGTGGCCGACTACACCGGCTTTCCCGAGATGCTCGACGGCCGGGTGAAAACCCTGCATCCCAAGGTGCATGCCGGACTGCTGGCGCGGCGCGACCTGCCCGAGCATGTGGCGCAGACCACGGCGCACGACCTGCCCGCGATCGACATCCTCTGCGTCAACCTCTACCCCTTCGAGGCCACCGTGGCCAAGCCGCACAGCCTTGCCGATGCGATCGAGAACATCGACATCGGCGGCCCGGCGATGGTGCGCTCGGGCGCGAAAAACTATCAGCATGTCGCGGTGGTCACCGACCCGGCCGACTATGCCGTCGTGGTGGATGAGCTGCGCACGGCGGGCATAGTCAGCGACGCCACGCGCTTTCGCCTGGCGGTCGCCGCGTTCAACCGCATCGCCCAGTACGACGCGGCGATTGCCAACTATCTTTCGGCGCTGAAGGATGACGGATCGCGCAGCGCCTTTCCTGCGCAGCTCAACCTCACCTTCACCAAGCAGCAAGACCTGCGCTACGGCGAGAACCCCCATCAGGCCGCGGCGTTCTATGTCGAACCCGGAGCGCGCGAGGCCAGCATCGCCACCGCGCGCCAGCTGCAAGGCAAGGAGCTGTCGTTCAACAACATCGCCGACGCCGACGCCGCGCTCGAATGCGTCAAGCAGTTCGCCGACGGCCCGGCCTGCGTCATCGTCAAGCATGCCAACCCCTGCGGCGTGGCGTATGGCGACTCACTGCTTGCCGCCTACGACCGCGCCTACGCCACCGACACCGAATCGGCCTTTGGTGGCATCATCGCCTTCAACCGCGCACTCGACGCCGACACTGCCCGCGCCATCGTCGAGCGGCAGTTCGTGGAGGTCATCATCGCGCCCGCGGTGTCGCAGGCGGCCATCGACATCTGCGCGGCGAAGAAAAACGTGCGCCTGCTGGCCTGCGGCAGTTGGGACGCGCAGCCCGCAGCCCGGTTTGACGCCAAGCGCGTCAACGGCGGCCTGCTGCTGCAGGACGCTGACTTGGCCCTGCACGGCGAGCTGCAGATCGTCAGCCAGCGCCAGCCGACCGAGGCCGAACTGCGCGACCTGCTGTTTGCCTGGCGCGTGGCCAAGTTCGTCAAGTCCAACGCCATCGTCTACGCCAAGGATCAGGCCACTATCGGCGTCGGTGCCGGGCAGATGAGTCGGGTGAACTCGGCGCGCATCGCCGCGATCAAGGCCGAGCATGCGGGCTTGCCAGTGCCCGGATCGGTGATGGCCTCCGACGCCTTCTTCCCCTTCCGCGACGGCATCGACAACGCCGCGCAGGTCGGCATCACCGCGGTCATTCACCCCGGCGGCTCGTTGCGCGATGCCGATGTCGTCAAAGCGGCCAACGAGCACGGCATGGCCATGGTGCTCACCGGCATGCGGCATTTCCGGCACTAAAGCCGCAGCCACAGGCGCGGCGCATGCGCATCCTCGGCATCGACCCCGGACTCAACACCACCGGCTACGGCGTGATCGACGCCGTGGGCCAACGGCTTGCCTATCAGGCCAGCGGGACGATCCGCATTCCGAAAGGGCTGCTACCCGACCGGCTGAAAACCCTGTTCGACGGCGTGAGCGCGGTGGCGCAGCAGGCGCAGGCGGATGTGGCCGTGGTTGAGATCGTGTTTGTCAACGTCAACCCACAGTCCACCCTGCTGCTCGGGCAGGCGCGCGGTGCAGCGATTGCGGCGCTGGTGGCGCAGGGCTTGCCGGTGGTCGAGTACACCGCGCTACAGCTCAAAAAATCCATCGTCGGCTATGGCCGCGCCAGCAAGACGCAGATGCAGGAGATGGTGGCACGGTTGCTGGCGCTGCCGGGCCAGCCGGGGCCGGACGCGGCCGACGCGCTGGGGCTTGCGATCTGTCATGCCCACGCGCAGCGCGCGCTGACTGCGGTGCATCACGCCGCACCGCGGAGGGCGGACGGCGTCGGCAAGGCGGGCACCCTGCATGCGGCCCAGTTGCGCGGCCTGCGCACACGCGGCGGACGGCTGATCGGTTAAATCCCTGCAGCAACGGCGGGTGCTGTCGCATCTGTTTACACGGCGCGCAGGCATCTTGCTTGAAGATGCAGCCTGTCGATTTTTTCAAGGAGCCGATCATGTCTGCATCGTTGCGCTGGGCTGCACTGTCGCTCGCCTTGTTTGCGGCAGCGGGCTGCTCGGCGCTAGCGGCCGAGCAGCGCGTGGTCATCGGCGTGGCCGTACCGCTGTCCGGCCCCTTGGCTGCCAGTGGTCAGGATGCGGTCAACGGCGTGCAGATGGCGCTGGACAAGCTCAATGCCGACCATGCAGGGATCGGCGGCAGGCCGGTGCGTTGGGCGATGGACGCAGAAGACGATCAGGGCCTGCCCACCCAGGCCACGCTGGTGGCGCAGAAGCTGGTGGACGAAGGCGTGAGTGGCGTGGTCGGCCACCAGACCTCGGGCTGCACCTTACCGGCCGCGCGCATCTACAGCCAGGCGGGCATCCCGCAGATCACCCCGTCATCCACCTCCCCCAAGATTGCCGAGCAGGGCTACCAAACCTTTTTCCGCATGATCGCTAACGACAACGCGCTGGGCGCGGGGCTGGCCGAATATGCCCACGACACCCTGAAAGTGCAGCGCGTGGCGGTGGTGGACGACCGCACCGCCTACGGTCAGGGCTTGGCCGATGTGTTTTCGGCCACGGCGAAGAAGCTGGGCATGGACGTGGTGGACCGCGAATACACCGACGACAAGGCCACCGATTTCTCCGCCATCCTCACGCGCATCAAGGCCGACCATCCGCAGGTGATCTTATACGGTGGCATGTACAGCCAAGCCGGGCCGCTGCTGCGGCAGATGCGCCAGATCGGCATGACCGCGCGGTTGTTGGGCGGCGACGGCATCTGCGCGCCCATCATGGCCAAGGTGGCGGGCGATGCGGTGAACGGCACGATTTGCGCGCAGGGCGGCGCGCCCCTGTCGGAACTGCCCAAGGGTAAGGCCTGGAAAGCGCGTTACGACGCGCTGTTCGGCGCCGCCGCCTTCCAGCTCTATTCGCCCAACGCCTACGACGCTGCGATGGTGCTGGCGCACGCCATGATGAAAGCCGGGTCGAGCGATCCGAAGGTGTACCGCAAGGATATCCGTCACATCGACGACGACGGTGTGACCGACAGCGACATCCACTTCACCGCGAACGGCGAACTGGCCGACCCGAGCATCACCCTGTCGGAGTTCCGAGGAGGGATCAAGGTGCCGCTGGCGGTGGAGCGGGTGCGGTAGCAGGTTGGCCCGCGCGCGGCGGGTCAGACCTTCTGCTCGGCCTCCAGATACGCCAGGCTGATGTATTTGCCGATGTTGTTGTCCCAGCCGGCGGTGTCTTTGGCCTTGGAGGCTACGCGCGGATCGGCCTTGGCGGCGGCGATGGCGGCGTCGGGCCCGGCCATGTCGCGCGCAGCCTTCTGCGCATGCTCCCAGATCGCGGCAAACAACTCGCGCTGCCAGGTCATCACCTCCGGCCCGGCATGACCGTGGCCGGGCAGCCAGTTGCTCCCTGGGATGTTTTTCTCCAGCGCGGCCATGTAGGACAGACTTCCGGGGTAGGAGCCCTCGTCCATGTTGGCGATGCGCCGGTTCATCATCACGTCGCCGACATAGGTCAGCTTGTCCTGCACCACCTCGATGCACACATCCGACGGCGTGTGGGCCGTGCCGTAGTGATGGGCGCGCAGCGTGACGTCGCCAAAGTCGAACACGTCGCCGTGCTTCACATCGCGGTTGGGCGCGACAATGCGCGTGCCCGCGCTCGATTGGTTGGTCCACTTGAGCATGGCCTGCTGCCACTCGGTGCCGGTGGCCCCCAGAATTTGCTCGCGGGTGTGCGGCATGGCGTAAATGGGCAGATCCTGGCCATAGGCGCTGACGAAGGCGTCATTGCCCAGCCAGTGATCGCCGTGGTAGTGCGAGTTGAACACGGCGATGACGGGCTGATCGGACAGTTTGCGCAACTGGCGTATGACCATCTCGCCGATCTGCACCGAGGCGCCGGTGTCGAGAATGATGAAGCCCTTGGCGGATTTCACCGCCGTGATATTGCTCATCATGCCCTGATTGCTTTCGGTGGGAAAGCCATCGGCGGCGTAGATCACGAACACATGCTCAGACAGCCGGGTGAGCGGCACATCGGCCACCTTCGGGCCGCGGATGAAATCCACCGCATCGGCGGCAAAGGCCGCCAGGTGCGGCGCGGCGGCGCCCGCTGCGGCCAGACTGGCAGCGGCGACACCCCAGCCCAGCAGGCTGCGGCGTTGCGGATTGAGGATGGAAGTGGGTCGAGCGGGCAGCATGGGAATCTCAAACATTTGGATACAAACCGAGATTGTGCGCTCGAAAAGAGGCTGAAAATGCCGGGGGATTACCCGAAGAGATCAGAGGCGCGCGGAGCTGCGGCCCCGGACTCAAGCGCCGTCTTGGGGGCGGCAATCCCACGCTTCAAAACCCGTCGGTGGAGGTGAACAGTCCGACGCGCAGATCCTTGGCGGTGTAGATTTCGCGCCCGTCCACCAGCATGGTGCCGTCGCCGATGCCCATGACCAGACGGCCGTTGATCACGCGCTTGAGGTCGATGCGGTACTGCACCAGCTTGGCCGTGGGCAGCACCTGGCCGGTGAACTTCACCTCCCCCACGCCCAGCGCGCGGCCGCGCCCTAGCCCCCCGACCCAGCCGAGATAGAAGCCGACGAGCTGCCACATCGCGTCGAGTCCCAGGCAGCCCGGCATCACCGGATCGCCCTGAAAGTGCACGCCGAAAAACCACAGATCCGGGTGGATGTCGAGTTCGGCCAGCATCTGGCCCCGGCCATACGCGCCGCCTTCTTCAGAGATCAGGGTGATGCGATCCATCATCAGCATTTCGCGCAGCGGCAGCTGGGCATTGCCGGGGCCGAACATTCGGCCCTCGCCACAGGCGATGAGGTCTTGTTTGTCGAAAGATGAGGGTCTAGTCATGGAGCGAAGTCGCAGAACAATTTATGAATGTTAGCCGTTGGCCCGCGCGGCCCTGATAAAGTTTGCCCATGATCGGACGACTGCACGGCACCCTGCTCGACAAATCCCCGCCCCAGATCCTGCTCGACGTGGGCGGCGTGGGCTACGAGGTCGATGTGCCCATGAGTACCCTGTACGACCTACCCGCCGTGGGGCAGACCGTCACCCTGCTGATCCACACCGTCATCCGCGAAGACGCGCACTTGCTCTACGGTTTTGCCACCGCAGGCGAGCGCGCCACCTTTCGCGAACTGCTCAAGATCAGCGGCATCGGCCCGCGCATCGCCCTGGCTGTGCTTTCCGGCTTGAGCGTGGCCGAAATCGCCCAGGCCGTGACCCAGCAAGACACCGCCCGCTTCACTCGCGTGCCCGGCATCGGCAAAAAAACCGCCGAGCGTCTACTGCTCGAACTCAAGGGCAAGCTCGGCGCCGATCTGGGCGGAGGCGCGGCGGCAGGGGCGGCAGGCAGCACCTCCGATGTGCTGCAGGCGCTCATCGCGCTGGGCTATTCCGAGCGGGAAGCGGCTGCGGCCACCAAGGCGCTGCCCGTGGGCTGCAGCGTGGACGACGGTATCCGCCAGGCACTCAAGAGCCTGGCGCGATAACGGCAAAGGCGCATGGACGCACTGCGCCCGGTGTGAGTGCCCCCAGGGTCGGTTCACCGACCGCCCCCCGTGGGGGCCAAGGAAACTTGGGGCGGCCCTGCGTTTCCTTGAGAGCTGTTTGCGCGCCAAAAAAGTAAGTCGCGCGTATCTTCTGCAACAAGATGTTGCCCCGCACGGCGTGGTCACGAAGACGACATTTGCGCTTTCAAGAATCCCTGCCATTGCGTGTCACAGCGGCTGAATCAGCCCGCACGCGATCCTTCGTTCACATCATTCAGGGACTTTCACCATGTTGCGCAAAACCCTTCTCGCCTCCTCGGTGGCCATGGCTGCAGTTGCCGTTGCTGCCTGGGGAGGCGGCTCCGACGCCGTGGCTACCGTGCCCGGCACCAGCTACACGGCAGCCCGCGCGCTGGCAACCGCCACGCCGATCAAGCATCTGGTCGTGGTGTATCAGGAAAACGTGTCGTTCGACCACTATTTCGCCACCTACCCCACTGCGACCAATCCGGCCGGTGAGCCGGCGTTCACCGCCAAGGCGGGCACCCCCACGCCGAACAATCTGGTCAGCGCCAATCTACTGACCAACAACCCCAACGCCACCAACACCGCCAATGGTGCCGGTGCCACCGAGCCTTTCCGTCTCGACCGTACCCAGGCCGCCACGGCCGATCAGGTGCATGCCTACACCGCCGAACAGAAGGCTTACGACGGCGGCAAGGCCGATCTGTTTCCGCTCTATACGGGTATCGAGACGACGGGTGGCGTGGGCGCATTCGGCACGACCGGCCAGGTGATGGGTTATTTCGACGGCAACACCGTCACGGCGCTGTGGAATTACGCGCAGAACTTCGCCATGAGCGATGCCGCCTACACCGATACCTACGGGCCGTCCACGCCGGGCGCGCTGGAAATGATTGGCGGCCAGACCAACGGAGTGCAGCTCGTCAAGACCGCGGTGCAGCCGTTCACCCTGCCGAGCGATCCGCCGTCTTCCAGCAAGACCGCCAAGAGCGCGTGGTACAGCTACTACGTCAATGATGGACAGGGCGGCTACACCATGATCAACGATGTCGATCCTGCCTACGATGTCTGTTCCAGCACGACCGATCAAGTGTCCATGTCGGGCAAGAACATCGGTGATCTGCTCAATGCCAAGAACATCTCCTGGGGCGGCTTCATGGGCGGGTTCAACCTCACCGTGACCAACCCCAACGGCACCACAGGCTGCAAACGCAGCACGGCATCCAACGTCGTGGGCGGCAACATCACCGACTACATCCAGCACCACAACTGGTTCCAGTACTACAAGAGCACGGCCAACCCGACCCACGCCCGCCCAAGCTCTACACTGGCCATCGGCCACACCTTGGAGACCGATGGCCAGACCACTGACCCGGCAAACCATGAGTATGGTCTGCAGGACTTTTTTGCCGCGGTGAAAGCCAACAACATGCCCGCTGTGGCGTTCCTGAAGGCCCCGGGCTTTGCCGACGGCCACGCCGGGTATTCCAACCCACTGGACGAGCAGGCCTTCGTGGCCAAGGTGGTGAATTTCCTGGAGCAGCAGCCCCAGTGGAGCAACACGGCAGTCATCGTCACCTGGGACGATTCCGACGGCTGGTATGACCATGCGTATGCTGCGCCGACGAGCTATTCCTACGATCCGCAGGCCGACCAGCTCAATGGCTCCGGCCAATGCGGCCCCGCGGGTGGCACCCCCAAAACCGGCGTCGACGGCAAGCCGGTCAACGGCCGCTGCGGCCCCGGCACCCGCATTCCCTTCCTGGTGATCTCGCCCTGGGCCCGCGCCAACTATGTGAGCGACACGCCCATTTCGCTCAGCTCGGTGGCGCGCTTCATCGAAGACAACTGGCTCGGCGGCCAGCGTCTGGGCGGCGGTTCGTTCGACGCCACGGCCGGTTCCATCATGGGTCTGTTCGACTTCAGCAAGGCCGCAGGCACCAAGGTGTTCATCGACCCGGCGCAGGGCACCGTGCTGAGCCAGCCGCCCGCAGGCAGCACCTCACCGGCATTCAATGTGTCGCTCTTCAGCAAGCAGAGCTGATGGACTCTCGGGCTTCAACCCTCCCCATCGATGGGGAGGGCGCCACATCGACCGCGCCGCCGTCGCCTCTCCCGCGCGTGGGAGAGGCTGGGAGGGGCAGTTCTCCGCCCAGGACGGCGCGCCGCATCGCGGCTGGCGTGACCATGCTGCTGGCCTGTACCTGCGCGGGCCTGGCCTGGGGGATGCACGCCCAGCCCGCGATTGCACCCATCGCCTGGCTGACGCATCCGGTCGACAGCGTGACGTATGCGCTGGGCGGCAACCCGCATCCGGTGCGGCTCGTGCTGCCGCCACAGCAGCCACTTTCCGCCGTGGCGCAACTCGGGCGGCAGTTGTTCTTCGATCCGGCGCTTTCCGCCTCGGGCAAGCAGTCGTGCGCGTCCTGCCATGACCCGGCGAATGGGTACAACCCCCCGCCGGGCAGCGGCCCGGTGATGCTGGGCGGGGCGCATCTCACTTCGCCCGGCTTCCGCCCGCCGCCCTCTCTGGCCTATCTCTACCGCCAGCAGCCCTTCTCCATCGGCCCGGACAACGAGGAAAACGAAACCATCACTCTGCAGCAGCTCGTGGCGCTGGGGCAGGACAGTCAGCGGGCTACCAAGACCGCGCAAAGCACGGCCCAGGCCGCGCAGAACCTGGTACCCACGGGCGGCCTGTTCTGGGACGGCCGGGTCAACACTCTGCAGCAGCAGGCTGACGGCCCCTTGTTCAATCCGGTGGAAATGGACGCGGGCAAGCCGCAGCGCGTCGCCGCGATCCTGGAACATCAGCCCTACGCGCCGCAATTCCTCCAGTTGTTCGGCCCCAATGTGTTCGGTGACCCGAAGCAGGCGGTGGCCGAAGCCTTGTTCGCCATCGCCCGCTATCAGATCGAAGCCCCGAGCTTTCACGCCTTCACCAGCAAGTACGACGCCTGGCTGCAGGGCAAGGCACGGTTGACGCCGCCTGAAATGCGCGGCTACCTGGCGTTCAACGACGTGCACAAGGCCGACTGCGCCGCCTGCCACCTCGACCAGCCGACCAAAGATCATCTGCCGCCGCTGTTCACCGACACGCAGTACGAGGCGCTGGGCGTGCCGCGCAATTCGCACATCCCGGCGAACCAGAATCCGCACTATGTCGATCTTGGGCTATGCGGCCCCTTCCGCACGGACATGAAGGACCAGACCGCTTATTGCGGCATGTTCCTCACGCCCACCTTGCGCAACGTGGCGCAGCGGCCGGTGTACTTCCACAACGGCGTCTACCACTCGCTCCAGCAGGTGCTGGACTTCTACAACTTCCGCGACGTGCAGCCCGGCAAGATCTATCCCACCGTGGACGGCAAGGTGCAGAAGTACGACGATCTGCCGCCGCAGTACCACGCCAATGTGGACACCACCGACCCGCCGCTGAACCGCCACCTTGGCGAGCAACCGGCGATGACGTCGCAGGACATGCGCGACATCATCGCCTTCCTGCACACCCTGAACGACGGCTACACACCGCGCAAGCCGGCGTCTTGAGCGCCCATCAGGCCGCCAAGGCGGGCGGGTTCAGGCGCTCCATCATGCTGGCGAACAGGCGCTGCAGGTTGGGCTTGGCCTGGCCGTGCAGATGCGAGCGCAGCGCGCCCTCGGGGGAAATCCAGTGCAGCGTGCCCAAGCGGCGGATGGCGAAGCCGCGCTGGTACGCGCCTAGCACAATGACCCAGTCGCCGCCTTCCTGTTGATGCAGAAGTACCCGGCCCAGGGCGGCTGCAATGGCCTGCACCTGTTGCGGGTTCAGCGTGTGCGTGGGGAGCTGGTCGATCACCTGCTGGAGAATGGGCAGATCCTGCTGGGTGCCGCCGAGCAGGTGGCCATCGCAACAGGCTTGCGCCAGCAGGTCGGCCTCCAGCAGAGCCAGGGTGAGTTGTTGGACGTCCGGTGGTTCCAGATTGAAAAAGCGCATCACACCCTCCTGAACAATGATCGAGTCTGTGCTTGTACGCTGGCGACCATGACGAAACCAGCGCAACCATTCAAAAATCCTCGGGTATCCGGGGCAAGCGCCGAGTTTGCACAGTTGCGCTTTGCAGCCGATTTTGGCGACATGGAGTTGCTCACGGCGCGTTACCTCGACCATCAATTTGCGCCGCATGTGCACGACAGCTATGTCATCGCGCTGATCGAAGACGGTGTGGAACGGTTTTGCTGTGGCCGGACATCACAGGTGGCAGCGGCCGGAAGCATCATCGTCATTCCGCCTGGAGAAGTGCACGATGGCAGCAGCGGCTGTGAGGCGGGCTGGGCCTACCGGGTGTTCTACCCGCAACCGGCCTTGCTGGCTGAACTCATGGCCGAGTTGCGCGAGGGCGATGCCCGCCTGCCGGTCTTCGATCGGGTGGTGTTCGATGACCCGGCGCTTTTCCAGGCCTTGCGGGGTTTGCATGCCGCGCTGCATGCATCCAGCGATGCATTGCTGCGCGCTGGTATCTGGCGCGAGGCGATGACGCCGCTGCTGCGTCATGCCGGTGCACGCGAACCCGCGACCGGGCGGGAGGATGCGGCGGTGCGCCGGGTGCAGGACCTGTTGCGCGCCGATCTCACCGCCACGCTGACTCTCGCTGACCTGGCGCGCGCGGTCGGCCTGAGCCCCTGGCACCTCAACCGCGTGTTCTCGCGCACGGTCGGGATGCCGCCGCATGCCTGGCGCAACCAGTGGAGGCTGGCGCAGGCCAAGCACCAGTTGCGCGGCGGGCAGAGCGCGGCCGAGGTGGCGGCCAGCCTGGGCTTTGCCGATCAGTCGCATCTGCACCGGCTGTTCAAACGCGCGTTCGGCGTGACCCCCGGAGGCTATGCATCGCGCAAGAACGTCCAAGATCAGGCGGACGTCTGCCGGTAATCTGTTGGCATGTGTGCAATGCCATCCCCCTGTGGCCACCAGACGCTAACCCGTGCCACCGAACTGCGCCACGGTGCGCGTGACACCCTGCCGCTGCTGCTCGGCGCCGCGCCCTTCGGGCTGATCTTCGGCGCGTTGGCGTCCGCCAGCCCGTTGGGCATCGAGGGCGCGATGGCCATGTCGGCGCTGGTGTTCGCCGGGTCGGCGCAGTTCATCGCGCTGAGCCTGCTGGCCAGCGGCGCCAGTGGGCTGGTCGTGGTGTTCACCACGCTGGTGGTCAATCTGCGCCACCTGCTGTACTCGGCCAGCCTGCAGCCGCAGATGGCGCGGCTGCCGCAGCGCTGGCGGATGCTGCTGGCGTTCTGGTTGACCGATGAAACCTATGCCGCCGTCCACCACCGCTACGCCCGCGACGACGGCGCGCCGTTCAAGCACTGGTACACCGCGGGCTCGGGTGCGGCCATGTATGCCAACTGGCTGGGCTGGACGGCGGCGGGCGCGTTGCTGGGACAGGCCAGCCCGGCGCTCACCCAGTTGGGCCTGGAGTTTGCGCTGGTGGCGACCTTCGTTGGCATTGTCGTGCCGCTGTTGCGCGAGCGGTCGAGCGTCGCGGTGGCGCTCACCGCAGCGGCGGTGGCGCTGCTGGCCCGCGGCCTGCCATACAAGCTGGGCCTGTTGTGCGCGGCGCTGGCCGCCGTGTTGGTCGGGGTGTGGATCGATGGGCGAGTCGCCGCGCGTTCTGCCCCGACCCTGCCAGGCACGCCATGAACTGGGCAAGCTGGACCGTCATCGTCGGCATGGCGGTGGTCACTTTTCTGATCCGCTACACCTTGTTCGGTCTGGGCGGGCGCCTACAGTTTTCGCCGCGCGTGCGGCAGGCGCTGCGCCATGTGCCGGTGGCCGTGCTCACCGCGATTGTTGTGCCCATGGTGTTGCTGCCGGATGGGCAGCATTGGGATGTGAGCTGGCGTAATCCGTGGCTGGCGGGCGCCGCAGCCAGCGCCGCGCTGGCGCTGGCCACGCGCAAACTGCTGGCGGCCATTGCCGGGGGAATGGCGGTGTATCTGTTGTGGCGCTTCGGCCTGGGAGCGACCTGAAGACTTACTTGATCGAGGCCAGCTTTTTCTCGACGTCTTCCTGCGGCAGTGCGCCTTCCATGCGGTCGCCATCCATGAAGATCAGCGTGGGGGTGGAAGAAATGCCGAGCTTTTCCGCCAGTTGCACATTGGCCTTGAGCGGATCGACGCAGGTCGCGGCGGCCTTGGGCGGCTGCACCTGATTGTTCATCCAGTCGAGCCAGGTCTTGCTGCGGTTGGGTGCACACCAGATGTCGCGTGCCTGCTGCATGGATTCGCGGCGGATGATGGGCACGACGAACACATGCAGCGTGACGTTGCTCATCTTCTCCAGCGTGGCTTCCATTTTGTGGCAATACGGGCAGTACGGATCTTCAAAAATGGCGATCTGGCGCTTGCCGTTTCCGAATACCAGCGGGAACGAGTCCTTGAACGGCAGGTCTTTCCAGTTCACCCGTCGCAGGTCGTCGATGCGGGCCTTGGTGATGTTGGTCTGGGTCTTGGTGTCGAAAATCTCGCCAGCGAACAGAAACGTGGCCTTGGCGTCGGTGTAGAAAATCTTGGTGCCGACGTCCACTTCGTACAGCCCGGCATAGGGTGTCTTGATGATCTTGGCGCTGGCGGGCAGGCCGGGCATGGCTTTTTCCAGTGCGGCGCGGGTGTCGGCCAGGGTTTGCGCCATGGCGGGCACAGATAGAACGGCCACGGACAGCGCGGCCAGGCGCAGGACGCGCAACACAGAGCGGGAGAGCAGGGAGTTCATGAAGGCGGTTGGGCGCAAATCTGCGCATCAGGCAAGATAGGGAAGACCCGAAGCATACCGGGTGAGCAGTTGCTTCAATGGCGGCAAGGCATTGGCGGCATGCAGACCCAGTGCGCGCAGCGGTGCGGGAATGCGGCTTTGCGCGGCGTACAACCGCGCCAGCGAGTCAGTGGCGGTGGCCAGGGCCAGCACCTGTTCCGCCCGGGCACGGGAATACCGCCGCAGCAGGCGCGGATCGTTGATGGCCTGCCCTGCCGGACGCTGCTGCAGAATGTGGGCCAGCACCTGCACGTCCTGCAGGCCGAGGTTCAGCCCTTGCCCGGCCAGCGGATGCACGCGGTGCGCAGCATCTCCGATCAGCACCAGATCATTGGCGACGGAGCGGCGGGCCAGCTGGCGTTGCAGACGCCAGGCGGCAGCGCTGCCGGTGGCCTGCAGCGGCCCGAGATGCTGCGCGCGCAGCGCGGGCAGATGGGCATCAACCTGACGCGCAAGTTCGTCTGGCGGCAGTGCGAGCAACGCCTGCGCCAGCGGCTCAGGGGCAGACCAGACCAGCGACACCATGGGCTGGCTCCGCATCGGTGCCAGCGGCAGCAGGGCGATGACGCCGCCGTCAGCAAAGGTCTGGAAGGCGACGCCGTCGTGCGGCGCAGCGCAGACGAAATTGGCCACCACGCCGCGTTGCATGTAGTCATGCACGTCCATCGGGATGCCGGAGGCCTTGCGCACCAGGCTGTGTTCGCCGTCCGCGCCGATCAGCAGCGCGGTCTGCAGCGTGCGGCCGTCGCTGGTCTGCACCTGCCAGCCGCTGGAGGGATGGTGATGCAGACGCTCGGCCTGCACGGGGTCGATCTGCACCCGGCGCTCGAAACGCAGCGCCAGATCGATCGCGGCTTCGATGGCGTCTGATTCGACCATCCATGCCAGCGCCTCGGCCCGGGCGTCCTGCGCCTGGAATGTGAGCTGCGCACCGTCTGCGCGGATGTGCATGGCCTGCACCGGCTGGATACGCTCAGGTGGGATATGCGGCCACACGCGCAACTGATCGAGCAATTGCCGCGACGCTGCGTTGAGCGCATATAGCCGCTGGGTGTATCGCTCGGGCGGCAAGGGTTGCGCAACCGCGCGCGCGCCCAGCAGGGTGAGGTTCAGCCCGGTGTGGGCCAGTGCCAGGGCGCAGGCCTTTGCGGCGATGCCGCCGCCGAGAATCAGAAGGTCAGGAGATGGGGTGGACATGAGGGCAGCGCAGCACCTTGCGCCGCGTTTTGTGGAAACTCCGGCGTGTCAGACAATCTGCCTGGAAGCCTGTCGGACTTGGGAGTTGCGGGCTGCAACAGGGCGGTGTGGCATCCACACCACCCTCTTTCGCTCTCCGCGCCCCAGGCCAGACAGGCTTCTAGAATCGGTGACCATGTTTGCCAACACAGCCCGCATTGTGCCCCTGATGGCCCGTTCGCGTGGCGCAAGTCCCGATAATGACTGAGGGCACTGCGCCGCAGTCGCCCGTACCCGCGCCGCGCAAGCGGTGGCTCATGCGGCTGCTCAAAGGCTTGCTGGCCGCGCTGCTGGCTGCGGTCATTTTGGTGGTGGGGGGGCTGAGCATCGTGCTGCTCACCTTCGATCCCAACCAGTACAAGGCCATGCTGATCAAGGTGGTGCAGGAGCGCGAACACCGCACGCTCACGCTGCCGGGCACTCTTGCGCTGGAGCTGTTTCCGCCGCTGACCCTGCGCACCGGATCGTTCACCCTCAGCGAGCGCGACTCCACTGCAGTGTTTGCCAGGGCGGACGATCTGCGCCTGCACCTCGACCTGTTCGCCCTGTTGCGCCGCAAGCTGGTGGTCGATCGGGTGGTGATGATCAAGCCGCAGATCCACGTCGTCCGCAACCTCCAGGGGCAGTTCAATTTTGCCGATCTGTTGCCGGACGACAAACCCGATGCTGCGCAGGCCCGCAGTCCGTTGGGCCTGTCGGTGCATCGTCTGCAGGTTGAGCAGGGTGTCATCACCCTTGATGATGACAAGGCGCAGTTCCACGGCGAGTTCGCCGGGCTGGATCTGGAGCTCTCCGGACTGGATGGCGGCAGCGCGGGCAGCTTTCACCTCGGCACCACCGCCCGTTTTGTGCAGCCCGCGCTGGCAACCCGCATCGACCTGCGTGGCAAATTGCAGTCCGACCCTGCGCAGCACAGTCTGGCGCTGTCCGATCTGGCACTGTCGGTGCAGGGCGATGCGCTCGGTCTGAAAACCCTGCAGACCCAGGTCAACGTGGCCCGGCTGGGCCTGGTCACCAGCCCGGCGCTGGGGCTCAGCACGCAGCAAGGGCGCCTCACGATCAAGGCGCGCACCGCCGAGGGTGAGGCACTGACCGCGCAGGCCAGCCTGCCGACCTTCAATCTCAAGGGCGATGCGCTGCAGCTCGGCGCGCTGCACGCCAGTCTGCATCTGGCTGCGCCACAGCCGGTCAAGGTGGATGTCAGCACCCAGCAGGCTGCGGGCACTTTGAGCGCGCTGCGCATTCCCATTGCGCAGGTCGATGTGCAGCGCGGCACGGCGGACAAGGCCGGCGCCCTGCTGATCACCCTGGCATCGCCGCTGCAACTCGATCTGACCCAGTCGCGCTGCGACATGGTGGCGCTCAAGCTGTCCGGGCAGGTGACCGGAGCCGATGCCGCCAAGCCGCATACCCTGGCGCTGCAGGGCAATGCGCGCTATGCGGCCGCTGCGGGCACCGCGCCCCCGGCTGCCCAATTCCAGTTGCAGGGATTGATCGCCGGCAGTGCAGTCAAGACCTCGGGCAGTTGGACACAGCCCGGCTCCCTGAAGCTCGATCTGAATGCAGACCGCATCCAGCTTGACGACTGGCTGCCACCCACGCCGACCAAGCCTGCGGCCAAGACGCCCGCCACGGCAGCGCCCGACACGTCCATCGACCTCTCGGCCTTCCAGACCGTCGCGCTGAACGCGCAGTTCAAGATCGGCAGCCTGTTGTTCAAGGGCATGCAGTGGAGCGCGGTGCAGGGCACTCTCGGCAGTGACCGCAAGACGTTGACGCTGCAGCCGTTCAGCGCGCAGGGCTTTGGCGGCACGGTGGGCGCCTCCCTGCGGGTCGATCTGGCGAGCCACCGCTATGCCCTGCAGCAGAACGCGCGCGATGTCAGCGTGCAGCCCATCCTGCAAGCGCTCACGGGTAAGGATTTTCTGTTCGGCAAGGCCAGCTGGACGCTGGACCTGTCCGCCCAGGGCAAGACCCTGCAGGCCTTGATCGCCAGCCTGTCGGGCAAGGCGCGGCTAGACATGAAAAGCGGCGCGGTCAAAGGCTTCAACCTAGTGCAGATGCTGCGTAACGCCCGCACCCTGCTGGCCGTACGCAAGGATGGCCGATTCGCCGGCACGCCGGGAGAGCAGACCGACTTCACCGCGCTGGGGGCGACGCTCGATGTGCAGGACGGCGTGGCGAAAAACAGCGACCTGCTGGTGCAGAGCCCCCTGCTGCGGGTGGGTGGCGAAGGCTGGTTCGACCTGCCCAAACGGCGCATGGACTACCTGTTGCTGCCCAGCGTGGTCGGCGCGCCGCAAGGGCAGGGCGGCGCGGAGCTTGCAGCCCTGCGCGGCGTGACCGTGCCGGTGCGCGTGAGTGGCAGCTTTGCCCAGCCAGACTACACCGTGCTGTGGTCGCAGGCTGGCGGCAATCTGTTGCGCCAGACGCTGAAAAACAACTTGAAGGACGCCTTGCAGAAACAACTTGCACCGGAACCGGCCAAGCCCTTGCAGCCCAACGTACCCGGCCTGTTCAAGGGGCTGTTTCCCTGAGTCAGCACCTCACAGCCGCAGCACCACCGGCCAGTCGGGCAACTCGTTGCGTTTGCCCGCCGCGGGCAACGGTGCATGCCGCGCCAACAACGCGCTGACCCCGGCAACGCCCTGCAGCGCGGCGTGCGCGTACCGGCCCTGGCGCAGCAGGGCTTCCATATTGCGGCAAACCTGTTCCCAGGCGCCCGCATCGACCTGCTCGTGAATGCCGCGGTCGGCGACGATTTCCACATCGCGCTCGGCCAGCAGCAGATAGATCAGCACGCCGTCGTTGTGTTCGGTGTCCCACACCCGCAGGTGCGAGAACACCTCGATCGCGCGTTCGCGTGCGCTGACGTCCCGCCAGAGTTCGGGCAGGTCGAGCGCGCCCTCCACGGCAAAACGGATCTCGCCGCCATGTTGCTGCTCGGCAGCATGAATGGCGTGTGCGATGGCCTGTAGCGTGGCCTTCGGAAACGCCCTGCGCACGCGCCAGGGCGCAAAGGTGAGATGCTGGATCAGGCGTTTGATCTGCATGTCACCACCGGCCCGAAGCGCCGCCTCCGCCAAACCCGCCGCCGCCTCCGCTGAAGCCGCCGGAGCCGTTGCCTCCACCGAAGCCGTCACCGCCAAATCCACCCGGCCCGCCGCCAAAACGCATGCCGCTGAACACGGCGAAGAAAGCCGCCACGGCCAGCCCCAAACTCAGAAGGGCCGAACCGATCAAAAGCCAGCCCACGCCGCCTGCGATCAGGCCGGCCAGACCGGAGCCGACGGTGCGGCCCAGCGCGGCGCGCAGCGCGGAGCCGACGAAGACCGCGGCGATCAGCAGGAAAAATGCGGTTTCGGTCGAATTGATGCTGCCTTTGGGCGACGTCGCGGCCTTGGGCGGCGGCAATGACTCGCCGTCGATCAGCTTCATGATTTGCTCCACCCCGGCCTGCAGCCCGCTGTAAAAATCGCCCCGCTTGAACTGCGGGGTGATGACCTCGGCGATGATGCGCTTGGCGATCGCGTCGGGAATGGCGCCTTCCAGGCCATAACCCACTTCGATGCGCATCGCACGGTCGTCTTTGGCTACCAGCAGCAGCACGCCGTCGTCCTGCGTCTTGCGGCCCAGCTTCCAGGCATCGACCACGCGGATGCTGTAGGCCTCGATGGCCTCCGGCGCGGTGGTGGGCACGATGAGGATGGCGATCTGGCTGCCCTTGCGCACGGCAAAGTCGCGCAGTTCCTGGTCGAGCGTGGCAGTCTGCTCGGGCGTGAGGGTATGGGTGAGATCGGTGACCGGCGCGGTCAGCGCGGGAATGGGTGCCAGCGCCGCTTGCACGCCTGAGCTCAGTAAGCCGCTGAACAGAATAGCCAGCCAGAAGGCCAGGCTGCGTGGCAGCGAACCCATCGACTGCGTCATCGAAGGCTTACCGGGACGCGGCGGGCGCGGGCGTCGTGCCGCCGAAATCCACCTTGGGCGCCACCGAGATGGCTTTTTCGTTTTCCACGGTGAAGCTGGGCTTGACCTTCATGCCGATGGCCATGGCGGTGAGATTGGTGGGGAACTGCCGCACCAGATTGTTGTAGTTCTGCACCGCCTCGATGTAGCGCATGCGCGCCACGGCAATGCGGTTTTCCGTGCCTTCGAGCTGCGCCTGCAGATCGCGGAACACCCCATCGGCCTTGAGCTGCGGATAGTTCTCGGACACCGCGATCAGCCTGGAGAGCGCGCTGGTCATCTGCGCCTGCGCCTCCTGGAATTTGGTAAAGGCGGCCGGGTCGTTGATGAGCTCGGGCGTGGCCTGAATCTGTCCGACCTTGGCACGCGCTTCGGTCACCTGCACGAACACATCCTTCTCATGTGCGGCATAGCCCTTGACCACGTTGACCAGATTGGGCACCAGATCAGCGCGGCGTTGATATTGGTTGAGCACTTCGGCCCAACTCGCCTTGATCTGTTCGTCTGACGCTTGCAAAGCGTTGTAGCCGCAGCCGCTCAGGTTCAGCAGCGCGACAGAAAGCAGCATGAGGGATAGCCAGCGGCGCATGGAACAGTCTCCAAATAGGAAATGCAACAGGATGAAATTAACTGCAAAGCATACCGTTTCATTGTTTTGAACAGGCCCGAGGCCGGGGTATGCTGCGCGCTTGCAGAAGCACCATGCACCGATGAGCATGACACACCCACCCTACCGAGAGATCGACGCCCGGCCCGAGCCGCCGCAACCCGAGCGCGACGCGCCTCAGCACCCGCTTGAAGCACTGGCCCACACGGGCGACGCCGCCGCGCAGGAATGGCTGGGCGCGCACTATCACGACCGCAAAGATTATGCGCAGGCGGCGCACTGGTATCGCAAGGCGGCCGATCAAGGATCTGCCGGGGCCAAATACAACCTGGGCTGGCTGTACGTGCACGGACAGGGCGTGAAGCAGGATGATGCCCAGGCGCTTGCCCTATGGCAGCAGGCGTCGCAAGACGGCTTGGCGCGGGCGATGAACGGGTTGGGTTTCCTGTACGAGCAGGGCCGCGGCGTGCCGCGCAGCGATGCCCAGGCCCTGGCCTGGTACCAGCGTGCCGCTGAAGCGGGCGACCCCAGCGGGCAGTGCAATCTGGGGCTTTTTTTGCAAAACGGCCGTGGAGCGCCAGTGGACCTGTTGCGGGCTGCGGCCATGTTTTCCTTGGCTGCGCACCAGGGATACCGCGAAGCCTGTTACCGCTACGGACATCTGTTTGTCACAGGGCAGGGCGTAGAGCAAGACGATGCGCAGGCCATAGTCTGGCTGCGCAAGGCCGCGGAGATGGAGCTGCCCGTGGCGCAACGCGAACTGGCTAGCTTGCTGGCGATGGGGCGCGGCGGCAGCCTGGACTACACCATGGCGGCCGGCTGGTATCAGCGTGCCGCCGAGCTGGGCGACGCGCAGGCGCAGTTCAGCCTGGGCGTGCTGTACTGGCGTGGGCTCGGCAAACAGCAAGACCTTGAAAAGGCGCGGCTCTGGTGGGAGCGCGCTGCGGCGCAGGGCGAGGAGCGCGCGAAAAAGAATTTGGTGTTACTCGCCAAATGGATGCAGCGTTGAAGGAATGCGCATGTCCCCATTGAGCGATCTGCGCAGCCTGCTGGTCGAGCCGGGCAAGGCCCTCGACCTGAAAGACCGCCCGACCCAGCTCGATCTGCCGGGCGATCCCTCCAAGGACGCGCTGGAGTCCGAACTGGCCGCGCTGCGCGAGCAGATCGGCGACATCCAGGACCTGCTGTTCACCCGGCGCGAGCGCGCCCTGCTGGTGGTGTTGCAGGGCATGGATTCGGCGGGCAAGGACAGCACCACCAAGGCGGTGTTCACCGGGGTGAATCCGCTGGGCATTCGCGCCGCGTCGTTCAGCGTGCCCACGCCGCAGGAGCGGCGCCACGACTACCTCTGGCGGGTGCATGCCCAGGTGCCGCCGCTGGGCTGTATCGGTGTGTTCAACCGCAGCCACTACGAAGAGCCGGTCATCCGCCGGGTGCATGGCGAGATCAAGAACGGCGAGATGAAGCGCTATCTGCGACAGATCGTCGACTTCGAGCAGATGCTCACTGAGACCGGAACGGCCATCGTCAAGTGCTTTCTGCACCTGAGTTTCGATGAGCAGCGCGAACGTCTGCAGGAGCGCATCGACAATCCGCTGAAAAACTGGAAGTTCGATCCGTCCGATCTGCAGGAGCGTCAGTATTGGAATGCCTACCAGTCCGCCTACGGTCAGGCGCTGCAAGCCACATCCACCGCGCAGGCGCCGTGGTATGTGGTGCCGGCCGACCGCAAGCCGGTGCGCAACCTGATCGTCGCGCGCCTGGTGCTGGAAGCCCTGAAAAATCTCAAGGCGGCGGCGCCCGATCCCAAGGCGGAACTGGCCGGACTGAAGGTGGTTTGAGCGCTCCCGCGCCGCGTCACCACATCCGCCGCAGGCTGCCGTCGCGCAGGATGAACGCGTGGTAGAGCGCCGCAGCAATATGCAGACCGATCAGTCCGAGCAGCCCCAGGGCGAGCGCCTGGTGCAGATCGCCCAGCAGTTCCGCCCAGTCGGCATTGGCCGGAAACAGCGCGGGCAACGTCACCAGACCGATCCAGTGCACCGGCCAGTCGCGCGCCGAGGCGGCAAGCCAGCCCAGCAAGGGAAGGCCGAGAAACCCGGCGTAGAGCAGCCCATGCGTGGCCTGCGCTGCGCGCGCCTGCCAGGCGGGCATGGGCGGGTGGGGAGGCGGGGTCTTGATCAGCCGCCAGATCAGGCGCAGCACGATGAGACTCAGCACCGCCGTGCCGACGCCGATATGCCAGGCGGACAGCGCCGCTTCCGGCGCGCCGCGGTGATCGGTCATCAGCCAGGCCAAGGGATATTCCAGCAGGATGAGCGCGACAACCGCCCAGTGCAGTAGCCGGGAGACGGGGTGATAGCGTGCCGTTGGCAGGGAGAGTGTGGACATGTGTGCAAGGCCGCACAGGTGAGGCGGCCGGAAATCGGAAGGTCCTCACCCTACACCGAGTCACTTAGCGCTGGCTGAGATCGTCCACCCGCCCAGTCGCGACGCACCCATCGCGCATCAGTTGCAGGTTTTGCCATGCGCCGGATGGTCGCCCGCAGCCTTGGCTGCTGCCTCGGTCATGTACTCGCCGTGCTTGGTCTTGCCGTAGTACTTGTCGCCCGGGCAGTGATAGACCTTGGTGGACGCATTCACCCACACCTTGCCCGCGCCGCCACCGGCTGCGGCCGCCATGCCCGATCCGGATGAGCTGGCGGCCTGCTTGGATTCTTCCTTCTTCGTTTCTTTCTTGGCTTCCGCGGCGGTGGGTGTGGCAGCTTCAGCCTTGCTCACGCAGCTCTTGATGAATTCGGTGCGGTCCTTGCCTTTGAGGCTTTGCTCCTTGGCCTGCTTTTCGCACTGCACTTTGGCGTCGTGATTTTTCAGCAGACTGGCCGAGGCCACGGCGGGGAAGGCGAGCGCAGCGCAGGTCAGGGCGGTGGCAAGCAGGGAGGTGGTTTTCATGGAGGTGTCCTTGTTCAGTTGTTTAGAGGGGGGCAGCCGCGTTCGGCTTGTGCGCACTGTACCCGCCGGGCGCGGTTCGATCACGCACCGTAAAGCACATTTCACCGACGTCACCGGAGGTAAAAAATGCAACAGCCGGAACACATCGCTGCGATCCGGCTGTCGGGCGGGGTGAAAGCGGGGGCGCGTTCAGCCCGTGCCGCCCACGGTCACGCCGTCGATGCGCAGGGTGGGCTGGCCCACGCCGACGGGCACGCTTTGGCCTTCCTTGCCGCAGGTGCCCACGCCGCTGTCCAGGCGCAGATCGTTGCCGATCAGGCTCACGCGGGTGAGCGCGTCGGGGCCGTTGCCGATCAGCGTGGCGCCTTTCACCGGGTAGAGCGGCTTGCCCTTTTCCACCCACCAGGCTTCGCTGGCGGAGAACACGAACTTGCCGCTGGTGATGTCCACCTGCCCGCCGCCGAAGTTCACCGCGTACAGGCCGCGGTCGATGCTGGCGAGGATTTCCGCCGGATCGCGGTCGCCCGCCAGCATGTAGGTGTTGGTCATGCGCGGCATCGGCACATGGGCATAGCTTTCGCGGCGGCCGTTGCCGGTGGGCATGCGGCCCATCAGCCGGGCGTTGAGCATGTCCTGCATATAGCCGACCAGAATACCGTCTTCGATCAGTACGTTGCGCTGCGTCGGATTGCCTTCGTCGTCCACGTTGAGTGAGCCGCGGCGGTCGGGCAGGGTGCCGTCGTCGAGCACGGTCACGCCCTTGGCAGCCACGCGCTGGCCCATGCGTCCGGAGAAGGCGCTCGATCCCTTGCGGTTGAAGTCGCCCTCCAGGCCGTGGCCCACCGCCTCGTGCAGCAGCACGCCGGGCCAACCCGGGCCGAGCACCACGCTCATTTCGCCTGCAGGCGCAGGGCGTGATTCGAGATTCACCAGCGCGGTGTTCACCGCCTCATCGACGTACCGCGTGATGAGCGCATCGTCGAAGTAGCCCAGGTTGAACCGCCCGCCGCCGCCCGAGGTGCCGGACTCGCGCCGTCCGTTCTGCTCGACGATGACATTCACGCTCAGCCGCACCAGTGGGCGCACATCGGCGGCGAGCAGACCGTCGGAGCGCAGCACCAGCATCACGTCGTGCTCACCGCCTAGGCTGGCCATGACCTGCACCACGCGGGGATCCTTGGCGCGCGCCAGCCGGTCCACCTTCTGCAGCAGCGCGACCTTGGCGCTGGAGTCGAGCGCGCCCAGCGGGTCGCTCGCGCCGTAGAGCACGCGCGCCGCGCTGCGCCGGGTGTCGGCGGGCACCCTGGCGCTGCCCTGGCCGACGCGGGCAATGCTGCGCACCGTGTCGGCGGCTTCGAGCAGGGCCATCTCGGAAATGTCGTCGGAATAAGCAAAGGCGGTTTTCTCGCCTTGCACCGCGCGGATGCCAAAGCCCTGCTCGATGTCGAAGCTGCCGGACTTGACCATGCCTTCTTCCAGACTCCAGCCCTCGGAGCGGGTGTACTGCAGATAGACGTCGGCGTAATCGAGCTTGTGCTCGAACACCTTGCCCAGCGCACGCTGCAGCGCAGAGTCGTCGATCTGATAGGGGTCGAGCAAGACGCGGCGCGCCTCGTCGAGGCGCAATAGCGCGGGTTCGGTCATCATGTTCATGCGCCCAATTGTAGAAAGGGCGGCATGCCCCTGCGCGCAGGGCGCGATTGGGGTCAGCGCGCCGCGATCCAGTCGCCGGACTTGCCGCCGTGCTTCTCCAGCAGCCGTACGCCGTCGATGGTCATGCCGCGGTCCACCGCCTTGCACATGTCGTAGATGGTGAGCAGGCCGATCTGCGCGGCGGTGAGGGCTTCCATCTCCACCCCGGTGCGGCCACGGGTTTCGGCGGTGACGGTGCAGTGGATGGTGCTGTCCTCGGGGTGCAGCTCGAAGTCCACCGCCACGCGGTTGAGCGCGATGGGGTGGCACAGGGGAATGAGCTCGGCGGTGCGCTTGCTTGCCATGATGGCGGCGGTGCGGGCAATGCCGATGACGTCGCCCTTCTTGGCGCTGCCGCTCTCCACCAGCGCGAAGGTGGCGGGCTGCATGCGGATGCAGCCGGTGGCCACGGCGACACGGTGGGTTTCCTCCTTGCCGCCGACATCGACCATGTGCGCCTGGCCGGCGGCGTCGAAGTGGGTGAGGTTGGTGACGGGGGAGGCGCTCATGATGCGGGGTGCGCCGCGTTGGCCGCGTGCGCTTCCTGGTTGATGGCGTCGCGCAGGCGGCGGGCTTCGCGCCTTGCGGCGTCGGCGAATTCGCGCCCGCTATTGGCGTAAAGCACGCTGCGCGAGGCGTTGATGAGGAAGTGGCCGCGTGCCGCGCGCACGGTGGCGGCGAGATCGCCGCCCTGCGCGCCGATGCCGGGGATGAGCAGCGGCACCTCGGGCGCGACGGCGCGGATGCGCTCGATGTCGGCCGGGTTGGTGGCGCCGGCCACCAGGCCGTTCTGGCCGTGGCGGTTCCAGTCGTGCGCGGCTAGCCGTGCCACGCGCTCGAACAGCAACTCAAAGCCGAGGTGGGCGGAGGGGCTCGCGGTCGCGTTGGCGATGGGCAGGGTCTGCAGATCCGCCCCTCCGGGGTTGGAGGTGCGGCACAGAACGAACAGCCCGCGCTCGGGGTAGCGCAGATAGGGCTCGATCGAATCGAAGCCCATATAGGGCGACAGGGTCAGGGCGTCGGCGTTGAAACGAACGAAGGCTTCGCGGGCGTATTGCTCGGCAGTGGCGCCGATGTCGCCGCGCTTGGCGTCGAGGATGACGGGCACGTCCGGCGCGGCCTTGCGGATGTGGGCGATCAGGCGTTCGAGCTGGTCTTCCGCGCCCAGCGCGGCGAAGTAGGCGATCTGCGGCTTATAGGCGCAGACCAGATCGGCCGTGGCATCGACCATGGCGGCGCAGAAGTCGAACAGCCGCAGCGGGTCGTTGGTCCACGGCGCCGGAAAACGCGAGGGCTCCGGGTCGAGGCCCACGCACAGCGCCGAGTTGTTGCGCTCGGCGGCCTCGTGCCACTGCTGCGTGAAGGGAGGGCGGGATGTCATGATGCGCTGCATTGTAGGCAGGGGCATGGGGGGCATCCTGACGCCGAGCCTCTACCATTTCAGTCTCGATCGGTCCTCGTCATTGCCATGCAACCCAGCCGCCGCCGCTTTCTCGCCTCCACACTCGCCCTCAGTAGCGCTCCGCTGCTGGCGCGGGCGCAGCCGCTCGCTCAGGGCGCAGCTGGCGCGTTGCCGCCCAGTGTGGTGCAGGCGCTGGAGATGGCGCGCATCCCGCTGGCGTCTTGCGCCTTCGTGCTGCAGGCCCAAGACAGCGCCTTGCCGCAGATCGATTTCAACGGCGCGGCGCTGATGAACCCGGCCTCGGTGCTCAAGCTGGTGACGACCTACACCGCGCTGCGCATCCTCGGCCCGGCCTATGTGTGGAAAACGCCGGTCTACGCGGTGGGGCCGATCCGTGCCGGGGTGTTGCAGGGCGATCTGGCGTTTGTTGGGAGCGGCGATCCGCATCTGATGGCCGACAATCTTTGGAGCATCGCGGGGCGCCTGCGTGATCTGGGCATCCGCCGCATTCGCGGCGACGTGCTCATCGACCGTCAGGCGTTCGACCTGCCGCCGCACGATCCCGCCGCCTTCGATGGCGAGGCCACCGCGCCTTACAACGTCGGCCCCGACGCCTTTTTGGCGAACTTCGGCGTGATGCGCCTTGGCTTCGTGCCCGACGTCGCGGCGCAGCAGGTGCGCGTCACGCTGGAGCCGCCGTTGGCCGGGTTTGACCTGCGCGAAGCGCCCCGGCTCACCGCGGTTGCTTGCGGCAACTGGAAGGACAGGCTGCGCGCCGACTGGAAGCAGCCGTTCGCGCCGCGCTTTGCCGGGAGCTACGCCGCCTCCTGCGGGCCGCAGACCTGGAACATCGCGCCCGAGGTGGGCGACAACGCCTATGTGCAGCGGCTGCTCGCCGCGCTGTTCGCCCAGGTAGGCATCGCCTGGCAGGGACAGGTTCGCACCGCGCCCTTGCCGGCCGAGGCGACCGAGCTGACGGTGTGGGAGTCGCCCGCGCTGGCCGTGTTGGTGCGCGATATCAACAAATACAGCAATAACGTCATGGCGCAGCAAGTGTTCCTAAGTCTGGCGCTCGCCGCCGGGGCGCAGCGGGCGACCTGGGCCGGGGCGCAGCAGGCGGTGATGCAATGGCTCGCCGCGCACGACCTGGCCATGCCCGGCCTGGTGCTGGACAACGGCTGTGGTCTATCGCGCATCGCGCGCATCTCCGCAAACGATCTCAACGCCCTGTTGCGTTCGGCGTGGCACAGCCCGGTGATGCCCGAGTTCGTCTCGTCGCTGCCCTTGGCCGGGGAGGACGGCACCCTGCGCCGCCATTTCCGCGACCCCGACACCGCCGGTCGCATCCACGCCAAGACCGGCACGCTCGACGGCGTGCTGTCGCTCGCCGGCTATGCACAGACCCGCGCCGGGCGGCGCTACACCTTTGCCGCACTGGTCAACGATGCGCGCGCCGGTGGCGCCTGGCCTGCGCTGGAAGCCTTCGTCAATGGCTTCATGCAGACGGCCTAAAGGGACTTTCGACCTGACCACCCCTCTTTCGGGACTTCTCGTGGCCTTTCATCCCACCGATCTCATCGGCTACGCCGCCGCCTTCCTGACGACTGTGTCCTTCGTGCCGCAGGTCTGGCTCACCCTGCGCACGCGCGACGTCTCGGGCGTGTCCCTGGGGATGTACAGCCTGTTCACGCTGGGTATTGCGCTGTGGCTGATCTATGGCCTCATCCAGCGCAGTTGGCCGCTGGTCGGCGCCAATGCCATCACCCTGCTTCTGGCGCTGACCGTGCTCGTCATGCGCCTGCGCTACGGCGGCAGACGGCCCGGCTAAGCGCCTTTGGGCAGATCGTCGGGCATGCCGGCGATGCGCTTGGGATCATCCAAAAATCTGTAAATAATTTGGTGAAAATGAAGTTTTCATTCTCGCCAGATTGCTTTACAATTACCTTATTGATTTAGAGCAAGACGAGTCACCAGAAAGCGTTCTGTAAGTAGCGAGTTCTACTTGTGAATTCTGGTCTGTGTCGGCCTGCCTGAGTCGGCCCGTCGATGCACCGTCCTCCATCAGGGCGGTGAGAGGGCTCCCCTGAGCCCCGAGCTTCAAGGCATTCCCGCCAAATGCCGCTGCCGCGTCTGCACGCGCGGCACCCAGTCGCCACGCCCGCTTTGCCGGGCGTCCTGCCACCGGACAAGCGCAAGTTTGTCCACGACTTTGGGAGAGTCCATGCAGAACTCTGCTGTTTTTTCGATCGACCGGCATTCAAAACAGCCGGCTGCCGTGGTCGTTCTCGGCGCCGGCGCCTGGGGCACGGCCCTGGCCTGTGCCCTGCGCCGGGGCGGGTTGGAGGTTCGCTTGTGGGCGCGCCGCGCCGACCTTGCCCACACCATCGCCACGCAACAGCGCAATCCGCAATACCTGCCCGATCTGGCCCTGGCCCCGGGACTGCAGGCAAGCAGCCAGATGGCCGAGGTGCTCGACGGCGCCGATGCGGTCCTCATGGCGGTACCCTGCGCCGCGCTGCGCGAAGTGGCGCGGGCCGCCGCGCCCCTGCTGCAGCGGCGCGCCGTGGTGCTGGCGGCCTGCAAGGGGATCGAACACGGCAGCGGCGCGTTGATGTCCCAGGTGTTGCAGCAGGAGCTGCGATCCGACGCGCTGGTCGGCGCCATCGGTGGGCCGAGCTTCGCGCAGGAAGTGGTGCGCGGGCAGCCTGCCGCGTTGACGCTGGGGCTGCCCGCGCTGCGCTTGCGCCACGCGGTGGATGGGCAGCGCCTTGCACAACGTATGGCGGACGGGCTGCGCACGGCGTTTGCCGCAGGCGGGGCTCAGCTCGAGGTAACGGACGACGCCATCGGCGTGCAGGTGGGTGGCGCGCTGAAGAACATGATCGCCATCGCCTGCGGCATGGCCATGAGCGGCGAGATGGGCGAGAACGCGCGTGCCGCCATTCTCACCCGCGGTCTGCAGGACATGCGTGCGCTCACCCTGGCGCTGGGCGGGCGCGCCGACACGCTGCTGTCCAGTGCCGGAGCAGGCGATCTGTTTCTGACCGCATCTTCCACGCAGTCGCGCAACACCCGGCTGGGCATGCGGCTGGGCCGGGGCGAGCCCGCGCAGCAGGGCGAGGATCTGGCCGAAGGCGCCCTCAGCTGCCAAGCGGTGCAGAGCCTGGAGCGCAGGCTGGGGCTGCGCCTTGAGGTGGCGGCTGCGGTGCGCGATGTGCTGCAGCGGCGGCAGACGGCGGCCGAGGCCTTGCGGCATCTGCTGAACGCGCCCCTGTCTCAAGACGATGCCCTGGGTCTGCCTGTGGCGTCGGGCCTGCACGCGTACCGTCCGCTGCGCGATGCGCAGGGCCTGCGTTCCACGCTGTCCCGCGCGCCGTCGCGGCAAGCGCAATGACGGGGGGAGCGATGCCAAAGACGATTCTGGCCACCGATCTCGACGGCACCTTTCTGGGCGGCAGCCAGGCACAGCGCGCGGCGCTGTACGACTGGATCGCGCAGCGCCGCAGCGAGATTGTGCTGATTTTCGTGAGTGGGCGCGGGCTCGATTTCATGCGGCAACTTGCGAGTGAGTTGCCGGTGCAGTCCGACCATGTGATCGGCGATGTCGGCACCAGCGTGGCGACCGGGGCGGATTTCGCGCCCCTGCCTGCGCTCGACCACTGGCTCGACGCCGCGTGGCCGAGCGACGCGCCGCAGCAGATCGAGGCCATCGTGCGCCGCCATCCGACGCTGCAGCCCCAGCCGCTTTACAGCGGGCGCAGGCGTTCCTATTTCTACGACTGTGCCGAGGCAGCGCAAGTGGCGGCGAGCGAACTGAGGCGGCTGGGCTTCGACACCCTGATGTCGGACAACCAGTACTTCGACGTGTTGCCGCGCGGGGTGCAGAAGGGCGCGACTCTGCTGCGCACTCTGGCGGCGCTGGGCCTGCCCGAACACCGCACCCTGGTGGCTGGTGACACGCTCAACGATTTGTCGATGTTCCAGACTGGGCTGACCGGCGTGGCCGTGAGCAACCGCGAAGCGGGGCTGGAGCATGCCATCACACCGCACGACAACGTTTACCGCAGCGCGCAAGCGGGTGCCGCCGGAGTGCTCGACGCCCTGCAGCGATTTCATCAACAGGGGGATTTCAATGGCTTCATCTCTGGTCATCGTCTATCACAGACAACCGTATGAGGAACACAGCGAGGACGGCCAGATCGTCCTGAAGGAAAACAAGAGTCCCAACGGCATCGTGCCGGCGCTCAAGGGTTTCATTGGCCAGGTGGACCGGGCGAGCTGGGTGGCGTGGAAAAAATCGCCTGCGGGCAAGCCGGTGAAATTCGAGCGCCGCATCACGGTGAATGACAGTTACGGCAGCTACGAAGTGGTGCGGCTGCCCCTCGCGCCCGAGCAGATCAACCAGTTCTATCACGTCGTCTCGAAAGAGGCGCTGTGGCCGGTGCTCAACAACTTTCCCTCCCTCTATTCCACGGAGAACTGCCAGTGGGCCGTGTTCCGCGAGGTCAACCGCCTGTTTGCCGAGGCCGCGTGCGCAGAGGCCGCGCCTGGGGCGGTGATCTGGGTGCACGACTACAACCTGTGGCTGGTGCCGGGCTTCGTGCGGCAGATGCGCCCCGATGTGAAGATTGCCTTCTTCCACCACACGCCGTTTCCCGCGCCCGATGTGTTCAACATTCTGCCCTGGCGCGACGACATTCTGGCCTCGCTGCTCGACTGCGATCTGGTGGGTTTTCATGTGCCGCGCTACGCCCGCAACTTCGCTGCGCTGGTGCAGTCGCTGCGCAGAATCGACGGGCTGGTCGAGCGCACGGTGGACCCGGAACTGCAGGCCACCGGCACCGCGCTGTCCGAGCCGGTCACGCCGGCGTCGATCACCGTGGATGGACGCAGGGTGCGCATCGACGCCTCTCCCATCGGCACCCATGCCGATCTCATCCGCCGCACGGTGCAAACGCGAGACAACCTGGCGCGGGTGGCGCACATCCGTCGCGAAATGGCCGGGCAGACCGTCATCGTCTCTATCGGCCGGGTGGACTACGCCAAGGGCACGCGCGAAATGCTGCTGGCCTTCGAACGACTGCTGGCGCGCCGCCCCGCGCTGCACGGCAAGGTCAAACTGCTGGTGACGGCGGTGGCCGCAGCCGACGGCATGCGGGTTTACAAGCGGGCGCAGCAGAACATCGAGCAACTCGTCGGTCGCATCAACGGCCATCATGGCTCGCTCACCTGGACGCCCATTCTGCTGTCGACCACGCCCATGACCTTCGATGAGACGCTGAGCTATTACCGCGCCGCAGACATCTGCTGGATCACCCCGCTGCGCGACGGCCTGAACCTCGTGGCCAAGGAGTTCATCGCCGCGCATGTGAACGAGAGCGGCGTGCTGGTGCTGTCGGAGTTCGCGGGCGCCGCCGTGGAGCTGCAGGACGCCGTGCTCGTCAACCCCTACAGCCTCAGCCAGATGGACGCCGCCATCGACCGGGCGCTGGACATGCCGCGCCCGGAGCAGTGCGATCGCATGCAACGCATGGACGCGCTCATCAGCCGTTACGACATCACCCACTGGACCCGCCACGTCCTCGAACTGTTCGCGCAGTTGCGGGCGCAGTGAGCAGCCGGGCAAACGACGATGGTTGGTGATCTGAACGCCTACGGGACGATGCTGCGCGACGGGGTGTTGTCGCACCCGGCCCAGGTGCAGGCGCTCGCATTCACGCTGCTGGCGGCGCCCCTGTTCATGCTCGGCGCGCGCCTGCTGCGGAGGGCGGGCGGCCCCGAGGGCAACGGACAGTTTCTCTATCTGCGCCTGCGCCATCCGCTGCGGCTGACGTGGTGGCTGCTGGTGCTAAGGGTCGATGCGGCGCTGCTGACGCCAGACCTGGGCAGCGTGTCCTGGGCGATCCAGCCGCTGCAACTGTTGCTGATCGCCGCCTTGACCTGGCTGGCCATGCGGCTGGTACGCGCGGGCGGCGATCTCGTGGTGCTGCGACGCGGCGGTTTGCAACTGCCCGACGATCCCCAACTTCTCGACGCCAACCTCGCCGTGCGTGGCCTGCTCACCCGGGCGCGGGTGCTCACCCGTGTGCTGAGCTTCCTGATTCTGCTCGTCGGGCTGGCCGTGGCGCTCATGAGCATTCCCGATGTGCGGCAGATCGGCGCCAGTCTGCTGGCGTCGGCGGGCATCGCCGGGCTGGTGGTGGGTTTCGCCGCGCGCCCGGTGCTGAGCAATCTGCTCGCCGGGCTGCAGATCGCGATGACCGAGCCGATCCGCATCAACGATGTGCTCATCGTCGAGGGCGAGTGGGGGCGGGTGGAGGAGATCACGGGCACCTATGTGGTGTTTCGCGTATGGGACGACCGGCGGCTGATCCTGCCGCTGCAATGGTTCATCGAACACCCTTTCCAGAACTGGACGCGCTCCAGCGCCAGCCTCTTGGGCACCGTGTTTCTGTGGGTGGACTACGCCACGCCGTCGCGTGCAATGGCACGAGCCTGCGGCAGGCAGCCCCGCACCGTTTTCTTCCTGAATCTTCAACTCTGCGAAAGGCTGCGAGATGAGCGCATGGCCATCCCTTTCCCTTTTGGGCAATCCCCTGCAGAACTGGCTGATGGCGCTGGGCTGGCTGCTGCTGGTCGTGGCGCTGGTGGCGATCCTCCAGCCCATCCTGATCTCGTGGCTGGGCGCCCTGTCGGCGCGCACCACCAACCGCTGGGACGACGCGCTGCTCAGCGCCATGCAGGGCACGCGCCTGTTGCTCGTCGGCCTTGTGGGTCTTTACCCCGCGGTGCAGAACCTGAGTCTTCCCGGGCTGACCACCCGGTGGCTCATCGGGCTGGCCGCCGCGGCGCTATTCCTGCAGGTCGGCTTGTGGGCGTCGCGGTTTCTCGACTTCTGGATCCGCACCTCGCGCGAGCGGGCCATCGCACACGACCCCGAGACGGCCACCGGCCTGGCCGCGATGAGTTTCATCGCCCGACTGGTGCTGTGGTCGCTGGTGTTCCTGTTGCTGCTCGACAACCTCGGCTTCAACGTCACCACCCTGCTGGCGGGTCTGGGCGTGGGCGGCATCGCCGTGGGTCTGGCGCTGCAGAACATTCTGGGCGATCTGTTTTCCAGCCTGTCCATCGTGCTCGACAAGCCCTTCCAGATCGGGCACTTCGTCGTCGTCGACACCTTCTCCGGCACCGTCGAGAACATTGGCCTGAAGACCACCCGCATCCGCTCCATCAGCGGGGAGATCGTGGTGTTCTCCAACACCGATCTCACCAAGGCCCGCCTGCGCAACTACAAGTTCATGCAGGAGCGGCGCATCGTGTTCGCCTTCGGTGTGACGTATGACACACCACCCGACACCCTGGAGCAGATTCCCGTCTGGGTGCAGTCGCTGATCGACGCCCAGCCCGGCGCCCGGTTCGACCGTGCGCATTTCAAGGATTTCGGCGACTCCAGCCTGAACTTCGAGGTGGTGTACTGGATGAAGTCGGCCGATTTCACCGCCTACATGAACACCCAGCAGGCCATCAACCTCGGTTTGATGCGGGTGTTCGCGCAGTACGACGTGGGATTTGCCTTCCCCACGCGCACCGTTCAGCTGCAGGTCGAACAAGCTCTGCCCTTTGCGCTGCAACGCCGGCCGGCCCAAGGCCTGCAAGGCCTAGAATCCGCGCCATAACATCCCGGGTGCGGTGCCAGACTCCCGGGCGGAGACAAGCATGCGGATACTGATTGCCGAAGATGACCGGGTCCTGGCCGATGGTCTCCTGCGATCGCTGCGCGCACTGGGTTACGCCGTCGATCAGGTGGCCGACGGCAACAGTGCCGATGCAGCGCTGCAATCGAGTGCCTTCGATCTGCTCATTCTCGATCTCGGGCTGCCGCGGCTGTCGGGTTTCGAGGTGTTGCGCAAGCTGCGCGCCCGCGGCACCACGGTGCCCGTGCTCATCCTCACCGCGGCCGACAGCGTCGAAGACAAGGTACGCGGCCTGGACCTCGGTGCCGACGACTACATGGCCAAGCCCTTTGCGTTGCAGGAACTCGAGGCCCGGGTGCGGGCACTGGCGCGCCGCGGCATGGGCGGCGCCAGCGCCATCATCCAGCACGGCCCTTTGCACTACGACATCACCGGCCGCGTGGTCACGCTCGACGGCCATGTGGTGGAACTCTCGGCGCGCGAACTCGCCTTGCTCGAAGTGCTGCTGCAGCGGGCGGGTCGTCTGGTGAGCAAGGATCAGCTCGTCGAGCATCTGTGCGTCTGGGGCGAGGAGGTCAGCACCAACGCCATCGAGGTGTATGTGCACCGACTGCGCAAGAAGATCGAGTTCGGCCCGGTGCGTATCGCCACGGTGCGCGGGCTAGGCTATTGCCTGGAAAAAATCGCGCCCACTGCGGCGCCGGTCGCCGAGACCGTGAAGCCCGATGCCTGAACTGCCGTTGCCGGGACAGGCGGCTCGGGACGACGCAGCACCCGCCCGCAAGCGCCATCCGCGCTCTCTGTTCGGCGAAATCCTCGACTGGATGCTCGCGCCCATGCTCCTGCTGTGGCCGTTGTCGATCGGCATCACCTATCTGGTCGCGCAAGCCATCTCGGCCAAGCCGTATGACGCGGCGCTGCAACATACCCTGCTGCAACTCTCAGCGCAGGTGCAGACATTGGGCGCGCAGGGCGCGGTGCAGTCTGCCTTGTGGCAGCAGACCCTGCAACAACCCCCGGCGGGTGGCATCCTGGGCTACCAGATCCGCAGCAAGGCCGGGACGGTTCTGGCCGGGGATGCGGGTCTGCCCTTGGCGTGGAGCCTGCCGCCCACGCATGCCGGTGCGCTGATCGCGGTGCAGTGGCGTGACACAGAAGTGGGTCAACACAGCGTGCGGCTGGCTGCGGCCTGGGTCTGGCCAGCGCGCCATGCGGCCAACACACCCGCTGCGCCAGTGCTGGTGCAGGTGGCACAGGATGTGCAAGCGCGCACCCGGCTGGCGCGCGACATTGTGCAGGGTGTCATTCTGCCGCAGTTCGTTGTGGTGCCGATCTTCATTCTGCTGGTCTGGTTCGGGCTGGGGCAGGGCATCGCGCCGCTCAATGAACTGCAGTCACGCATTCGCCGCCGCCGCGCCGACGATCTGAGCCCGATCGACGAGCGCGAGGCGCCAGAGGAAATCGCCCCGCTGGTCGACTCGATCAACAGCCTGCTTGCGCGCCTGCAGCAATCGTTGCAGACGCAAAAGCGCTTCGTCGCCGACGCCGCGCACCAGATCAAAACCCCACTGGCCGGGCTGCGCACGCAGGCCGAGCTGGCGCTGCGCGAGACCGATCCCGAGGAACTGCGCGCCAGCTTGCGGCAGATCGGCCGCAGCGTCGAGCGCACCACCCGGCTGGTCAATCAGCTGCTGGCACTCACCCGTGCCGAGAATCAGGGCGGCGCGGCGCGGGCAGTGTTCGAAACCATCGACCTGCGGCTGCCCGCCACCGAAGCCATGCAGGAACTGGCTGTGCTCGCACTGGAAAAGGATCTGGAGGTCGAATTCGACGCGCCGCCGCAGCCGCTGTGGGTGCGCGGCAATGCCTTGCTGCTGCATGAGCTGATCAAGAACCTGCTGCACAACGCCATCACCTACACCCCGCCCGGCGGCAGCGTGACCCTGCGTCTGCGCAGCACCGTGGCCGAAGGCCCGGGCGCCAGAGCCGTGGTGCAACTGCAGATGGACGACACCGGCCCCGGCATTCCCGAGGCCGAGCGTGAACTGGTGTTCGAGCCGTTCTATCGCATCCTCGACAACGGGAGCGAGGGCAGCGGCCTCGGGCTGGCCATCGTGCGCGAGATCGCCCGTCAGCATGATGCCGACATCGTCCTGGCGGATCTTCCCATCACCCCGCAAGGCAGCCGCGGCCTTCGTGTGCAACTGCAATTCGTGCGGGTGTGAGCACGGCTTAGGACAACACTGAATCCATCCTTGTGATGATGCGCGCTGGGCTGCGGGATGGGATGCAAGGCGCATTCCGCACAGCCATCGTCCAAGCGACAGCGAGGCTGGGCACCGCAGCAGACCGCCCGCAGACCGGATACGCAGCGCGCAAGGGACTTATTCCGTGTTGCCTTAGTCGCTGTCTTCCCCGCACTGATGTTTCAGCGCGCCGAGCTGGCCGTAGGTGACGGGTTTTCCGCTGGCGGCCAGGGCCTTGAGGCCGTCACGCATGCAGGGACTGTCATTGGCGAGCTGCAATTGCGGCGCGTCCACAGGTTCATTCACCAGTCGCTCGCGCAGCAGGCTGAAGATGCCCACCAGCACCACGATGCCGATGACGATGCCCAGCAGTCCGCTGAGCTGGACATTGATTCCGCGTTTTTTGCTCGGCGGCGTGGGCGTTGGGGCTTGCGGGGTGTCGGCCATGGGTCAGCGCAGGGCGGAGTTGAGGGTGTAGGTGCCGGTGAGGCTGGTCTGCGCCAGCACATGACCGGCAATGGCGGCGCGCAACTGCGCGCCGTTGAACGCGCCGTCCACCGGGCAGCGCGCCACGTCGAGCGCGTACAGGGTGAAGATGTAGTGATGCAGCAGGCTGTCGTTCCACGGCGGGCAGGGGCCGTCGTAGCCGAAATACTGCCCTGCCATGTCCTGATCTCCGGAGAACCAGGCGGTGTAGTCGTTCACGCCGTGACGCATGCCGCCATGGCACGAAGGGCCCGGCTTGCCGCGCGGGGACACTTGGTGGCTGAATTCCTTTTCGGCAATCTGGCTGCGTGACGGCGGAATGTCGACCAGCAGCCAGTGATAGAAGTCCACCCGCGGCAGGTCGGCAGGCACGGTGCGGCCCTCCAGATTGACATCGTCGGCGCGGCTGGGAACGTCCGGGTCGTGGCAGATCAGCACCAGGCTCTGCGTGCCCGTGGGCAGGTCACACCACGCCAGCGGCGGGTTGAGGTTCTGCGACAGTGCCACATGGCCGACCACGGCGGGCTTGCAGAAGGCGTATTGCGGCGGGATGGGCTGGCCGTCGAAAAAGGCGGGGCTGGTCAGTTGCATGGACTTCTCCTGGTGGATGCATCAAGGGTGCGCCGCGGTGGATGCGGGCGGGCAGTCGTCGCGCGCATGGCTGCCGTGCGCCTGCTCATTCTCCTCCTGCAGACTTTCCTGCGCGGAGGTGAGCATTTCGATGGTGACCACCATGCCCGGGTGCGCGTCAATCAGCGCCTTCTCGACCGCGTAGCGGCAGTTGGCCGCGCGGTGCAGCGACCATTGCCCGGGCATGTGCAGGTGCATCGAGACGAAACGCCGGGTGCCGGCCACGCGGGTGCGCACATGGTCGAAGCGCATGTCCTTGGAGCGAAAGCGGTCGAGCACGGCATGCAGTTCAGCCAGATCGGCGTCGGTCATCGACTTGTCCATCAAGCCATCAACCGAGCGCTTGACCAGCGAGAACGCCTCGCGCAGGATGTGCAGCGCCACGATGATGCCGATCACCGGGTCGAGCCACAGCCAGCCGGTCACCGGCACCAGCAGCACGCCGATGATGACCCCCACCGAGGTCCAGACATCGGTCATCAAATGCCGCGCGTCGGCCTCGATAACGATGGAGCGCAGCCGCTTGGCGCCGCGCAGCATCCACAGCGCCACACCCAGGTTGATGGCAGTGGCCAGCGCGGAAATGGCCGCACCCAACGGCACCGCGCTGATCGGCTCGGGATGGGTCAGACGCTGCCCGGCTTCCACCAGAATGAGCACGGCGGCCACGCCGATGAGCAGACCCTCGACCCCGCTGGAGAAATATTCCGCCTTGGTGTGGCCGAAGGGATGATCCGCATCCGGCGGCGCCTCGGCAATGCGCACGATGAACAGCGCAAACGCCGCCGCCGCGACATTGACAATGGACTCCATCGCGTCCGACAGAAAGCCCACCGAGCCCGTGACTTTCCAGGCGAGGAGCTTGAGACTGATGACAATGAGCGCCGCAAACAGCGAGGCGCGGAGATAGGTTCTGGCTTGCATGGTTCGGTCTGTGGGCTGGGCGATGCGTATTGTGCATGGGCACGGTGTCGGCTGGCGCGGCGATCGGCGTTGTTTCGGCCTGTCTACGCCTGCGATGGCGCGATTGTGAATCGTCATCTTGTCTGGTTAGACTTGGCGCCTTGCTTTGTCGGCGGCCGCGCGCCGCGTGCCGTCACGCAACAGAACCATCCCGCACATGGCCCTCAACCTCCCGCCACTTCCGCTGCCGGTGCCCAACCGGCGTGACCTGATCGCGCTGCCGCTGGTCATTGCGCTGTTTTTCATCATCGCGCATGCCGGGCGGGAAATGGCGGTGCCGTTCCATCTGGGCGACGACCTGTCGATCTCGCTGTCGCCGCTGGCGCTGCCGGAATACGGCCTGTACACCGTGCTGCGCATGCTCGCGGCGCTGGTGGTGTCGTTTGTGTTCACTTTGGGCTATGCCTGGTTGGCGGCGCACAACCGTTACGCCGAGCGCATCCTGATCCCAGCGCTCGACGTGCTGCAGTCGGTGCCGATTCTGGGTTATCTGTCGATCACGGTCACCGGTTTCATGGCGCTGTTTCCGGGCAGTCTGGTCGGCGTGCAGCTCGCGGTGATCTTTGCGGTGTTCACCTCGCAGGCGTGGAACATGACCTTTAGCCTATATCAGTCGCTCAAGACCGTGCCGCGCGATCTGCACGAGGCGGCCACGCTGTACCGGCTCAACGCCTGGCAGCGGTTCTGGAAGGTGGAACTGCCGTTTGCCATGCCCGGGCTGCTGTGGAACACCATGATGTCGATGTCGGGCGGCTGGTTTTTCGTCGTCGCCTCCGAGGCGATCACGGTGTCCGATCAGACGGTCACCGTGCCGGGCATCGGCTCCTACATCGCTGCAGCGATCGCGCACAAGGATTTGGCGGCCATCGGCTGGGCGATCGCGGCGATGATCGTCATCATCCTTGCCTACGACACCCTGCTGTTTCGCCCCATCGTCGCCTGGGCCGACAAGTTCAAGTTCGAAATGACCGCATCGAGCGAGACGCCACGCTCGGTGGTGCTCGACTTCCTGCGCCGCACCCGCCTGCTCAAGCTGCTCGCAGTGGTTCCGGCGCGGCTGTGGGAACTCAGCGTGCAGCTCACCCCCAAGGTGCCGGTGCGCCGCGCCTCCGGCAACGCCCGACAGCACAGGCGGCTGGCCGACGCGGTGTTCTACGCCGCCCTGAGCGTTCTCGCGCTGTGGGCTGTGGTGCGGCTGCTGCAGTTGCTGCCACGCGACTTCGGCTGGCCGATGGTCTGGCATGTGCTCGGCCTGGGGCTGATCACCGGGCTCAAGGTGTTCGTGCTGGTGGCGCTGTCGGCGTTGGTGTGGGTGCCGATCGGGGTGTGGATCGGGTTGCGCCCGCGCTGGGCCGAAAAGGTGCAGCCGCTGGCGCAATTTCTCGCCGCGTTTCCGGCCAATCTGCTGTTCCCGCTGTTCGTCGTGGTCATCGTCCACTGGCATCTCAACGTGGACGTGTTCACCGCGCCGCTGATGATTCTGGGCAGCATGTGGTACATCCTGTTCTCGGTGGTCGGCGCTGCCGCGGCGATTCCCACCGACATGCGCGAGGCGGCGCAGAACCTGGGGCTGCGCGGCTGGCTGCTGTGGAAGCGGCTGTACCTGCCGGGCATTTTCCCTGGATTTGTCACCGGCGCGATCACCGCCAGCGGCGGCGCATGGAACGCGAGCATCGTCGCCGAGGTGGTCAGCTGGGGTGACAAGACCCTGGTCGCCACCGGGCTGGGCGCCTACATCAGCCAGACCACGGCCAAGGGACAAACTGCGCAGATCGCACTCGGCGTGGGGGTGATGTCGCTTCTGGTCATCCTCACCAACCGGCTGGTCTGGCACCGGCTGTACGACCTGGCGCAGCGCCGCGTGCGGCTGGACTGAGCCCGCTTTCACTCAAGGACATCGATCATGGCCGCTACTGTTGAACACGCGCCCACCGCCGCCACCGTGCAGGGTGTGGACATTTTCCGCACCGAGCATCTGCGCAAGGCGTTCAAGACCCCCGACGGCGCCGAGCTGCTGGTGCTCGACGATGTCAATATGCACCTGGGCGAAGGCGAGATCCTGGTGCTGCTCGGCCGCTCCGGCTCAGGCAAATCGACCTTGCTGCGCATGCTCGCCGGGCTGGTGTCCAGTTCAGGCGGGGTGGCGCTTCACCGCGGCCAGCCGATCACTGGCCCGGTGCCGGGTCTGGCGATGGTGTTCCAGAGCTTTGCGCTGCTGCCGTGGCTGACCGTGCTGCAGAACGTTGAATTGGGGCTGGAGGCGCTCAAGGTGCCGGCGGCCGAGCGCCGCGCACGCGCGATCGCGGCGATCGACCTGATCGGCCTCGATGGTTTCGAGTCCGCCTATCCGCGCGAGCTCTCCGGCGGCATGCGCCAGCGCGTGGGCTTTGCACGGGCACTGGTCATCAACCCTGACGTGCTGCTGATGGACGAACCGTTCTCGGCGCTGGACGTGCTCACTGCCGAGACCATGCGCACCGACCTGCTCGACCTGTGGACCGAGCGCAAGATTCCCACCCGCGGCATCCTGCTGGTGTCGCACAACATCGAGGAAGCGGTGCTGATGGCAGACCGCATCATCATCCTCGGCTCCAATCCCGGACGCATCGTCAACGAAATGCGGATCAACCTGCCGCATCCGCGCAATCGCGAATCGCAAGACTTCCGCGATCTGGTCGAGGACATCTACGGTGTGATGACCGCACGCCCTGTCGGGCGCGACGCCTCGCGCAAGCAGGTGCCAGGCATTGGACTGCGGCTACCGTCTCTCTCGGTCAACGCGCTGGCTGGCCTGCTCGAAGAGCTTGACGCGCTGGAAAAAAGCAACGCCAACACCCGCATCAGTCTGCCCGATCTGGCCGAGGACATGCATTTTTCCGTGGACGATCTGTTTCCGCTGATCGAGGGCGTGGAACTGCTCGGTTTCGCGCAGGTGGAAGACGGCGACATCATGCTGCTGCCCGCCGGGCGAATCTTTGTCGATGGCAGCCTGCAGGAGCGCAAACAGTTGTTCGCCCGCCATCTGACCGAGCGTGTGCCGCTGGTGGCGCGCATCCGCGCCGTGCTCGACGAGCGCTTCAACCACCGCGCGCCCGACTCGCGCTTTCTTACCGAGTTGGAAGATCACCTGAGCGAGGAAGAAGCCCGTCGCGTGCTCGACACCGCCATCGACTGGGGCCGCTACGCCGAGGTGTACGCCTACGACGACAACGCCGAGGTCTTCAGCCTCGACAACCCCGAAGCGGAAGAATGAAAAACGGCGCACCGAAGTGCGCCGCTTTCTTGGGGTTCAGCCGATCCGATCAGGGCTTGGTGGCCTGCGTGGCCTTGTCCATTGCGCCGTGCGCCGCATCGGTCGCCTTTTCTTTCAGGGTGTTGACCGCGCCAGCCGCAGCGTCCTTGGCCTTGTCGGCTGCACCGGACACCGCATTGGCACCCGAATGCACCACCGCACTGGCGGCACCTGCTGCCGCGCTGGCTGCGCCGCTCACGGCATGACCGGCTGCGCTGGCCGCGCCTTGTGCCGCACTGGCCGCATGGTTCACCATGCCACCTGCTGCGCTGGCTGCACCGGCTGCGGCACCGTGCGCGGCGCTGGCGGCTGCGCCCGCAGCGCTTGCGCCTGCGGCAACGGCAGAGCTGGCGGCAGATTGGGCGGCGCTTGCTGCACCACTGGCAGCTTGTTCAGCTTTTTGACAGGCCGCAAGCGAAAGCAGGGCGGCGGCAATCAGGGCAAGTTTGAATTTCATGAAGACTCCAAGTCGGATTTGGTAGGGGGTGAAACGGATATGCTTCGGTCATCATCTCAAATATGACCTGATTCTGCGCATTTTCTCAATCTGTACTTGATGAAATTTACAAATTTCCCGAGTTCCGGGAAACCATGACGTGGTCATTTCGTCACATGACGGGTGTATTGTCCCCGGCCATGTTCCACATTCCACAAATGAAAAAAACTGTTGATCTGATTTATTTCAATGCTGGTGGTGGCCATCGTGCCTCGGCACTGGCTCTGCAGCAAAGCATTGCGCTGTCCAACCTGCCCTGGCAGGTGCGTCTGGTCAATCTGACCGACGTGCTTGATCCGCAGGGAACGCTGCGCAAGTACACGTTTTCACCTGAAGACTATTACAACGCCCGCCTCGCCCGCGGCCTGACCCTGGGCCTGCGGCACGAGCTCAAGCTGTTGCAGGGAGCGCTGCGCCTTCTGCATCCCACCCTGCTCAAGATTCTCAAATTGCACTGGCTGCGCACCGAGCCGGACTTGGTGGTGTCGCTGATCCCCAATTTCAATCGTGCGCTGTATGACAGCCTGACGGCCACGCTGCCCGGCGTGCCCTACATCACCCTGCTGACCGATCTGGCCGATTTTCCGCCGCATTTCTGGATGGAGCAGGGGCAGGATCAGCACCTCATCTGCGGCTCCAAGCGTGCGGTACAGCAAGCGTTAAACGCTGGTTTTCCGCCAGAAAAAGTGCATGCCACATCGGGCATGATGATCCGCCCGGACTTCTACCGTGCGCCGCAGAACTTCGACCGCACCGCCCGCCTGCAGGCGATGGGTTTCGACCCGCAGCGTCCCGTTGGTGTGGTGATGTTTGGCGGCCATGGGTCACGCAGCATGCTGGCCATTGCCGAGCGTCTGCCCGACACCCAGATCATTTTCATGTGCGGTCATAACGAGAAATTGGCCACCAGGCTACGCGCTTTGCCCGCCGATGCGCCGCGCCATGTGATGGGGTTCACCAGCGAGGTGGCCGAGGTCATGCGGCTGGGCGATTTTTTCATCGGCAAGCCTGGCCCTGGTTCGCTCAGCGAGGCGCTGCATCTGGGCTTGCCGGTCATCGTTGTCCGCAACGCTTGGACCATGCCGCAGGAACGCTACAACACCGACTGGGTGCGCGACAACGGCTACGGTCTGGTGCTGCCGAGTTTTCGCGCCATTGCGGCAGAACTGCCGACATTCCTGGCCGATCTACCGGCGTATCGTGCGCGGGTTGCGGCGCACCCGAATCGCGCGGTCTTCGAGGTGCCGCAAATTCTGGATGGCATTCTGCGCAGCGCGCAAGGGGTTGATGCGCAGGCCAGCGAACTGCTTACCCGCCGCCTTTCTGAAAGTGGGCACTGAAGCGTTGCCACCAGAGTTGACGGTGTGCGGGTGATTGCGCGTCCAGAGTGATGTCGGCCAGCCAGCGTTCCAGCACAATCTGGCCCAGGCGAGTGGGTGCCGTGGGCTGCAGGCGGATCGACCACTGACATCCGGCGTCCTCGCCAGAGAACAGATCTGGTACAGACTCCTGCAGGGCAGGGAATGCCGCCCTGAGCTGGCGCGAAAATTCGCTGCGGGTGATGGCCATGTCCAGCCGGGCCGTGGCAGGGGCCTGCTCGCCAAACATCAGCCGCCCGCCACGGGTGGCCAGATTGCCAGGGTCTCGCCTTCGCGCAGCACACGGCTGTCGCGCTGATTGGGGTCGATGTAAACGCCATCCACCAGAACCAGATGGACCAGCTTCCACGGCAGGCGAAAGCGCTCGACGACGTCCTGGATGGTGGTGCTCGCAGGGAGATCGAGCGTGATCTGGTGGCCCTGCCGCGGTTGCGGCAAATAGTCGGTCAGTGTGGCCATCAGTTTGAGGGTGATGCGCACAGGAGCCAGCGGAGCTGCCTCTGTCGTTTCGATGGGCGATGCAGGCGTGTCCATGTGGCGGGTTTGAGCGCAGGTTCAATGATGGACGATATCGCCGCGCCGGTTCAGCGCCTGGGCGCTGGCGAGATAGGCCTCCATCAGCCGGGTCGGGTCGTCGAGCAACTTGTCCTTCCAGCCGCCAAGCCTCACTCGGCCTTCAACCAGTCCGCGCAGCACGCCGATGTGTTCGGTCATGCCGATGCTGTTACTGCCCACCATCACGTCGCCGTTGAACTGCAGGCTCAAGTGCTTGAATCCCGCGCGGTCTGTCAGCTCCACGCCTTGACCGCTGGGCACCCCCTGCCACTGGCCGAAGCTGCAGGAGATGAGGCCGAGGGTGTCCAGCACGTTGATTTGCGTCACCCCGCGCAGCCGGGTGGGTTTGCCCGCCATGTTCATCGCCGCGACATAGGCCTGATCGACCGCATTGGGCTGAATGGCGCTGACGATGGGCTTGCCGTACACCGCATCGAAGGCCTCGGCGCAGTCGCCTGCGGCGTAGATGCTGGGTACATTGGTCTGCATGCGCTCGTCGGTGAGCACGCCTTGCAGGCAGTGCACGCCGGAGTGCTCGAGAAAGCCGATATTGGGTTTGACCCCGGCGGCGGAAATCACCAGATCGGCCGGCAGGCGCTCTCCGCTGGATAGACGCACGGCAAGTGGCGCGGCGAGGTCGGAAGGGTTGGACTCGATGGACTCGATGCGTGCGCCGGTGTGCACGGTCACGCCCTTGCCCTGAACCCAGTCACGGATCATGCCGCCTGCGGTCTCGCCCATCATGCGTGGCACCATGCGGTCGCCCATTTCCACCACGGTGAGTTGCACGCGGCGGCGCACTAGGCTTTCCATGATGATGCAACCAATGAAGCCCGCGCCTAATTGGATGACCCGCGCGCCCGGCACGGCGAATTGCTCAATGGCGCGAGCATCCTCCAGCGTCCAGCAGGTATGCACACGCTGCGCATGGATGCCGGGGATGGGCGGCAGCGCGGGTTTGGAGCCGGTGGCGATGAGCAGGGTGTCAAAAGACAGCGTGTCGCCGGATTCCAGCATCAGCCGCTTCTGCGCGGTGTCGAGGGACTTCACCCGGTCGTGGCGCTGGGTGATGTGCAGGTGCTTGAAGTGCTGGGGATCCTTGCGCAGCCATGTGCCGCGCTCGGTGATGTCGCCGTGCAGCAGGTAGGGAATGGCCATGCGCGAATACGGCGGCGAATCCTCGCCACCGATCAGGGTGATGCTGTCTTCGGCCGGAATGTTTTTGCGCAGGGTTTCGGCGGCCACGACGCCTGCTGGGCCATTGCCGATGAGAACATGATGTTTCATGAGGACTCCTGTTCCCGCGTCGTAGCCGTGTACGGCGCGGGAACGGCGCATCGGTTCAAATCAAAGACCCAGTCGGGCGCGGGTTTCCGGCTTGAGCGTGCCTTCGGGCGTCCAGCCACGCAGCTCGTAATACCTGGGCAGCATCTCCGGCAGCTTGTTGGTCAGCCCCTTGGCCGGGCCGGTCTTGGCAGGCTCCTGGAGCAGGCGTGGCGGCAGCGTGTCGTCCTTCGCCGTGAAACCGGCACGGTTGTTGTAGTCGCGTTCCATGTTCCAGATGCGTTCGCCAATGGTGTTGAGGTTGTCCATGGTGAACTCTTCCAGGCAGGCTGCGGCGAGCTGGGGCTGCACGTCCGCCAGCGTCCAGGCGAAGCTGGTGAACAGGCAGATGCCGGCCGAATCGAACACGGCGGTGGCGTCCTGAAAGGCTTTGACAAGCTCCGGTTTGCCCTCGGTGACCAGCGGGTCGGTCTTGACGGGAATGCCCAGCACTTCGGAGGCCACGGTGTAGCCTCGCAAATGACAGGCGCCGCGATTGGATGTGGCATAGGCCAGGCCCATGCCCTGGATGCCGCGCGAGTCGTAGGCCGGGAACTCCTGGCCCTTGACACTCATCGAAAGTTCCGGGTGGCCGTACTTGGCCGTCAGCCGTTTGCTGCCCAGCGCCAATTCCTTGCCGAAGCCCTCGCCCCGGGCGGTGATTTCGGCGAAATAGGTCAACGCCTTGGCCGAGCCGAAGGGGGCTTCCACACCGAGCTGCTCCTTGGTGAGCAGACCCATGTCGTAAAGCTCCATGACGGCGCCCACGGTCGCGCCGAAAGTGATAGGGTCCATGCCGTCTTCGTTGCAGATGAAGTTGGCATAGGTCAGCGCTTCCAGATCATTCACGCCGTTGGCCGAGCCCAGCGCCCAGGCGGCTTCGTACTCCAGACCACCCGATGCGCCCCAGTATTGCGGTTTGTTCTCCACGCTGAAATGCGTCTCGTCGATCTTGCTGATGCGGCCGCAGGCGATGGTGCAGCCAAAGCAGGCTTGGTTGGTGACCAGGTTGGGCTTGCCGTCGGTCTTGCGCGGCTCGTGCATGGCTTCGCCGGAAATGTCTTTCGCGCCCTCGAACTGCACGTCGCGGTGATTACGCGTGGGCAAGGCGCCGATTTCGTTGATCACGTTCATCAGCACCTGGGTGCCGTACTTGGGCAGACCCTGGCCGGTGACCGCGTTGTCGTGCAGCACCTTCTTGCCGGCGTTCACTGCCGCCATGAAGGCCTTGGGATCGCGTACATTGCCCACGCCCTTGGTGCCGCGCACGGCGATGGCCTTGAGGTTCTTGCTGCCCATGACCGTGCCCACGCCGCTGCGCCCGGCGGCGCGGTGCAGATCGTTGACCACCGCCGCGTACATCACTCCGTTCTCCCCGGCACGGCCGATGGAGCTGACGCGGATGAGGGGGTCTTGATGGTGGTTCTTGATCCAGGGCTCGGTTTCCCACACGGTTTTGCCCCATAGCGCCGAGGCGTCGCGCAGCTCAGCCTTGTCGTTCTCGATGTAGAGATAAACCGGCTTGGGCGATTTGCCCTCGACGATGATCATGTCCCAGCCGGCCATTTTCAGTTCGGCGCCAAAGTAACCGCCCGAGTTGGAGCAGGCGATGGCTCCTGTCAATGCGCCTTTGGTGATGACGGAATAACGTCCGCCGGTGGACGCCATGGTGCCCGTAAGAGGCCCAGTGGCGTAAATGATTTTGTTCTCGGGCGAAAGAGGGTCGACCTTGGCATCGACCTCCTCGACGAAATACTTGGTCGCCAGCCCGCGCTGGCCGATGTACTCGCGTGCCCACTGCATATTGAGCGGCTCGCTCTTAATGGTGCCTTGCGTGAGGTTCACGCGCAGAATTTTCCCGGCCCAGGTCATGGTCGTCTCCTCGTGTTGGTGGGGTGCGTAGGGGGACGCGCGCTCAGGCAGCGGCGTTCTGGTTGCCCAGCTTGTCAGCCCATTGCTGCATACGCGACAGCCCAGTCCAGCTTGCATCGACATAAGTGATGGCGCCGGTGGGGCAGGCCTCGGCGCAGGCGGGTTCACCGCCGCAGAGATCGCATTTCTGCACTTTGCCGGTGTCGGCGACATAGTTCACCGTGCCGAACGGGCAGGCGATGGTGCAGACTTTGCAGCCTACGCAGACGTTGTCGAGCACAATCTTGGCGCCCGTGGCGGCGTCGAGCTTGATGGCTTCTACCGGGCAGGCGTGCAGGCACCAGGCTTCGTCGCACTGAGTACAGGTGTACGGCACTTTGCGCCCGGTTTCATGGAAATCGAACACCTTGATGCGGCTTTTGGAGGTGTTGAAGAGCCCATAGTTTTCGTACGAACACGCCATTTCGCATTGCAGGCAACCCGTGCACTTGTCCGGGTCAATATGCAGGGACTTTTGCATTTTGCGTCTCCTTGGTTGTTATGAAATCTTGGGCCAGCCACGCGCAGACAAGCCTCAAAATTGCGTAGGGCTGTTTGAGTTCTTGCAATATAGGCTTGCTTGGCGCCTATCGTTCAAGCCGGAATTCGAGTGCTTGAGTGTCGCAGTCGGGTATGCCGTGCTGCGTTATCCATCGGTTGTGCAACGCGGTGATCCCGCAAGGGGGATCACGCGGCCATCACCCTGCGGGCGATCTGTGCAAGCGGGCGCTCGATGAAGTGCTCCATGCGGTGGGGCAATGCCAGCGGCTTGAGCAGCATCTTGACCGCCTGATCCATGGGCAGCCGTGTCCCGACATGCTTGTAGAGCCGCTGACACACCTGCTCGAAGGGCTCTTGGTCCACGCCCGGCATGGCCTGGCGGAAGGCCCAGACATGGCGCAGCGCGATGTCCGAATCGCTGGTGCGCAGTTCGACCAGTCGCCGTCGCAGGGCGCCGAGGACGCGAGTTCGCGACAGACGGCGTTCGGTGTTCAGCTCTTTGAAATAGCGGAAAAAATGTTTGTAGTGCTGCACCTCGTCGGTGCGGATGTGCTCGGCCAGATCGGTCAGCACCGGGTCGGGTGAGAGGTCGCGAAGGGTCTGGTAATACGTGGTCGTGCCGGTCTCGACCACACAACGGGCCACAAGTTCGAGGGCGCGGTCGTCCTCGAGTTCCTCGACCGTGCACAAGCGGGAATATTCGTCGAAAAAGGCGGCGTAGGCTGACTCCCAGTCGAAATCGGGCCAGACCGTCTGCACATAGGCCTTGAGCGCGCGGCCGTGCTGCAGTTCTTCGGGTTCCCACTGGTGTTGGAGCCAGTCGGCGATCTGCGGATAGGCGTCATAGTGTTCGACGAGGTTGCGGGTGTAGGTGTCCGAGCCCGATTCAATGAACGAGGCACTCACCAGAAGATAGAAGAGATCGACCTCGTCGTGAATCGCCTCGATCTGGATGCGCGAGTAATTGATCTCTTCCAGCGTCCAATGCGGCGCCCGGGCGTGGGCTTGTCGAGGTGGAGTTGGTGGAATGCGGATCGGGGCAGAGAGACGGTCCATGAGATGTTTTTCAAAAGAAAGGCACATCACAAGAATAGACTGAAAATTCGACATCACAGTTCCGTTTCGTCACGGTAAGGGGGCTAAACTTGTCACCAAGTATGACCCTCAACGCCTTGACCAGGAGTCTTCCATGAAATCACAAAAATCCATCGCCATCACGCTGTCGGCCAGTCTGGTCGCGCTGTCTCTCGGGGGCTGCGCGAACATGAACGATTCACAACGCACCACCGCCACAGGCGCGGGTGTCGGCGCGGCAGCCGGGGCATTGATCGGGGCACTCACTGCAGGGGGGAACACAGGCAAGAGCGCAGCCACGGGCGCAGTCGCCGGCGCGGCTGTCGGTGCTCTGGGCGGCTATCTGTGGAACCAGCATCTGGAGAAGCAGAAACAGGATCTGCAGGCCCAGGCTCAGGCGTCCGGCACCGGGGTTCAGGTCACGCAGACGCAAGACAATCGCCTCAAGATGAACATTCCGGCTGACGCCGGGTTTGCCACGGGCAGCGCGCAGCTCAATCCCCGCATGTATCCCATCCTGGAAAGCCTGGCCACGGGGCTGAATCAGAATCCCACGGAAACCGTGCAGGTCTTCGGCTTCACCGACAGCACGGGTACCGATGCCATCAACTACCCGCTGTCGGAAAACCGTGCGCTGACGGTCAAGAATTTCCTGGTCTCGCGCGGCGTGGCCGGGCAGCGGATTTCAACCCAGGGTCTTGGCCCGCAGAACCCGGTGGCCAGCAATGCCACCGCCGAAGGGCGTGCGGCCAATCGGCGGGTGGAAATCTACGTGGCCATGCCGCCCCAGCGCTGATGGGCTGTACCGGGCTTCAGGCGGCACGGGCCCGTTCTTGCTGAATCGGAGGTTCCAGCAAATCCACGGCCTTGCACAGGGCGTCAAAGCACGAGGGATCGAGGGCTGTGCCCACGGTCTTGGCCATGATCTGCAAGGTTTCAGGAATGGGCACGGCGCCGCGGTAGGGTCGATCGGCGGAAATGGCGTCGAAGATGTCGGCGGTGGTGATGATCCGGGTTTCCAAGGCGATGTGATCGCCGGTGAGTCGGCGGGGGTAGCCCGTGCCGTCGAGCCGCTCGTGATGGGCGGCACTCACACGGGCCAGTTCCGAAAACGCGCTGATCCGCCCGAGAATGCGCTCGGTGTAGGTGGCGTGCATCTGCACCGCTTCCCATTCGGCCGGATCGAGTTTGCCCGCCTTGTCCAAGATGGCATTGCTCACGCCGAGTTTGCCGACGTCGTGCAACAGGGCGCCGCGATACAGCCAGCGGCGACGCTCGGCGGATAGCCCGAGCTGGGTGGCGATATGGTCGGCATAGAGCGCCACGCGCGCACTGTGTCCTGCGGTGTAGGGGCTCTTGGCATCCACGATTTGACCGAACGCCGCGGCGATTTCGTCGAGATAGTCTTCGTCCAGCGGCACGCAACATTGCGCGGGTTCCAGCGCCAGCACGCGGTGGCCCAGGTCCGGGTCGCGCAGCGCCTGCCAGAAGGCCTCCTGCTCGGAGAGCGCGAGAAAAGCGTCTGCCAGATCGGGGTCGAACCAGCCACCGCGACGGCGCAACACCTCGTCGCGGGCTTCAGCCGGGCCACTGGCGGTGAAGAACACGTCAACCACTTGCGAGAGCAGAGCCAGCCGGGCGTAGAGCGGAATGCGTTCGCCCGTCAGACCCTCGGGCTTGCCGCTGCCGTCCCAGTGTTCATCGAGGCCATGAATGCCTTGCGCCACGGTTTCGGGAAAGCGCAATTGTCGAGCGATGTCCGCGCCGCGCTGGCAGCGGGTTTGGATGAGTTCCTGAGCGATGTCTTTGCCGTGGCGGACGATGTTGAGCGTGGCACGAAAGCGCTCGGCCAGACCGCTGCGCAGGCCGGTGTGATCGAGCACGAAGCGCAGCACGTGCGGCAGGCTGCCGTCGAGCAGTTTGAAATCGCGCTTGAATTGCAGGTCGTCGGTGAGGTAGAGCTCGCAGATGCGCGCGGCGTTGCTGCTGCAGCCCAGATCCTTGAGCAGCAGCGTGTAATACAGCTCCCATTGTTGAGCTTCTGGAAGACCGATGTCGCGGCCCACCGACATGCCGATCCACGCACAGCGCACGCAGTGACCTTCTGGCTGGCCCTCGGTCATGTCGAGCGCATGACTGAGCGCGCTCATCAGTTCAGCGAGTTTGAGGTTTTCCATGAAACCAGCATAGGCGCGCAAGATTTCCCTTGTTCGCGGCACCGCACCATTTTTCGGGAAACTTTGTGAACTGCGTCACAAAAATCGGGCAGACTGGCGCCGCATGCGGGTTTAGGGGCCTCCCTACAATGGTGTTTTATCTGCTTGGTCGCTTGGTCGACCGCCGTTCCCGATGAACGCCCCCGCCTCACACGCACTCCAACTCGCCCCTGCGCACAGCCCAGAGATGACGGACGCGCCGACCCGTTTGCGCGAAATTCCCTACAACTACACCTCGTTTTCCGACCGCGAGGTGGTGATCCGCCTGCTGGGCGAGCAGGCCTGGGAGTGGCTCAACCAACTCCGGCAGGAGCGTCGCACCGGACGCTCGGCGCGCATGCTCTATGAAGTGCTGGGCGACATCTGGGTGGTGCAGCGCAACCCCTTTTTGCAGGACGATCTGTTGCAGAGCCGCAAACGCCGCGCCGCGCTGATCGGCGCGCTCGAACACCGCCTGCGCGAAATCGACCGCCGCCGCGACGCCAGCGCCCACGGCGACAGCCCGCACGCGCAGCGCGACGCGCTGGTGCGCCAGCTGCTCGACCGGGCCCGCAGCGCCGTCGCCGCCTTCTCGGCCTGGTTCGACGAAGCTGCGGCGCTGCGCCAGCGCGCCCGCAAGGTGCTCGGGCGGCACTGTGCGCAAGGCGCCATCCGTTTCGATGGCATGGCGCGGGTCAGCCACGTGACGGATGCCACCGACTGGCGGGTGGAATATCCCTTTGTCGTGCTCTGCCCCGACAGCGAGGAGGAGATCGCCGGGCTAGTGCAGGGCTGCATCGAACTCGGGCTGACCATCATTCCGCGCGGCGGCGGCACCGGCTACACCGGCGGGGCCATCCCGCTGGTGTGGAAGAGCGCGGTGATCAATACCGAAAAACTCGACCGCATCGGCCCGGTCGAATACCTGGAATTGCCCGGTGTGGCGCATCCCGTACCCACCGTTCAGACACCGGCTGGCGTGGTGACGCAGCGCGTGGCCGATGCGGCCGACGCCGCCGGTCTGGTGTTCGCCGTCGATCCGACCTCGGCCGACGCGTCTTGCGTGGGCGGCAACGTGGCGATGAACGCGGGCGGCAAAAAGGCGGTGCTGTGGGGCACGGCCATCGACAACCTGGCCTCCTGGCGCATGGTCGACCCGCAGGGTCGCTGGGTGGAGGTGCAGCGGTTGGATCACAACCTGGGCAAGATCCACGACGTGGAGCTGGCTCGGTTCGAGATCCGCATGTTTGCGGCCGATGGCAAGACCCTGCTCAGCAGCCGTGTGCTGGACATTCCCGGCGCGCGCTTTCGCAAAGCCGGGCTGGGTAAGGACGTGACCGACAAATTCCTCTCCGGTCTGCCTGGGGTACAGAAAGAGGGCTGCGACGGCATCATCACCAGCGCGCGCTGGGTGTTGCACAAAATGCCGCCGCATGTGCGTACCGTCTGTCTGGAATTTTTCGGCCAGGCGCGCGAGGCCATTCCCAGTATTGTTGAGATCAAGACTTTCCTCGACGCCCGCCCGGGCGGGGCCATCCTCGCCGGCCTGGAGCATCTGGACGACCGCTATCTCAAAGCCGTGGGCTACGCGACCAAGAGCGCCCGCGGGACCTTGCCCAAGATGGTGCTGTTCGGTGACATCGTCGGCGAGGACGAAGCCGCCGTGGCCCGCGCGGCCTCCGAGGTCGTGCGCATGGCCAATGCGCGTGTGGGCGAGGGTTTCGTCGCGGTCAGCGCCGAGGCGCGCAAAACATTCTGGCTCGACCGCAAGCGCACCGCGGCCATCGCCCGCCACACCAACGCGTTCAAAATCAACGAGGATGTGGTCATTCCCTTGCCACGCATGGGCGAGTATGTCGACGGCATCGAGCGCATCAACATCGAACTATCGCTGAAGAACAAGCTGGCGCTGGTGGCCGAGATCGACCGCCTGTTGCGCGGTCCTCTGCCGCTGGCGCGAAACGAGGAGCTGGCCGAGGGCGAGCCGGCACTGTCGGCTGAAGACCTCGAAGCCAAGCGCGCCCAGGCGCTGGAACTGCTCGCTGCGGTGCATGCGCGCTGGTCGTTCTATCTCGATCAGATCGACGTGCCGCTGGCCCAACTGTCCGACGCGCAGCGCGCCTTGTCGCCGTCCTTGCTGGCGCTGCCTGGGCAGGCGGCGAGCGACCGCACGCTGTTCCACTTGCTGCAGGATCACGCGCTGCGCGCGTCCTGGAAGGTGGAGTTGCGCAAACCCCTGGCGGCGGTGTTCTCTGGGGGGCTGTTCGAGCCGCTGCGGCGCGAAATCGAGGCGATTCACCAGCGCGTGCGCAAGAGCCGCGCCTGGGTAGCGTTGCACATGCACGCAGGCGACGGCAATGTGCACACCAACATACCGGTCAACTCCGACGATTACGCCATGCTGCAGCAGGCGCACGACGCCGTGGCCCGCATCATGGCGCTGGCGCGCAGTCTGGGTGGAGTGATCTCGGGCGAACACGGCATCGGCATCACCAAGCTGGAGTTTCTCACCGAGGACGAAATGAGCGCCTTCCGCGCCTACAAACGCGAGGTCGATCCCGAGGGGCGTTTCAACAAAGGCAAGCTGCTCGATGACCCGGACCATCCCGCTGACCTGCGCAACGCCTACACCCCCAGCTTCAACCTGATGGGGCACGAGTCGCTCATCATGCAGCAAAGCGACATCGGCGCCATCAGCGCGTCGGTGAAAGACTGCCTGCGCTGCGGCAAATGCAAGAGCGTGTGCGCCACGCATGTGCCGCGCGCCAACCTGCTGTATTCGCCACGCGACAAGATTCTCGCCACCTCGCTGCTGATCGAGGCGTTTCTCTACGAGGAACAAACCCGCCGCGGCGTGAGCATCCGGCATTGGGAAGAATTCGAGGACGTGGCCGACCATTGCACCGTATGCCACAAATGCGTCACGCCCTGCCCGGTGGACATCGACTTTGGCGATGTCACCATGAACATGCGCAACCTGCTGCGCAAAATGGGCAAGAAGAGCTTCAAACCGGGCAATGCGGCGGCGATGTTTTTCCTCAATGCGACCCAGCCACAGACCATCAAGCTGGTGCGCTCGGCCATGGTCGGCGCGGGCTTTCGCGCACAGCGGCTGGCGAGCAAGCTGCTGCGGCCTGCGGCCAAGGCGCAGACTGCGGCACCCAAGCTCACCGTGGGCAAGCCGCCGATCCGCGAGCAGGTGATCCATTTCATCAACAAGCCCATGCCCGGTGGCCTGCCCAAAAAAACCGCGCGGGCGCTGCTGGACATCGAGGACAAGGACTTCGTGCCCATCATCCGCAACCCGCAAACCACGTCGGTGGACAGCGAGGCGGTGTTTTATTTCCCGGGCTGCGGCTCCGAGCGGCTGTTCAGCCAAGTCGGGCTGGCAACCCAGGCCATGCTGTGGCATGCGGGGGTGCAGACGGTGCTGCCGCCGGGTTACCTGTGCTGCGGCTACCCACAGCGCGGCTCGGGACAGTTCGACAAGGCCGAGAAAATCATCACCGACAACCGGGTACTGTTCCACCGTGTGGCCAACACCCTCAACTACCTCGACATCAAGACTGTGGTGGTCAGTTGCGGCACTTGTTACGACCAGCTCCAGGGCTATGAATTCGACAAGATCTTCCCTGGCTGCCGCATCATCGACATCCACGAGTTTTTGCTGGAAAAGGGCTACGGCCTGTCGTCGGCTGGCGGCAATGCTGCCGTCAAGTACCTCTATCACGACCCCTGCCACAGCCCGATGAAACTGCAGGAGCCGATGAAGACGGTCAAGGCGCTGCTTGGCGACGATGTGCGCAAGAGCGAGCGCTGCTGCGGCGAGAGCGGCACCTTCGGCATCTCGCGCCCGGACATCGCCACGCAGGTGCGTTTCCGCAAGGAGGAGGAATTGCGCAAGAACGAACTTGCGCTGCGCGCCGATGGCTTTGCCGGCGATATCAAGATCCTCACCTCCTGCCCATCCTGTCTGCAGGGCCTCACCCGCTACGGCAATGATCTGCAGCACGGCTTGCTGGAGGCCGACTACATCGTCATCGAGTTGGCGCGGCACCTCATCGGCGAGAACTGGATGGCCGACTACGTCAAGGCGGCGAACAACGGCGGCATCGAACGCGTGCTGGTGTGAGCATGGCAGAGAAGGCCGCGCTGCTGGTGGTCGATGTTCAGAACGGCTTTTGCACTGGTGGCGGCCTGCCGGTGCCTGACGGGGAGGCGGTGGTGCCGGTGATCAATCGGTTGGCTGCGCGGTTTTCTCAGGTCGTACTGACCCAGGACTGGCATCCTACCGGGCATGTGTCATTTGCCGCATCGCACCCTGGCCGTCAGCCTTTCGAGACCATTTCACTGTCCTATGGCGAACAAATCCTCTGGCCAGTGCATTGTGTACAGAACACGCCGGACGCCGATCTCCATCCCGATCTGCACATTCCGCATGCCCATGCGATTGTGCGCAAGGGCTGGCGTGCGGATGTGGACAGTTACTCGGCGTTTGTCGAGGCAGATCGCCAAACGCCGACCGGGCTTGCCGGTTTGCTGCGCGAGCTTGGCGTGCGCCATCTCGTGCTCTGTGGGCTTGCAACCGATTTTTGCGTGAGTTGGAGTGCGCTCGATGCGCGGGCAGCAGGCTTTGAAGCCACTGTGGTGGACGATGCCTGCCGCGCTATCGACCTCAACGGCTCGCTGGCGCGGGCTCGGGCGCAAATGCATGCCGCTGGCGTGCGGCGCGCGATGTCCTCTTCGTTCTAACTCAGGCCTTCTCGCTTGCAGCCGTCGCCTTGGGCAGGTTCGTGGCGTGCGGCTTGTGGTGCGCCGGTTCGTCTTCATAGCCACGGATCATCGCCAGGATGTGCGCCATCGGGGTGTGGCCGGTGGTGGTGAGATAGACGTGGATGATGAAAAAGATCAACATCATGTAGGCGCCGATGGTGTGCGCCCAGGCCACCGTCTGCAGGTTGATGCCCCATTGCTGCCACACCGGCCAGGCGTCCCAGTCTGCAAAGAACAGCAGCCAGATGCCACTGATCCAGATGAAGGGGTTGATCATCAGCTTCACCCACAGATAGGCCAGTCGCAGCAGCTGATTGTGCTTACGCGCGACGCTTTGCTGATAGGGATGTTCTTCGCCACGAAACATACCCCACGCGTAATGCCGTACGACCAGAAAAATCTGGTCGAAGGTCGGGATGTATTGTTTCCATTCCCCGGCGTTGTCGGGCACGCGCGTTTCGCCAATGTTCATCCAGGTCACCGCACCGTTGAACCAGGAGTAGTCCGGCACCACGTCTTCGCCCAGCTTGAACTGGACCTTGATGCCGAGGTAGGTGGGATGGCCATGTTCAACCTTGAGGACCAGCGGCTTGCCGTGTGGCCCGCGCTGACCGGCTTTGGAGTAGTCCCACTGCATCTTGGTGGGTACGCCGCCGCGCGCGAATTCGGGGATGTGGCAGGTCTGGCAGCTTGCGGCGCTGCCCATATTGTGTTGACTGCCGCGCACATTCTGGCCGCCTTCATGCTTGGCGTCGAGCTTGTCGTGGCTGCCGCTCACCTCATGTCCGCCGGTGGCGTGACAGGTCTGGCACTGATGCCGGAATTGCAATCTTTTGATCTGGGATAAACGAATGCGGTGACTCGCATCCTGGCTTGAATCCAATGGCCGCGGCGCGGCGTAATTCCTACAACAGCCGCGTTGGGCGCGCTGTGATCCGATTTGATCCCCCAGGAGAATGCATCATGCAACGCACACAAGACACCGCTTCAACCCCCCAGGGCGCAGACGCGCGAGGCGCCGATCGTCGGCAGTTTTTCCGCGTCGGCGGATTGTTCGCCGCAGGCCTCGCGGCGTCCAGCGCCTTGGCGCCGGTGACGAGCTGGGCCGGGACGATGTCCGCATCGACCTCCGACGACATCGCCATACTCAACACCGCGCTGGGGCTGGAATATCAGGCCATCGCCGCCTATCAGGTGGGCGCGGAGTCAGGGCTGCTGGAAAAGCCCGTGCTGGCGGTGGCTGTGAAATTCCAGGGTCAGCACAAGGCGCATGCCGAGGTGTTGTCGTCTACCATCAGCAAACTCGGCGGCACGCCGGTCATGGCGAAGAAACCGGCGGACTATGGCTTTCCCACCGCGTCGCTCAAATCGCAGGCTGATGTGCTGGAGTTCGCCGCCGGTCTGGAAAAGGGTGCGGCCAGCGCCTATCTGGGCGCGGTGCCGCAGTTCCACAACAAGGACCTGGCCAAGGCCGCCGCCAGCATCATGGGTGACGAGACCATGCACTGGGCGATTTTGCTCAACGCGCTGGGCAAAGACCCGGTGCCTGCGGCGTTCATCGTCTGAGCGGCATCGCCTGCGCAAACGGGAAGCGCCATGTCGGTAACATATGCTGCGCGTCTTCCCGCAAGCCGGCAAATCAAAACCTGGCGGGGTGTGAGGAGACGGTTGTCCTCTCGCACCACATCCATGCCCGACCTGCAGTCCCTCCTTGCTTACACCGCGCTGGCTGATCGCGATGCGTTCAGCGAACTGTACGTGGCCACGCGCAGTCGGGCCTGGGCCATCTGCCTGCGTCTGCTGCGCGACACGGCAGCGGCAGAAGAAGCCATGCAGGATGCTTACGTGAAGATCTGGAGTCAGGCGGCCAGCTATCGGCCGCATCTGGGCAGCCCAGAAGCCTGGTTGTCCGCCCTGGTGCGCAACACCTGTCTCGATCGCCTGCGCGCGGGCAAGCGCGAGGCGCAGTATCTGGTGCCCATGCAGACAGATGAGGTGGACGACCCTCCTGAGATCGCCGATCACCGCACGCCCGAAGCCCTGTTTGAAGCTGGGCTGCAAGGGCGGCAGATGGAAGACTGTCTGGGTCAGTTGCAACCGCGTCAGCGTGACCTGCTGGCCGCCACCTATATTCTTGGGCAGTCACATGCAGATGTGGCGCGCGAGCGCACCATGCCGCTAGGCACGGTCAAGACCCTGATTCGCCGCGCGGTGCTGCTGTTGCGCGATTGTCTTGGGGAGGGCGCACGATGAACCTGCCGCAGCGCTACATCAACCCGGCCCTGCTCGATCGCCTTGCAGCCGACTGGCTGACCGGTGGCCTGTGCCCCGCCGCGCAACGCCGTGCGCAGCGTTTGCTAGACCAGAGCCCGGTGTTTGCCAGTGCGGTGCAGCGCTGGCGCGAACGACTGGATGCGGGTCTGATGTCGAGCGAGGAGTTTGGGCAGCCTTCCGACGCCATCTGGCAGGCCATCTCGGCGCGGATCGACACACCGAGAAGCGCTGCGCCCCCCGCAGCGGCCGAATTCGGCTGGGGCGCACGTGCCTGGCGTCGCCTGTCTATGCTGCTTGGCGGTGTCGCGATAGCGGCTGTGGCGTTTTCGGTGCTGCTCGTTGTGCAACAGCCCGGACCGGTCGGTGAGACCGCAGCTTCGGTGCAGATGGCCGCGCTGATGCATGGGAAAAGTGGACAGTCTGCCGTGGTCACGGTGCAGAACGGCGCACTCACCCTGACCGCGGTGGGGCCATTGGCCCCGCCCAGCGGCAAGAGCTACCAACTCTGGCTGTTGCCCACGCAGGGGGCACCGGTCTCGCTGGGCGTGATGGCCGCAGGTCAGACACGCTATCCCCTCCCTGCCGCGGCGCAGGCGCAACTGGCGCAGGCCAAGGCCTTCGCCGTCAGCGTCGAGCCGCCCGGCGGCTCGCCCACCGGGTTGCCCACCGGGCCGGTCATCATGGTGGGTGCGGCGCAACGCGCCTGAGCCGCATGGCAGAGTCTGCACCTTGCCCGCTGTGCAGCACGGATGCGGGCCACGTGATCTGGCGCGGTGCCGACTTTCGCCTGATCCGCGCGGACGACGCCTTGCTGCCCGCGTTTTACCGCCTGATTTGGTCTGCGCATGTGGCCGAGTTCACCGACCTGAGCCCCCTGCAACGCTTGAGCTGCATGGATGCCCTGACACTGATCGAATACACCCTTCGCGCGCAGTTGCAGCCCGACAAGATCAACCTCGCCAGTCTGGGCAATGTTGTGCCACATCTGCACTGGCATGCGATCGCTCGCTGGCGCACGGATGCGTACTGGCCGCAATCCGCTTGGTCTGCAGCGCAGCGCGATGCAGATGCGGCGCAACTCAGCGCCCTGCGTGTCCGCCTGCCCGCGGTGGACGCCGCATTGGACGAGGCACTCAGCGCGCGGTTTGGCACGGCATAGCGCCAGACCGCGCCGTACCCGTCAGGCGATGTACTCGCCCTTGCGCAGATCGTGCTCGCCACGTTCGTGGATGAAATTGGCGCGGCCGACGATCAGGTTGTCCACCTCGCCGATCCGACTCACATCCTTGCCGGAGTAGGGCATGGAGTGCAGCAGGTAGCGCATGGCGTTCAGACGTGCGCGTTTCTTGTCGTTGGACTTCACGACCGTCCAGGGCGAATCGGCGGTATCGGTGTGGAAGAACATCGCCTCCTTGGCGCGGGTGTAGTCGTCCCATTTGTCGAGTGAGGCCATGTCGATGGGCGACAACTTCCACTGCTTGAGCGGATGCACCTGACGCTCCTTGAATCGGCGGCGCTGCTCGTCCTGGCTGACTGAAAACCAGAACTTGATGAGATGAATGCCGCAGCGCACCAGGTTGCGCTCGAACTCCGGCGCCTGCCGCAGGAACTCGGTGTATTCCGCCGGGGTGCAAAAGCCCATCACCCGCTCCACTCCGGCGCGGTTGTACCAACTGCGGTCGAACAGCACGATTTCGCCAGCCGTTGGCAGATGCTGCACATAGCGCTGGAAATACCACTGCCCGCGCTCGACCTCGCTGGGCTTTTCGAGAGCGACCACCCGCGCGCCGCGGGGGTTGAGATGCTCCATCACGCGCTTGATGGTGCCGCCCTTGCCGGCGGCATCCCGGCCCTCGAACAGGATGACCACGCGCTGCTGCGTCTCTTTGACCCAGGCCTGCAGCTTGAGCAGTTCGGTCTGCAGCACGAACTTTTCGCGTTCGTAATCGCGGCGCAGCATTTTGTACTTGTACGGATAGCCGCCCTTGCGCCAGTCTTCTGCCAGTTCGTCGCTGGTGCCGCGCGGCGCGGCAGCGGTTGCCGGAAGACCGAGCGCAGTACGCATCGCCTGTGCGTCGTCGGGCGCGTCGCCCTCGAGAATGGCCTGAACACCTTCGCTGGTGTCCTCTGCTGCGGATGCGCTTTGGAGGATGTTGTTCAGCGCAGCCAGCTCGGCTTGCTGCGCGGCCTCCTGCGATTGCTCAAGCACAAAATTGCGTACGCCGGCTGCGGTCAGATGCGGCGGAATATCGCCTTGGTCAACCCTGTCATGCGGCGTGGCGCGGCGGCTGGCAGAGGTTTTGGCGGCGACCTTTTTTGCGGCAGGGCGGGAGGCGGTACGGCGTGTGGCGGAGGGTTTGTTCATGGCAGACTCCAAAAGAATCTGTCTTTATAGGACCGAGTCACACATGCTCACAATGACATTGGACAAATCGCCACGCTGCGACGCCGAATTTAGGTTGATTTGATCCCGTTCCACTCGACGCCGAGGTCATGTGCAAGGCCGAACTGATCGAGCACGCGGGCCAAACTACCATCCACCATGGCCTCGATGCTGCCGGGTCGCAGATAAAACGCGGGGAGCGGTGGGAAGATGATGCCGCCCATTTCGGTCACGGCGGCCATGTTGCGCAGATGCGCCAGGTTGAGTGGTGCCTCACGGGGGAGCAGCACCAGCTTGCGCCGCTCCTTGAGGCACACATCCGCCGCGCGGGTGATGAGGTTGTCGCAGAACCCGTGGGCAATGGACGCCAGGGTCCGCATGGAGCATGGCGCCACCACCATGCCCAGTGTGGAAAACGAGCCGCTGGCAATGCTGGCGCTGATGTCACCGACAGGATGGACAACATCGGCCAGGGCTTCTACCGATTTGCGGTCGATCTCCAGTTCCACCTTCAGGTTGAGAATGCCCGCGGCGGACATGATGAGGTGGGTGTCCACCGTGCCCAGCCGTCGCAGATGCTGCAGCAGACGCACACCGTAGACGATGCCGGTGGCCCCGGTCAGCGCCACGATGAGCCGCGGCCGGGCGCTGGAGGCGGGAGTCGAATTCAAACGCGCGGCCGGGACGGTTTACTTCAGGCTGCCCAGAAGAGCCTGCAACTCGCCGCTCTGCGCCATTTCGGCCATGATGTCCGAGCCGCCGATGAACTCTCCCTTGACGTAAAGTTGTGGGATGGTCGGCCAGTTGGCGTATTCCTTGATGCCCTGACGGATCCCCTCGTCCTGCAACACATCGACCGCCTTAATCTGACTGACGCCGCAGGACTTGAGCAACTGCACCGCCCGGCCTGAGAACCCGCACATGGGAAACTGCGGCGACCCTTTCATGAAGAGCACGACGTCATGATTTTTGACGATTTGATCAATCTGTTCCTGCACGCTGGACATGACCGATTTCCTATTTAATGTCGATCACGCAATTTTAGGGGCGCTTTGCGTGGAACGTGGGCGTGGGCAAATCCCCCCGCTGACGCGCTCGATACCCGCCAGATCGCGTGCGCTGAATACCGTGCGGAAGCCCTGCGCGGACAACAGGGCGCGCACCGCATCAGCCTGGTCATACCCATGCTCCAGCAACAGCCAGCCGTCATCAAACAGAAACTCGGCGGCCTGCGCGACGATGTGGCGGATGTCACTCAGGCCGTCTGCGCTCGGTTGCAGCCCGGTGAGCGCCAACATCGGTTCATACAGCAGTGCAGGCAGGTGCGGGTCATGCTGCGCAATGTAAGGTGGGTTGGAGACGATGCAGTGAAAGCGCGGCGCAGCAGCCCCTGCATCGCGCAGCGCCGAAAACCAGTTGGACTGCACGAAGCGAATCGCGCCCCCGGCCCGCTGTGCGGGCAGCAGGCGCTGCGCGTTGGCTTGTGCCACGGCCAATGCGGCCGTGCTGGTATCGAGCGCCCAGACCTGCGTCAGCGGCCGCGCATGAGCCAGCGCCACGGCAATCGCGCCGCTGCCCGTGCCCATGTCGAGCGCACGCAGGTTGGAAGAGGGCGGCAAGACATCGAGTTTCTGCAGGGCTAGTTCCAACAGCAGTTCGGTATCAGGCCGGGGAATGAGCACATCGGGCGTGACCTGGAAGGTCAGCCCATAAAACTCCCGCTCGCTCAGCACATAGGCCAGCGGTTCACCCGCGCGTAGCCGGGCAGCGAGGAGGTTGAGCCGCGCGAGATCGGCGTCGCGCAGTTCCTGCTCGGGATGCGCTAGCTGCTGCGCTCGGCTCCAGCCCAGCACGGCGTTGACCAGAACTTGTGCGTCCAGCCGGATCAGCCCGCTTGCCTGCGTCCAGTCAGCCAGCCGGGTCATGCCAGTTCCGCACGGCTGTTCCGAAGAAACTGCCTCTCGGGGATGCGCACGCGCATCGAGACAGGGGGCTGTTTCACCTCAGGTCGCTCCAAGCGCAGCAAGCTGCTCGGCCTGATCTTCAGTCTGCAAGGCGGTCAGCAGTTCGTCCAGGTCGCCGTCGAGAATGGCGTCAATCTTGTAAAGCGTGAGGTTGATGCGGTGCTCGCTGACACGCCCCTGCGGAATGTTGTAGGTGCGGATGCGGTCGGAACGGTCGCCGCTACCCACCAGGCTTTTGCGCGTTGCCGCTTCCGTCGCCTGCCGCGCCTGCCGTTCGCGCTCGGCCAGTCGCGCGGCCAGCACCGACAGCGCCCGGGCCTTGTTGCGGTGCTGCGAGCGCTCATCCTGACATTCCACCACCAGCCCGGTCGGCAGATGGGTGATGCGGATGGCCGAATCGGTCTTGTTGATGTGCTGGCCTCCAGCGCCCGAGGCGCGGAAGGTGTCGATGCGCAAATCGGACGCGTTGATCTGCACCGCCTGCGCCTCGTCCATCTCGGGCATGACCGCCACCGTTGCCGCACTGGTATGGATGCGGCCCTGGGTTTCGGTCTTGGGCACGCGCTGCACACGGTGTCCGCCCGATTCATACTTCAGCAGTCCGTAAGCGCCTTCGCCCGCGATGCGCAGAATCACTTCCTTGTAGCCGCCCAGATCGCTGGGGCTTTCGCTCATCAGCTCGGTCGTCCAGCGCTTGCGCTCGGCGTAGCGCGTGTACATGCGCAGTAAATCAGCGGCGAACAGTGCCGACTCCTCGCCGCCGGTCCCTGCGCGAATTTCCACGAATACATTGCGACTGTCATCTGGGTCACGCGGCAGAAGCGCCACCTGCAACTGCGCCTCCAACTCGGTGAGTGCAGCGCGTGCATCCTGAATCTCCTGCTGCGCTAGGTCTTTCATGTCGGGGTCGTTCAGCAAGGACTGGGCTTGCGCCAGATCGTCTGTCCGGGTCTGGAACCGGCCGAACAACGCGACGATGGGCTGCAGTTCTGCCAGCTCCCGCGTGATGCTGCGATAGCGCTCCATGTTGGCGGTGCAATTTGGGTCGGCGAGCAGGGCATTGAGCTCAATGGCGCGGCGTTGCATCTGCTCGAGTTTGTCCAACAGGGAAGGCTTCATGAAAGAGAGTTCAAGCGCAGGGGCGATGCAAGAGGCCATGCGCTCAGGTGCATGGCCGGTTCAATGCAGGCGGAAAGTGTCGCTAGACCGACACGTCAGATGATGTGTCGGCACCGCCCCGGTGCGGGCAGAGGAATACCCGCTCGACCGCTTGCGCCACGACCTGGCGATGTCCCGGATCGCCGTGATGCAGTGCGGTGAACGCGCCGTGCAGGAATTTATGCGATAAGCCACGGGCGAGAGCGTCTAGGACGGCTTCGGGCGGTTCACCACGCGCGAGCAAGCGGCGTGCGCGCTCGACTTCATGCGCCTGCCATTGCTCGCTTTGCGACTGCAGGCGCTGGATCAAGGGCACCTGCGAGCGCAGATCGAGCCATTCCAGAAAGCCATGCACCCGGTTTTCGATGATGGCTTCCGCCTGCTCGATGGCAGCCTGGCGTTTTTCGGTATTGCTGCGCACCAGAGCCGACAGATCGTCCACCGAGTAAAGGTAGACGTCGCGCAGCTGCGCCACTTCGGGCTCGATATCGCGCGGCACGGCCAGATCGACCATGACAACCGGCTTGTGGCGTCGTTGCTTGATGCTGCGCTCGGCCGCACCCAGGCCGATGATGGGCAGAGTGCTGGCAGTACTGGTAACCACCACGTCGAATTCCGCCAACCGCTGTGGTACGTCGGACAGACGCATGGCTTCCGCTCCGAAACGCTGCGCTAGGCGCGCGCCCCGCTCGACCGTGCGATTGGCAATCACCATGCTCTTGGGTTGATGCGCCGCAAAGTGGGTGGCGACGAGTTCAATCATGTCGCCGGCGCCAATGAACAGCACGCGACAATCACTCAGGCTCTCGAACACGGTCTGTGCCAGATGCACACTGGCAGCCGCCATGCTGACCGAATGTGCGCCAATCTCGGTGTTGGTGCGCACCTCCTTGGCGACTGAGAACGTGCGCTGGAACATCTGATTCAGCGTGCTGCCCAGGGCGCCTGAATCGGAGGCCACGCGCACCGCTTCCTTCATCTGCCCCAGGATCTGCGGCTCTCCCAGCACCATTGAGTCGAGTCCACTGGCCACGCGAAACGCGTGCCGCACAGTGCCGTCCTGCACGAGCCTGTAGCTGTGGTCGGACAGATCGCCGAGCTGCACATTGCGCTCGCTGGATAGCCAGTGCAGCAGCGCATCGCGCGGATCGTTTTCCGCCGCGCAATAGATCTCGGTGCGGTTGCAGGTCGATAGAATCGCTGCCTCAACCGGGCCGCTGCCTCTGCCCGATAGCATGGATGCCTTCAGACGCTGCAAGGCATCTACCAAGGTGTCTGCCGAGAACGCCAGACGCTCCCGCACCCCGACAGGGGCGGTTTGGTGGTTGAGTCCGATGGCAGCGAGCAACATAGGTAAATCGTGATTTTAAGAACTGTCGTGCCCTGATGCGCCTGATCCTGATCAAATCAGGAATGCGCCAGAGGGTTCTGACGTTGACTGTACCCGGGAGAGTATTTCCGTTCGTCGGCACCGTCCATCGGGAAAAACAGCTACTCCATCGGCTTTCAACAAAAAAGCCGATCTTTCTATCACGTTTCATGGTTTCGATCTTTTTACTTTGGTTTGTGCAGACGAGTGTCATGCCTTTGTTTGTCGGCGCCGTGACCGGTGCGCTGGCCGCATGGGTCGGGGGAAGTGGCTGCGCAACGGGTTGGTGGCGGCGCGCGATCAGGGCAGGCGCGGCTGCCTGGACTGCGCACCTCGCACTCGTGGGGAGCGGGCTCGTTCGAGAGGGATCGACCATCGACTATGCCGCTGTGATACTGATTTCCGCATTAAGCAGTGCAATGCATTGTGGGCGGCGCAGCAACCGCACAGAAAAAACAAGTTGACAGGTTCGCAGAGGCGCTGCAAAATAACAAGCTTCGACTTTTAGGTGGCTGGCTTCGATTTGCGGTTTGGGCCGAAGCAAACGGCAGCGGAATGGTGGAAGGTGCCACAAAGGCACCATGCACAAAGGCACCATGCGCTAGCCGCGACGCCCCGAAGAAGAACTACACAGGTCAATTCCCGCACCAGGGAGCCAAGACTGGCGCACGCAGTGCGACTAAGTTGGGTGAAGGAAATTACATGATTCAGACGCAATCCAGACTGGATGTCGCCGACAACACGGGCGCCAAATCCGTCATGTGTATCAAGGTACTTGGCGGCTCTAAGCGCCGTTATGCCGGCGTGGGCGACATCATCAAGGTCAGCATCAAAGAAGCTGCGCCGCGTGGTCGCGTGAAAAAAGGCGAGGTTTACAGTGCTGTGGTCGTTCGCACTGCCAAGGGCGTGCGCCGCGCCGATGGCTCCCTGATTAAGTTCGATGGCAATGCCGCGGTGTTGCTCAACGCAAAACTCGAGCCGATCGGGACTCGCATTTTCGGGCCGGTGACGCGCGAACTGCGTACCGAGCGCTTCATGAAGATCGTTTCTCTGGCACCTGAAGTGCTTTGAGCGAGCGAGAAAAGGATTCGTGATGAACAAGATTCGCAAGGATGATGAAGTGATCGTCATTGCTGGCAGCGACAAGGGTCGCCGCGGCAGGGTGATGTCGCGTGCAGGTGACGACCATCTGGTGGTGGAGGGTGTACGCGCCGTGAAGAAAAACGTGCGCCCCAATCCGATGAAGGGCGAGGCGGGTGGCGTGGTGTCGCGCAACCTGGCAATTCATCAGAGCAATGTGGCCATATATAACCCGGCGACCGGCAAAGCCGACCGCGTCGGCTTCAAGACCCTGGCGGACGGCGTCAAAGTGCGCGTCTTCAAGTCCAGTGGCGAGCAGATCAAGGGCTGACCGGAGGATTTATGTCGCGCCTGCAGACAATTTATAAAGATAAAGTCGTTCCCGAGTTGATGGCCAAGTTTGGCTACAAGTCGGTGATGGAAGTGCCGCGCCTGACCAAGGTGACGCTCAATATGGGTGTCTCCGAAGCGGTGGCCGACAAGAAGGTGATGGAGCACGCCGTCGGTGATCTGACCAAGATCGCTGGGCAGAAACCCGTCGTGACCCGCTCGCGCAAGGCGATTGCCGGCTTCAAGATCCGTGAAGATCTGCCGATCGGTTGCATGGTGACGCTGCGCGGTGGTCGTATGTATGACTTCCTCGATCGGTTCGTGACCATCGCGCTGCCGCGTGTGCGTGACTTCCGCGGCATTTCCGCGCGCGCCTTCGACGGCCGTGGGAACTACAACATTGGCGTCAAGGAACAGATCATCTTCCCGGAAATCGAGTATGACAAGGTGGATGCGCTGCGCGGTTTGAATATCAGCGTCACCACGACCGCGAAAACAGACGAAGAGTGCAAGGCGCTGCTCGCTGCGTTCCGCTTCCCCTTCAAGAGCTGAGGTCATCATGGCAAAACTGTCCCTCATTAACCGTCAAAAAAAGCGCGAAGACTTGGTGGCGAAATTTGCTGCGAAACGTGCCGAACTGCAGGCCATCGTGGACAACACGTCCAAGTCGTTTGAAGAGCGCCACGAAGCGCGTCTGAAAATTCAGCAACTCCCGCGCAATTCGTGCCCAACGCGTCTGCGCAATCGCTGTGCCATCACCGGACGTCCGCGCGGAACCTTCCGTCGTTTCGGCCTGTCGCGCAGCAAAATTCGTGAGCTGGCGTTCCGCGGGGAAATCCCTGGCGTGACCAAATCCAGCTGGTAATCGTTCATTCAGACAGTCAGTCGAGTTCGGTTCACCATCCCGGCCAGACGCCAAAAGTTTTTAGGAGAGTATTGATGAGCATGAGTGATCCCATCGCCGACATGCTGACGCGTATTCGTAACGCGCAGATGGTCGCCAAGGCGAAGGTAACGATGCCAGCTTCGAAGATCAAAGCGGCAATCGCTCAAGTCCTGCACGAAGAGGGCTATATCGACGGCTTCAACATCCGCCGTGAGAGCGACGCCAAGGCCGATCTTGAAATTTCGCTGAAGTATTACGCAGGCAAGCCGGTGATTGAGCGCCTGGAGCGTGTCAGCCGCCCGGGTCTGCGTGTCTACCGTGGCAAGGAAAGCGTCCCGCAGGTCATGAATGGCCTCGGCGTTGCGATTGTTTCCACCCCGCAAGGGCTGATGACCGATCGCAAGGCGCGTCAGGTTGGCGTGGGTGGTGAAGTGCTCTGCTACGTGGCCTAAGGAGAACGACGATGTCACGTATTGCAAAATATCCGGTCCAGGTGCCCGCAGGAGTCGAAGTGAGTCTCACTGAAGACATGATCGCCATCAAGGGTGGTCTGGGCAAATTACAGCGCGCCCAATTCGCCGGGGTTCGTATTGCGCAGGACAATGGCGCTCTCACCTTTGCACCGACAAACGAGTCACGCGAAGCACATGCCATGTCTGGCACGATGCGCGCCTTGGTCGCTGGCATGGTGCACGGTGTTTCCAAGGGTTTCGAGCGCAAGCTGACGCTTGTTGGCGTCGGCTTCAAGGCGCAAGCCCAGGGTTCGAAGCTCAATCTGTCGATCGGTTTTTCCCACCCGGTCATCAAGGACATGCCGGAAGGCATCAAGGTCGAGACGCCCACCCCCACCGAAATCGTGATTAAGGGTGTGGATAAGCAGCTCGTTGGCCAGATCGCCGCAGAAGTTCGCGCCTATCGTCCGCCAGAGCCCTACAAGGGCAAGGGTGTGCGCTATGCAGACGAAGTCGTGGTGATCAAGGAAACCAAGAAGAAGTAAAGGCCAGGATCATGATCAGCAAAAACATTGCCCGCCTGCGTCGTGCTCAGGCTACACGCCGCCGTATTGCGCGTCTGCGCGCCGTGCGACTCTCGGTGCATCGCACCAACCAGCATATTTACGCCAGCATCATTTCTGCCGAGGGCGACCGCATTCTCGCCTCTGCCTCCACGGTAGAAGCTGCATTGCGCAGTCAACTCCAAGGTCACGGTGGGAATCTTGCCGCGGCTGCTGCAGTGGGTGCGCGCATCGCCGAAAAGGCCAAGGCTGCCGGGATCGACACCGTTGCCTTCGACCGTTCGGGGTTTCGCTTTCATGGGCGCGTGAAGGCGCTCGCTGAGGCTGCGCGCGAAGCCGGCCTGAAGTTCTGAGAACGGGCACATCATGGCTAAAGTTCAAAATAAGTTTGCCAACGAAGCACGCGACGATGGTCTGCGTGAGAAGATGATTGCGGTCAACCGCGTCACCAAGGTCGTCAAGGGTGGTCGTATTCTCGGTTTTGCCGCCTTGACAGTCGTGGGTGACGGTGATGGGCGCATCGGCATGGGCAAGGGCAAGGCGCGTGAAGTGCCTGTCGCCGTTCAGAAGGCGATGGAGCAGGCGCGTCGCAATATGGTGAAGGTTCCGCTCAAGGGTGGTACGTTGCATCACAAGGTCATGGGACAGCATGGCGCTGCCAATGTCATGATGCTGCCTGCGGTGCAGGGCACGGGCATCATCGCAGGTGGGCCGATGCGCGCCGTGTTTGAAGTGTTGGGGATTACCGATATCGTGGCCAAGAGCCATGGTTCAACCAATCCCTACAACATGGTTCGTGCAACCCTGGATGCCTTGGGCAATATGAGTTCTGCCCAGGAAATTGCCATGAAGCGTGGCAAAACTGTCGAAGAGATTCTGGGCTGAACATCATGAGTGATAAAAAAGTCATCAAGGTCAAACTCGTTCGCAGTGTGATCGGGACGCGTGAATCGCATCGCGCGACTGTGCGTGGTCTTGGCCTGCGCAAGCTCGGCAGCGTGCGCGAACTCGAAGACACGGCAGCAGTACGCGGAATGATCCGCAAGGTCAGTTATCTGGTTGAAATTTGCGCTTGAGCGCTTGCAGCAAACGCAGAACTCCGTTTGCTGCTGCGTCAGGTTTCGCATGACAGAAGAATTTGTGAGATTCGATATGCAACTCAATACCATCAAGCGCGCCAGTGGCGCGAAGCATGCCAAGCGCCGTGTCGGCCGGGGAATGGGTTCGGGCCTTGGTAAAACCGCAGGCCGCGGACACAAGGGTCAAAAATCCCGTTCCGGTGGTTTTCATAAGGTCGGATTTGAAGGCGGTCAAATGCCGCTGCAACGCCGACTGCCCAAGCGCGGATTCAAATCGCCCATTGCACGCTACAGCGCCCAAGTCACTTTGGCGGATCTCAATCGCCTACAGGAAGATGAGATCGACATGCTAACTCTCAAGGCACATGGTTTGGTGCCGGATCTGTCGCGCACGGTCAAGGTCATTGCATCAGGTTCGATCTCGCGTGCAGTCAAGCTGCAGGGCATGCTTGCCACCAAGGGCGCACGGAGCGCCATCGAGGCAGCTGGCGGCAGCGTTGCCGACGCAGCCGCAGCAGTAGCCTGAAACACGGAACTATTAACATGGCCAGTTCTAGCGTGGCGCAGCAGGGCAAATATGGCGACCTTGGCCGTCGCTTGTTATTCCTGCTGGGCGCACTGGTTGTCTACCGTATTGGGGCGCATATCCCGGTTCCGGGTATCGACCCGGCGCATCTGCAGCAGTTGTTCAAAAACAATTCAAGCGGAATACTCGGCCTGTTCAATATGTTCTCGGGCGGGGCGCTCGCACGCTTCACTGTGTTCGCGCTGGGGATCATGCCGTATATCTCGGCATCGATCATCATGCAGTTGTTGACTTACGTTGTTCCATCGCTGGAAGCTTTGAAAAAGGAAGGCGAGGCAGGCCGCCGTAAAACCACGCAATATACCCGGTATTTCACGCTGGTTCTGGCGCTTTTTCAGTCTTTCGGCATAGCGGTAGCCTTGCAAGCATCGCCAGGATTGGTGATCAATCCAGGAATCGGGTTTCTGTTATCTGCTGTCCTGACCCTGACGTCCGGCACCATGTTCTTGATGTGGCTCGGCGAGCAGATCACCGAGAGGGGCTTGGGCAATGGAATCTCGATCATTATTTTTTCTGGAATCGTTGCAGGTTTGCCCTCGGCCATTGCTGGTTTGATGGAGCTGGTGAGTACTGGAGCCATGAGTGTGCTAGTGGCCCTTTTCGTCCTGGCCATCGTGATTCTCGTTACCTATTTTGTTGTGTTTGTCGAGCGTGGCCAGCGTAAGATTCTGGTGAATTATGCACGGCGTCAGGTTGGCAACAAGGTGTATGGTGGCCAAAGTTCGCACTTGCCACTCAAGTTGAACATGGCTGGCGTCATTCCGCCGATTTTCGCTTCGTCCATTATTTTGTTGCCCGCAACCGCAGTGAGTTGGTTTGGTGCAGCTAAAGGAATGGGATGGCTGAAAGATTTCGCTGGGGCCTTGTCACCCGGGCAACCTCTCTATATTCTGCTTTATGCGACGGCGATCATTTTCTTTGCGTTTTTCTATACTGCCCTAGTATTCAACAGCCGCGAAACGGCTGATCAGTTGAAGAAGGGCGGTGCATTCATTCCTGGGATACGACCGGGCGAGCAAACGGCAAAATTCATCGACAAGGTCCTCATGCGACTGACTCTGGTTGGTGCCATCTACATCACCTTGGTCTGCCTGCTTCCTGAGTTTCTGGTTTTGAAATACAATGTGCCATTTAGTTTTGGTGGTACTTCTCTGCTGATTATTGTTGTGGTTACGATGGATTTTATGGCACAAGTGCAGGCTTATGCCATGTCACATCAATACGATGCACTGCTCAAAAAGGCCAATTTCAAATCTGGCTTGGGCGGAGCACGTTAACGGGGTTTTATGTCCAAGGACGACGTCATTCAAATGCAGGGGGAGATTCTCGAAAATCTGCCCAATGCAACCTTCCGAGTCAAACTGGAAAACGGTCACACGGTGCTTGGCCATATTTCCGGAAAAATGCGCATGCATTACATCCGCATTCTCCCAGGCGACAAAGTCACCGTTGAGTTGACGCCCTATGATTTGTCACGTGCTCGGATCGTTTTCCGTGCCAAGTAAGAGTAAGAAAGGATCATCATGAGAGTGAGCGCATCAGTCAAAAAAATGTGCCGTAACTGCAAAATCATCCGGCGCAAGGGCGTTGTTCGCGTGATTTGCACAGACCCGCGCCACAAGCAGCGCCAGGGTTGAACCCAAATTATTTTTGAAGTTCGAGGTATTCAATGGCACGTATTGCTGGTATTAACATTCCGCCACAACAACACTCCGAGATCGGCCTGACGGCAATCTATGGAATTGGCCGCACGACAGCGCGTGCCATTTGTGATGCTTCCGGCGTTCCTTACAACAAGCGCATCAAAGACCTGACCGACACCGAGCTTGAGAAAGTGCGGGATGCTATTGGCAAACTCACCATCGAAGGTGATCTGCGCCGTGAGATCTCTGTCAACATCAAGCGTTTGATGGATCTAGGTTGCTACCGTGGCTTCCGCCACCGCCGTGGTTTGCCGGTTCGCGGTCAGCGCACGCGTACCAATGCACGGACCCGCAAGGGCCCCCGCAAGGGCAGCATTTCGCTGAAGAAATAAGCAAGGATCAGAGCAAATGGCTAAACCATCCACCCAGAACAGCGCGGCCCAACGCGCCCGCAAGAAAGTTCGGAAGAACGTTTCTGACGGCATTGCGCATGTGCATGCGTCGTTCAACAACACCATCATCACCATCACGGATCGCCAAGGTAACGCGCTGTCCGCCTCCTCATCGGGTGCACAAGGCTTCAAGGGTTCGCGCAAATCGACCCCGTTTGCTGCACAGGTCGCCGCCGAACAGGCCGGGCGTATTGCACTGGAGTGCGGCATCAAGAATCTGGAAGTGTTTATCAAGGGCCCTGGTCCCGGGCGTGAATCGTCGGTTCGTGCGCTGAACAATCTGGGCATCAAGGTGACTTTAATCGAAGACGTCACCCCGATTCCACACAACGGCTGCCGCCCGCCGAAGCGCCGTCGCGTTTGATGTCGCCGGGTTGAAGCGGTCGTTTTCTGTCGCTTCGCATTACATCGCCGATTTAATTTCACCTGCTCGCTTGGCATGCCATCTCCCTGGCGGCTGGGCGTTTTTCTTTAAGCCCACTGCCCGATGTTCTCGGGCTCCCATGCAATGAATGGCATGGCAGTAACGAAAGGAATTCCAAGTGGCTCGTTTTATTGGTGCCAAAGGCAAACTGACTCGCCGCGAAGGTGCAGACCTCTTTCTCAAGAGCGCACGCCGCGGCATTGACTCCAAGGTCAAGCTTGAAACTAAGCCCGGCCAGCACGGCCGTACGTCGGGTTCACGCACCTCCGACTATGGCAAGCAACTGCGCGAAAAGCAGAAGGTCAAGCGCATGTATGGCGTGCTCGAGCGCCAGTTCCGTCGCTACTACGAAGAGGCGCAGCGGCGCTCGGGGAACACCGGCGCCAACTTGCTGGGTTTGCTGGAGTCGCGTCTCGACAATGTGGTGTACCGCATGGGTTATGGCAGCACTCGCGCCGAGGCACGGCAACTGGTGAGCCATCGTTCCATTACGGTGAATGGCAAGTTGTTGAACATTCCTTCCGCTCAGGTCAAGGCAGGCGATGTGGTGGCCGTGCGTGAAAAGTCGCGTAACCAGGCGCGAATTCAGGAAGCTGTGAAATTGGCCGAGTCCAATGGATTTCCTGATTGGGTTCAGGTTGATGCATCCAAGATGGAAGGCGTTTTCAAGATGGCGCCGGATCGCGACGCCTTCGCCAGCGACATCAACGAATCGTTGATCATCGAGTTGTATTCCCGCTGATCTTTTTTGTTTATCACGCCTTGGTCATTGCCAGGGTGTGTCTGTGTCGCCGCGGCTCCGCCGGCGACTGCTCACCTCGGCCTTATCCGCGTAACGAGCGGAGGGTATAGAACAGGAAGCCTCATGCAAACAGCACTTCTTCGCCCCAAATCGATTCAGGTTGAATCGCTCGGTCATAACCGCTCCAAGGTCGTTCTCGAACCGTTCGAGCGCGGTTATGGCCACACTCTCGGTAATGCCTTGCGCCGTGTCATGTTGTCCTCGCTCGTTGGCTATGCGCCAACCGAAGTCAGCATCAATGGGGTGCTGCATGAGTATTCCGTGGTCGACGGCCTGCAGGAAGACGTGATCGGTGTGTTGCTCAATCTCAAGGGCGTGGTGCTCAAGTTGCACAACCGAGATGAAGTCACTCTGTCGCTGCGCAAGGAAGGTGAGGGCGTGGTGACTGCCGCCGATATCCAGACGCCGCATGATGTGGAGATCATCAATCCGGATCATGTGATCGCGCACCTGTCGCAGGGCGGCAAGATCGACATGCAGATCAAGGTGGAAAAGGGCCGCGGCTATGTTCCTGGCACCTTGCGCAATTACGGTGACGAGGGTGGCAAGAGCATCGGCCACATCGTGCTGGATGCCTCGTTCTCTCCCGTGCGCCGCGTGAGCTACGCCGTGGAAAGCGCGCGCGTGGAGCAGCGGACCGATCTGGACAAGCTGGTCATGGAAATCGAGACCAATGGGGTGATCAGTGCCGAAGAGGCCATCCGTTCTTCTGCCCGCATTCTGGTCGAGCAGCTCTCGGTGTTTGCCAGCCTCGAAGGCGCCGAAACCACCGAAGCCTCCGAAGCTGCTGTTGGTGCGCAGACCTATGACCCGATCCTGCTGCGCCCGGTGGATGAGCTCGAGTTGACTGTACGCTCGGCCAACTGCCTCAAGGCAGAGAACATCTATTACATTGGCGACCTGATCCAGCGCAGCGAAACCGAGTTGCTCAAGACCCCGAACCTCGGCCGCAAGTCGCTCAACGAAATCAAGGAAGTGCTTGCCGCTCGTGGCCTGACGCTGGGCATGAAACTCGAAAACTGGCCACCAAGCGGCCTGGACAAGCGCTGACCGACCGATTTTCAGATTCGCCGGATAGAGTATCCGGCAGTGCAAGGCCAGTACCTGATCCGGCTGGCCCTTATTCATAAAGAAAGGAAAGCACCATGCGTCACGGAAACGGACTTCGCAAACTCAATCGCACCTCCAGCCATCGCAAGGCCATGTTTCGCAACATGGCCAATTCGCTGATCGAGCATGAGGCCATCAAGACCACGCTGCCCAAGGCCAAGGAATTGCGCGCCGTGGTCGAGCCGCTCATCACCCTGGGCAAAAAGCCATCACTGGCCAACCGCCGTCTGGCGTTCGACCGCCTGCGCAACCGGGATTCGGTGACCAAGTTGTTCAACGTGCTCGGGCCACGCTATGAAACCCGTCCCGGCGGTTACACCCGCACGCTGAAGTTCGGCTTCCGTGTGGGCGACAACGCGCCGATGGCACTGATCGAACTGGTCGATCGTCCCGATACGGACGCAGCGCCGGTGGAAGACAAGTCGGAGTAAAGCGGCAGCTTCTCTGTCATTCCAATCTGCAGAACGCCAGCACCCGCTGGCGTTTTTCGTTGGAGCGCACAGAGTTCACGACCCCACCGTAACATCATTGCCATGCTTGTTGCCCCATCCCAGTTCGCGCCCGAGTCTGCTCCTGCTTTGCTGGAGCTCCATGGCGTGCACAAGCGCTACGGCCAGTTGCAAGTGGTGGATGGACTGAGCTTGCGTCTCAAGCCTGGGGAGTGCTACGGCATCATCGGCCCCAATGGGGCGGGCAAGACCACCACGATTCAGCTCTGTCTCGGCCTGGCCAAGCCGGACAGTGGGCGCATCCTGCTGATGGGCGAGCCGGTGCCTGACAGTGCGCGGCATGCGCGCCTGCGCGTGGGTGTGGTCACGCAGTTCGACAGTCTCGATCCTGATTTCACGGTCGAAGAAAACCTGATGGTCTTCGGGCGCTATTTTGGTTTGCGTGATGCCGAACTGCGGCCACGTCTGCCGCAACTGCTGGCGTTTGCTGCGCTGGAATCCAAGGCAAAAGCGCGCATCAGCGAGTTGTCCGGCGGCATGCGGCGGCGCCTGAGTCTGGCGCGCGCCCTGGTCAACGACCCAGACCTGATTTTTCTGGACGAGCCGACCACCGGGCTCGATCCACAGGCGCGGCACCTCATCTGGGAGCGGCTGAAGTTGCTGACCGCGCAGGGCAAATCACTGCTGCTGACGACCCACTTCATGGATGAAGCCGAGCGGTTGTGCCACCGCATCCTGGTGCTCGATCACGGCCGCCGCATTGCGGAGGACACCCCGCGCGCGCTGATTGCTGAGCAGGTGGAGGCCGAAGTCATCGAGATGGACGGCGAGGGTCTTGACGCCGCGGAGCAACTCTTGCGCCCCTTGGTGCAACGTCTGGAGCGCAGCGGCGACGGCTTGTTCGCCTACACCAACCACGGTGCGCCGGCACTCCATGCGCTGGAGGCACTGTCGGGACTGCGCGTGATGCATCGCCGGGCCAATCTGGAAGACGTCTTTCTCAAACTCACCGGGCGTCAGTTGCGCGACTGAGTCGCACGGCCCCGACGCTGCACAGCCCATGTCCCTGCCCGACATCACAGAACGGCGCCGATTGCGCTTCTTCCCCATCTGGCAGCGCAATTTTCTGGTCTGGAAAAAACTCGCCATACCCAGCCTGGTGGGCAATATCGCCGAGCCGCTCATCACCCTGGTGGCCTTTGGTTTTGGCGTTGGGTCGCTGATCGGCCAGGTGCACGGGGTACCTTATATCCAGTTTCTTGCCTCAGGCGCGATCTGCATGAGTGTGATGATGGCGGCCAGCTTCGAGGCGCTGTATTCCGCGTTCTCGCGCATGCATGTGCAAAAGACCTGGGACGCGATACGGGTGACGCCCACATCGCTGGACGATGTGCTGCTGGGCGAACTCACCTGGGCGGCGAGCAAATCCATGCTCAGTGGGGTAGCCATCCTGGCGGTCATTGTGGTGCTGGGCATCAGCCGGGAGTGGTCTTTGCTGCTCGTCCTGCCGTTGCTGCTGCTGACTGGGTTGGTGTTCTCGGCCATTGGGCTCATCGTCAATGCCAAGGCGCGCGGCTATGACTTCTTCACCTATTACTTCACCCTGGTTCTCACCCCGATGACATTTCTGTCGGGCGTGTATTTCCCGCTGGCCGCGTTGCCACAGCCGTTGCAGTGGCTGGCGCAGGTGTTGCCCTTGCATGCTGCGGTCGAACTGGTGCGTCCGCTGTTCTTCGGCCAGTTCGACGCAAGGGGATGGCTGCATCTGGCCGTGCTGGTTCTTGATCTGTTGCTGGCCTGGTGGCTGGCGCGCACGCTCACGCAACGGCGTTTTCGGGCGTGATCGCGTGCCCGAGTGCCAAGCAGGGCAATTCCAGACGGATTCAAATATGACTTCAGACTTATATTCCGATGTGTGCCGTAGCGCACGCGCGTCCGCACGGTCAAGTTCAGAGGCGTCGGCCGACGACACAACAACACGAAGGAGACTGTTCATGCCCGATCACGCCACATACGCACCACACCACGCACGCGTTTGGGCGCTGCTCGGCCGCTTGCTGTTCGGCGCTTCATTGCTCTGGGCTGGGGTGCTGCTGCCGACGGCGCAGGCGCAGCAGGGCGACTTTCTGCCGCCGGACGAAGCCTTCCAGTTCACCGCCAAGGCGCAGGATGCCAAGACCGTTTTGCTGCAGTTCAAGGCGCATCAGGGCTATTACATGTACCAGGAGCGATTCCATTTTGAATCGCAGACACCCGGGGTGGAATTGGGCAAGCCCGGCTTTCCGCCAGCGCATGTCATTTTCGACAAGAACCTCGGCCATGACGTGGCGCATTACCGCGATCTGGTGTCCATCCCGCTGCCAGTGCTCAAGGCGCCGGCCAGCTTCAAGATGCTGGTGACCTACCAGGGCTGCGCCGACGCAGGGCTGTGCTATCCGCCGATCGAGAAGCTCGCCACGGTGAGCCTGAGCGGTTTCGGTGGTCGTGGCACGGTAAGCATTTCCGAGCCGGATGAGCAGGGCGGCGCAGCCGCGCCTTCCACAGGCGGCAATGGCGCCAACGGATTGGTCGCCGGCTTGATGGGGGCGGCAAGCGGGGCAAAGGCGGCATCCTCACCCACTGCGGCCTCCGCGCCGATGACAACTCCGGCGACCGCAGCAGCTGCGTCCGCGTCGTCAGCCAGTGTGGTGCAGGGCGGCGAGTCTTCGCGCATCGGCGCGGCCTTGGCCTCGGGCAGCCTGCTGACCATCATTCCCATGTTTCTGGTGTTCGGTCTGCTGCTGGCGTTCACGCCCTGTGTGCTGCCGATGATTCCCATTCTCTCGAGCATCATCGTCGGTCAGGGTGAAAAGGTCTCCCGCGGTCGCGGCTTTGCGCTGGCCGTGGCGTATTCAATGGGCATGGCCATCGTGTATACCGCCTTCGGCGTGGCCGCAGGTTTGCTCGGTCAGGGGCTGGCGGCCTCGCTGCAGAATCCGTGGGTGCTGTCGGTGTTCGCGGCGCTGCTGATACTGCTGTCGTTGTCGATGTTCGGTTTCTATGAACTGCAGGTGCCCAGTGCGCTGCAAAGCAAGCTGTCTTCGACCTCCGACAAGATGCAGGGCGGACACTTTGCCGGTGTGTTCGTCATGGGCGGCATCTCGGCGCTGATCGTCGGGCCCTGCGTGGCCGCCCCGCTGGCCGGTGCGCTGCTCTACATCAGCCAGACCGGCAACGCCCTGATCGGCGGCGTGGCCCTGTTCTCACTGGCGGCGGGCATGAGCGTGCCGTTGCTCTTGGTCGGTCTGGGCGCGGGCACACTGCTGCCCCGAGCGGGGGGCTGGATGGACGGGGTCAAGGCCTTCTTCGGTGTGCTGCTGATCGCCACCGCCCTCTACATGATCGCGCCGGTTCTGCCGTCCTGGTTGCTGATGGTGCTGTGGGCTCTGTTGTTGCTCATCAGCGCGAGCTTTCTGCGGGTGTTCGACCGCCTGCCCGACGAGGCCTCCGGCTGGAAGCGGCTGTTCAAGGGCTTTGGCGTGGCGCTGGCGGTGGCGGGCGTGGTGCTGCTGGTCGGTCTGGCTGCGGGCAACCGCAATCTGCTGCAGCCGCTTACAGGTCTGGGTGGTGGCGCGGGCCCGGTGGCCACAGCGTCCAAAGTGCAGTTCCAGCGCATCAAGACCGTGGCCGACCTCGACCGTGTGGTGGCCAGCAGCACCAAGCCGGTGATGCTGGATTTCTACGCCGACTGGTGCGTGTCGTGTAAGGAGATGGAGCACTTCACCTTCACCGATCCGGCCGTGGCGCAGCGCTTGGCGGGCTTCACGCTGATTCAGGCCGATGTGACCAACAACACCGCCGACGACAAGGCACTGCTCAAACGCTTCCAGCTGTTCGGCCCGCCGGGCATTATCTTCTTCAAGGGCGGCAAGGAAGTCGGCCGCGTAGTCGGCTTCGAGGATGCCAAGACCTTCCTGGCGTCGATGCAGCGCGCCGGGGTCTGATCTCCGGCGCGATGGCGCTCCAGATGTTCAGCACTCGTCGTCTTGCCCCGCACCGGCACGGCGGGCACGGCGCACTGCGGTGATCCACTGTTGCCAGACCGGATTGGGCGTCCAGACCCGCGACATCGGCCAGGCCGCCTGCGACTCGCTCTCGCCGCGAACGAGCAGGCGATAGAGATAGACGAAGGCCGAGGCGCGCATATTCCTGGCGCAATGCAGCCATACGGCTTGATGCCCCACAGCGGCCATCACCCCCACGAAGAGCTCGAACTGATGAGGACTGGGTGCATCCCAGCTCACCGGAATCTGCACATAATTCAGCCCCAGCGCCGTGACCTGCTCGGCTTCGCCGGCCAGAATTTTTGAAGCGTTGGGCGGCGCCAGATTGATGACAGTGCCCACGCCCAGCGCGGGCAGGCGGGCGATGTCGGCGGCGCTGAGCTGACCTGAGCACCACAGGCCTGGGAACGCCAGATAGGTGTTCTCGGCATCGAAGGCCAGAGGCGCCGTGTCGCTCATGCTGTGGCGACCTCGACCAGACAGTCGTAGAAACACGGCCCGCTGCCCAGGTCGGTGAGCCGCTGGTGCGTGAGCGCGTTGACGTTCTGCCCGCCGGGCGAGAGCTTGCGCCACCAGATGCCCAGTCCCACGATCTGGCCAGGGCGGGTGCGGGTGCTGATGCGCGCACGGCTCAGCGTGGTGCCGCGGTCGTTGAAGGCGCGCACCATCTGACCGTCGGCGATGCTACGGCGGGCCGCATCGTTAGGGTGGATCAAAAGCGCGGGCTCGCCTTCGGCTTTGCGCAGGCTGTCCACGTTGACGAAGGTGGAGTTGAGGAAATGGCGGGCGGGCGGCGAAATCATGGCCAGCGGGTAGCGCGCGGCAAGCTCAGGCGCGGTCTCGGCGCACTCGTAGGGCAGCAGCACCTCGGGTAGAGGGTCGCGTCCGGCGTCGGCTTCACGCTGCGACCAGAATTCACATTTCCCCGAAGGGGTGAGGAACCCGCCCTGGGCAAACGGGGCGATGGGGCCGGGTAAACGCGCCCAGCCCCGGGTCTGCAGGGTTACCCAGCGAATGTCGCCGTTGCGCGCGTCGGAAGCGATGGCCTGCGCGGCGATCTGGGCATCGGTGTCCTGAAAGCACGGATCGGTGTAGCCCATGCGCGCGGCCAGCAGGCGGAAGATCTCGGTGTTGGGTTTGGACTGGCCGAGCGGCGCGATGGCCGGGTTGTTCGCCAGCCAATAGCGGTGCCCGTAAGACTTGTGCACGTCGAGGTGTTCGAGCTGGGTGGTGGCAGGCAACACATAGTCGGCATAGTCGGCCGTGTCGGTCTGAAAGTGCTCCAGCACCACGGTGAACAGGTCGTCGCGGGCGAATCCGCGCCGTACCTTGTCGCCTTCGGGCGCGACCGCCAGCGGGTTGCTGTTGTAGACGATGACCGCCTCGATCTTCGGGCCGAAGTCGGCTGAAGCCTCGCGCAGCAGGTCGTCGCCAATGGTCACCATGTTGATGGTGCGCGGCGTGCGCCCGGCCAGTAGATCGGGGCGTTCGAGCGCGGCGGTGTCGGCCTTGAAATGGTGGGAGCTGGACATCAGCAGCCCGCCGGCGTCATGCCGCCATGCGCCCGTGAGCGCGGGCAGGCAGGCGATGGCGCGCACCGCGTTGGCGCCGCCATGCACCCGCTGCAGACCGTAGTTCATGCGGATCGCTGCCGCCGAGGTGGTGCCGAAGTCTCGTGCGAGCTGGCGGATTTGCGCCACTGGAACATCGCAGATCGCAGCAGCCCGCTCGGGCGGCCATTGCAGCGCACGTTCGCGCAGCGCGTCGAAGCCCAAGGTGTATTGCGCGATGTAGTCGTGGTCGAGCCAGTCGTGGGTGATGAGCTCGTGCATCAGCGCATAGGCCAGCGCGGCATCGGTGCCTGGGCGCAGTTGCACATGATCGTGGCATTTTTCTGCAGTGTCATTGCGCCAGGGGTCGATGCAGACCAGTTTTGCGCCGGCGCGCTTGGCCTGCTGCGCATAAGTCCAGAAATGCAGATTGCTGGTAATGCTGTTGCTGCCCCAGATGAGAATGAGCTTGCTGTGGGCGAATTGCTCCACATCCATGCCCAGCTTGCCGCCGATCACGGCGTTCAATCCGGCTTCGCCTGCCGTGGAGCAAATGGTGCGGTCGAGCAGGCTGGCGCCGAGCTTGTGGAAAAAGCGCGCGGCCATGCTCTCACCCTGCACAAAGCCCAGGGTGCCGCCGTAGGAATAGGGCAGGATGGCCTGCGGGTTGCGCTCGGCAATGGCCCTCAAGCGCGTGGCGATGTCGTCGAGCGCCTCGTCCCAACTCACCGGTGCGAATGACCCGCTGCCTTTGGGGCCGATGCGCTTGAGGGGTTGCCGCAAGCGATCCGGGTGATAGGTGCGCTCGGTGTAGCGCGACACTTTGGTGCACAGCTTGCCGTGGGTGGTGGGATGGTCAGGGTCGCCGCGCACGCTGATGGCCCTGCCGCCCTCCACCGTGACCAGCAGGGCGCAGGTGTCGGGGCAGTCGTGCGGACAGGCGGCGCGCACCACGGTCTCCAGTGGCGGGGGGGTGACTTGAGGCATGGCGGAACTCCGGGGTCGTGCGAAGCGGTGTGGGGCGGCAATCAGAGCGCACTGTCTGCTGCAAAGTGTAGGCGGCAATCCCGTTTGCGGGATATGTGGTTGAGGTTGACAAACCGCCGGGAATCAGAAATAGTACGACCGTTCGTTTTTTATTCCGCATTCCCTTGCCTTCCCGTCCGACATGAATCCCAGCCGCCCCACTGTTTCTACACGCCGCGCGCTGCGCAAATCGCCTGCAGGCAAGCCTCTCGCGGAAAGGCTAGCGAGCACCTCCGTGCCAGAAGTTGCTGCTTCGAGCGGTTCTGCCAAGGGACGGCAGACGCGGCAGGCGATCATTGACTGCGCGCTGCAGATGGCCGGACGCATCGGCCTCGAAGGACTGTCCATCGGCGTGCTGGCCGATCGCATGGACATGAGCAAGTCGGGCGTGTTCGCGCACTTCGGCTCGCGCGAGGACTTGCAGATTGCGGTCATCCGCTCGTATCACGACCAGTTCGAACAGGAGGTGTTTTACCGCGCGATCGCTCAGCCGCGCGGCATGCCGCGGCTCGCGGCCATGGTGCAGCGCTGGCTGCAACGGGTGAGTGTGGAAATGGAGACCGGCTGCATCTACATTTCCAGCGCGGTCGAGTTCGACGACCGTCCCGGCACCGTGCGCGACGCGCTGGTGGCCATGATCCAGACTTGGCACGATGCGGTGCGCCGCGCCATCGCGCAGGCGATCGAATGCGGCCACCTCAAGGCCGACACCGACCCGCAACAGCTGATGTTCCAGATCCACGGCTACATCCTGGCGCTGCACCACGACGCCCGCCTGCTGCGGCTACCCAACAGCCTGGCGCTGGCCTGCCGCAGTCTTGATGCACTGCTGCGCGCGCAAGCCACACCCGCCGGATTGGCACTACTTACGCCCTGTCAGGCCGGTTCCGGTGCAGGTGCCGCAACGCACTGACAGTTTTTTCATCGCCCCGAATTCAAAGGAGACCTCCATGCCCCAATACACCCCGCCGCTGCGCGACATGCAGTTCGTCATGCACGAAGTGCTCGATGCCACTGGCACGCTCAAGGCGCTGCCGCCTTATCAGGAGGTCGATGCCGACCTGATCAATCAGGTCTGCGAAGAGGCCGGCAAGTTTTGCAGCGAGGTGCTGCAGCCGCTCAACGCCAGCGGCGACATTGAAGGCTGCCATTACGACGCGCAGTCGCATGCGGTCACCACGCCCAAGGGCTTCAAGGCGGCGTGGGATCAGTTCGTGCAGGCCGGGTGGACCGCGCTGACCGCCGATCCTCAGTATGGCGGGCAAGGGCTGCCGCATCTGGTGGGCAGTGCGGTGCACGAAATGCAAAACGCCGCCAATCAGGCGTGGACCATGTATCCCGGCCTGACGCAAGGCGTGGTCGAGTTGTTGATGGCCCACGGCAGCCCGGCGCAGAAAGACCTGTACCTGCCCAAGCTGGTCGCCGGCCAGTGGACGGGCACCATGTGCCTGACCGAGCCACATTGCGGCACCGACCTCGGCCTGATCCGCACCAAAGCCGTCCCGCAGGACGACGGTAGCTACCGCCTGAGCGGACAGAAGATTTTCATCTCCAGCGGAGAGCATGATCTGGCCGAGAACATCGTCCACATGGTGCTGGCCAAGTTGCCGGGTGCGCCCGAGGGCAGCAAGGGCATCTCGCTGTTCATCGTGCCCAAGTTTCTGCCGACTGCAAACGCCGAGGTGGGTGAGCGCAACGGCATTTTCTGCTCCGGCATCGAGCACAAGATGGGCATCCATGCCAACTCCACCTGCCAGATGACCCTCGACGACGCCACGGGCTGGATGGTGGGCGAGCCCAACAAGGGCCTGGCGGCAATGTTCGTGATGATGAACGGCGCGCGTCTGGGCGTGGGCATGCAGTCGCTCGGGCTGACCGAAGTGGCCTATCAGAACGCGCTGGCCTACGCCCGCGACCGCCTGCAGATGCGCGCGCTGTCCGGGCCGAAGGCGCCCGACAAGCCGGCCGACCCCATCCTCGTCCACCCTGACGTGCGCCGCATGCTGTTGACGGCGCGAGCTTGGGCAGAGGGAGGACGTTTTCTGGCGTATTGGATTTCGCTGTTGCTCGACCAGTCGCTCCACCACCCCAACGCCGAAGTGCGCAAGGATGCGGACGATCTCGTCTCCCTGCTGACGCCCATCGTCAAGGCCTTCATCACCGACAACGGTCTGCAGGCCACCAACGAATGCCTGCAGGTGTTCGGCGGCCACGGCTACATCCGCGAATGGGGCATGGAGCAATTCGTGCGCGACGCCCGCATCAACCTGATCTATGAGGGCACCAACACCATCCAGTCGCTCGATCTGTTGGGCCGCAAGGTCTTGATGGACGGCGGCTCGCGGCTGCGCAAGTTCGGCAAGATCCTCACCGATTTCATTGAAGAGGAAGGCGTGAACGAGGCCATGCAAGAGTTCGTCAACCCGCTGGCCGACCTGGCCGACAAGGTGCAGAAACTCACCATGGAGCTCGGCATGAAGGCCATGGCCGACAAGGATGAAGTCGGTGCGGCCGCCGTGCCGTATCTGCGCGTGGCCGGTCACGTGGTGTTCTCCTACGCATTCGCCCGCATGGCCCAGGTGGCGCTGCGCAAGATCGCCGCGGGCGACGATGCGCCGTTCTATCAGGCCAAGCTGCAGACGGCGCGCTTTTACTTCGCCCGCCTGTATCCCGAATCCGCCGCTGCCATCCGCATGGCGCGCAGCGGTGCGAAGAATCTGATGCACACCGAGGCGGTGTTCGCCTGAATTCCCAAAAATCCTCAAAGGAACTGACATGACGCAGACGATCCATATCCGCAAGGTCGCGGTGCTCGGTGCCGGTGTCATGGGCGCGCAGATCGCCGCCCATTGCATCAACGCCCGGGTGCCGGTGGTGTTGTTCGATCTACCGGCCAAGGAGGGCAGCAAGAACGGCATCGTCGACAAGGCCGTGGCCAACCTCAAGAAGCTTAGCCCCGCGCCGCTGGGCGATGCGGCCGAGGCCGGCCAGATCACCCAGGCCAACTACGAGACCGATCTCGAACTGCTGCAGAGCTGCGATCTGGTGATCGAGGCCATCGCCGAGCGCATGGACTGGAAGCACGATCTCTACAAGAAGGTCACGCCGCATCTGGGCGCAGGCACCATCTTCGCCTCCAACACCTCCGGCCTGTCCATCACCGCGCTGTCCGAGGGTTTCGATGCCGATTTGCGCCGCCGCTTCTGCGGCGTGCATTTCTTCAATCCGCCGCGCTATATGCACTTGGTGGAGCTCATCCCTACCGCGAGCACCGACGGCGCCATCCTCGACCGGCTCGAAACCTTCCTGACCACCACGCTGGGCAAGGGCGTGGTGCGCGCCAAGGATACGCCCAACTTCGTCGCGAACCGCGTGGGCGTGTTCTCCATCCTAGCGGTCATCAAGGAAGGGGAAAAATTCGGTCTGGGGTTCGACGTCATCGACGACCTCACCGGATCCAAGCTCGGCCGCGCCAAGAGCGCGACCTTCCGCACCTCCGACGTGGTCGGCCTGGACACCATGGCCCATGTCATCAAGACCATGCAGGACACCTTGCCTGCGGACAAAGATCCTTTCGCCGCGCTCTACGCCACCCCGCCCGTGCTGGCTACCCTGGTGGCCAACGGCGCACTGGGGCAAAAGGCCGGCGCGGGCTTCTACAAGAAGGTGGGACGGGACATCCTGAAGTTCGATCCCGCCAAGGGCGACTACGTGCCCGGCGGCGGCAAGGCCGACGAGATCGTGGTGCGCATGCTCAAAAAACCGGCGGCCGAACGGTTCAAACTCCTGCGCGAATCGAGCAATCCCCAGGCGCAGTTCCTGTGGAGCATTTTCCGCGACGTGTGGCATTACGTGGCCCTGCATCTGGCCGACATTGCCGACAACGCCCGCGACCTCGACTTCGCCATCCGCTGGGGTTTCGGCTGGAACGAAGGCCCGTTCGAAAGCTGGCAGGCCGCGGGCTGGAAGCAGATCGCCGACTGGATCGCCGAAGACATCGCCGCAGACAAGGCGCTGTGCAGCGCGCCGCTGCCCGTCTGGGTTGGTCAGGTGGACGGGGTGCACAAGCCCGAGGGCTCTTACTCGGCGGCGAAGAACATCTATGTCGGCCGTTCCACCCTGCCGGTCTATGTCCGTCAGCCGTTCAAGCAGGCCGTGCTCGGCGAGAACGCGCTCGACCCGCGCACGGCAGGCAGCACCTTGTTCGAGGATGAGTCGATCCGCCTGTGGACGGCCCCCGGCGCCGACGATGTGCTGGTCGCCAGTTTCAAGACCAAGATGAACACCATCGGCCCCGGCATCATCGCCGGTCTGCACAAGGCGGTGGCACTGGCCGAGGCGGGTTACAAGGGCGTGGTGGTCTGGCAGCCGACTTCGCTTTCCGGTGGGCCGTTCAGCGCGGGGGCCGATCTGCAGTCGATGATGCCGGCCTTCATGGCGGGTGGCCCGAAGGCCATCGAGCCCGAAGAGAAGAAGCTGCAGGATCTGATGCTCGCCCTGCGCTACGCCCAGGTGCCCGTGGTGGCTGCGGTCAGCGGCATCGCCCTGGGCGGCGGCACCGAGCTGAGTGTGTACTGCGCCCGCCGCGTGGCGCATTTCGAGAGCTATATGGGCCTGGTGGAAATGGGCGTGGGTCTGCTGCCCGGCGGCGGCGGCCTCACCTATCTGGCCCGCCGCGCGGCGGAGCAGGCCCAGGGCGGCGACATCCTGCATTTCCTCAAGACGGGTTTCCAGGCCGCGGCCATGGCCACGGTGGGCAAGTCGGCGCTGGAAAGCCGCAACCTGGGCTACCTGCTGCCCAGCGACGCCATCGTCATGCATGCCCACGAATTGCTGCACGTGGCGGTGGGTCAGGTCCGTGCGATGTTCGACGCGGGTTATCGTCCGCCGATGCCGGGTCAGACCTTCCCGGTTCTCGGACGCAACGGCGTGGCCACCATTCGCGCGCAACTGGTGAACCTGCGCGATGGCGGCTTCATCTCCGCCTATGACGACGAGATTGCCACCCGCATCGCCACCGTGCTGTGCGGCGGCGACGTGGAAGAGGGCGCACCGGCGGACGAGGCCACGCTGATGGCGCTGGAACGCAAGCATTTCTGCGAACTGCTCGGCCAGGCCAAGACCCAGGAACGCATCATGGGCATGTTGCAGACCGGCAAGCCGGTGCGCAACTGACCGCGCTCCATCGCCATGCAAGCCACGCTAGAACTCGGCCGCCAAGTGTTGGCGCAACAGCCGTTCAGCCAGTATCTGGGGGCCGAGGTCACGGCGTTCTCGTCTGGGCACGCCGTGCTTGAGTTGCCGCTGCGCGCCGAGTTGCTGCAACAAAACGGCTTCGCCCACGGTGGTGTTGAGCTATCTGGCAGACAACGCACTGGCCTTCGCCGGTGGCTCGGTGCTCGGCACGGCTGTGGTGACCTCGGAGTTCAAGATCAACTATCTGCGTCCCGCCATGGGGGATCGTCTGCGTGTCGAAGCTGTCGTGCTGCACGCAGGGCGCAGCCAGGCGGTTGTGCGTTGCGAGATTTTCGCCCTGCGTGGCGAGGAACCTCTGCTTTGCGCTGCGGCGCAAGGCACCATCACCCTATTGGCCCAGCCCGCGCCGCGAGGCTGAGCCGCATCGTTTACTGGAGACTGTCATGTCACGCCAAGTTCAAGACGCCTACATCGTTGCCGCAACCCGCACGCCTGTGGGCAAAGCCCCGCGCGGCCTGCTGAAAAACTATCGTTCCGACGATCTGCTGGTGCACGTCATCCGTGCCGCGCTGGCGCAGGTGCCGGGCCTCGATCCCAAGCTGATCGAAGATGCCATCATCGGCTGCGCCATGCCCGAGGGCGATCAGGGCATGAACGTGGCCCGCATCGGCGCGCTGCTGGCTGGTCTGCCCGATACGGTGGGCGGCGTGACCATCAACCGTTTTTGCGCCTCGGGCATCACCGCCATTCAGATGGCGGCAGACCGCATCCGCGTGGGCGAGGCCGATGTGATGATTGCCGGTGGCACCGAGAGCATGAGCCGCGTCCCCATGGGCGGTTTTCATCCCAGCTTCAACCCGGCCATCTTCGCCAATAACGAGCATGTGGGCATCGCCTACGGCATGGGCATGACCGCCGAGAAGGTGGCGCAGCAGTGGAAGGTGACCCGCGAGGAGCAGGACGCCTTTGCGCTGGCCTCGCACCAGAAGGCACTGGCCGGTATTGCGACGGGTGAGTTCAACGAAGAAATCACCCCGCTGGACATCGCCGAGAAGTTCCCCCGTCTGGGCACGGCCGAGGTGGACATCAAAACCCGCAAGATGACTGTGGACGAGGGCCCGCGCGCCGACACCACGCTCGAGGCGCTGGCGCGACTCAAGCCGGTGTTCGCGGCTAAGGGCAGTGTGACGGCCGGTAACAGCTCGCAGACCTCCGATGGCGCGGGCGCGCTCATCCTGGTCAGCGAAAAAATCCTCAAACAGTTCAACCTGGTGCCGCTGGCGCGGTTCGTGAGTTTCGCGGTGCGCGGCGTGCCGCCCGAGATTATGGGCATCGGCCCGAAGTTCGCCATTCCCGCCGCTCTTGAGAAGGCTGGCCTCAAGCTCGACGACATCGGCTGGATCGAACTCAACGAGGCTTTCGCCGCGCAATCGCTCGCTGTGGTGAAGGATCTGGGCATCAACCCCGAGGTGCTCAACCCGCTGGGCGGCGCCATTGCCTGGGGCCACCCGCTGGGGGCCACCGGCGCCGTCCGTGCGGCCACGGCCATTTATGGTATGCGCCGTCGCAAGGCCAAGTACAGCATGGTCACCATGTGCATTGGCACCGGTCAGGGCGCTGCCGGGATTTTCGAGAACGTCTGACCTCCTTCACCCCTTTCAGGAGACAAGCCCATGAGTCAGGTGCAGGTGGAGTTGCGCAGCGGTGTGCTGCACATCGTGTTCAACCGTCCGGAAAAGAAAAACGCGCTGACCTTGGCGATGTACGAAGCGGCCAACACCGCCTTGGAGCGCGCAGCCAGCGATGCGGCGGTCAAGGCGGTGCTGATCGCGGGCGAGGGCGGCAGCTTCACCGCGGGCAATGATCTGCAGGACTTTCTCTCCCACCCGCCGCAGGGTGAGGAGGCGCCGGTGCTGCAGTTCCTGCGCCATCTGGCCACTCTGGACAAGCCGTTGGTCGCCGCAGCGCATGGGTTTGCGGTCGGTGTGGGCACCACTCTGCTGATGCACTGCGACCTCGTTTATGCCGCGGATGATGCGCGATTCGTGCTGCCCTTCGTGCAACTCGGTCTGTGCCCCGAGGCCGCATCTAGTTTGCTGCTTCCGCAGATCGCCGGCTACCAGCGCGCGGCGGAAAAGCTGCTGCTCGGCGAGCCGTTCGACGCATCCGAGGCGCGGGCGATGGGGCTGGTCAACCGCGTACTGCCCGCGGACGAACTGCGCGCCTATGCAGTGGTGCAGGCGGAAAAATTCTCCTGCCTTCCCGGCTCATCGGTGCGCGCGACCAAGCGCCTGCTCAAGGGATTGGGCGACCAAGGACCGCAGGCGGTGCTGGCGCGCATGCGCTCGGAAGAGGCGCTGTTCCAGGCACTGCTCGGTGCGCCCGCGGCCCGCGAGGCGATGATGGCCTTTTTGCAAAAGCGCCAGCCCGATTTTTCAGCATGTGACTGAAGTCGAGCGAGGTGCCCGATGCGCGCACTGCACGCAATGACCCGGTCGGCGGTATCTCAGGCAACACTGTACAAGTCCCCTGCGCGCTGCACATGCGGCCTGCAGGCGGTTTGCGGCGTTGCCTCAGGCGATGGCTGCGGTGTGCGCCTTGCATCCCACACCGCCGCCGTCCGGGGCGCAGCATCGCAAGGGCTGATGCAATGTTGCCATCACGGTTCATTGCCACTGCGCCGCTGCCCTGATCGGAGAGCGCTTGGTCCTCACCCCGCCCAGCACGACAGCAGGCTCACGTCCTTCGTGAAGGTTTGCGCCGCGAGCTTGAGCCTCTCGACTATGGTCAGGTAGGGAAGCAACTGATCGGCGAGTTCCGCAACCGTCATGCGGTTACGGATGGCGAGTGCGGCGGTCTGGATGCGTTCGCCCGCGTATGTGGCGACTGCTCGCACGCCGATCAGGCGCCCGCTGCTGGCTTCGGTAACGAGCTTGATAAAGCCGCGCGTATCGAAATTCGCCAGCGCCCGCGGCACGTTGTCCAGGGTCAGTGTGCGGATCTCGGTCTCGATGTGGCGTAGCTGGGCTTGCGCCTCGCTCAAGCCGACAGTGGCCACCTGCGGGTCGGTGAACACCACGGCGGGCATCGCAGAGAGGTCGAGTCTGGCCTCGCCGCCCAGCATCTTGATCGCTGCGCGCGTGCCCCCAGCTGCGGCGACATAGACGAACTGCGGCTGATCGGTGCAGTCTGCGGCGGCGAAGATGTGCGGCACATGGGTGCGCAGATGGTCGTCCATCACGACGGCGCCGCGTGCATCGATCTGCACGCCTGCGGCCTGGAGGTCGAGATCGTGCGTGTTGGGTGCGCGCCCCGTGGCCACCAGCAGACGCTCGGCCTGGATCGCGCCCTGCGCGGTCGTCAACGTGGACAAGTCCTCCGCGTAGCGAACCGCGCTGGCCTGCGTGTGGGTCAGCACTGTGATGCCCTCGTCGGCAAACGCCGCGGTCAGCGTTGCGCCGATCGCCGGGTCTTCCCGAGAGAGCAAGGTGCTGCGCGCCAGCAGGGTGACCTGGCTGCCGAGCCGGGCGAATGCTTGCGCCAGCTCCAGCGCGACCACGGAGGAGCCAATCACCGCCAGGCGCGGCGGGATGGCGTCGCTTTCCAGCGCTTTAGTCGAGGTCCAGTACGGCGCCTCACGCAGCCCGGCGATCGGCGGGATCGCAGCGCTGGCGCCGGTGGCGATGAGACAGCGGTCGAAGGCGACGGTGCGTTCCGAGCCGTCATGCAGGGTCACGGTCAGGCTGTGTGTGTCCAGAAACCGCGCGCTGCCGTGCAGGGTAGTGATGATCGGTTGGCCGTCGAGAATGCTTTCGTACTTGGCGTGGCGCAGTTCCGCTACCCGCGCTTGCTGCTGGGCGAGCAGCTTGTCGCGCATGATGGCTGGGGCCGTGGCCGAGATGCCCGTGTCGAACGGGCTTCCGCGCCGCAGGTGGGCGATGTGCGCGGCGCGGATCGCTGCTGCCGTTGCCGCGCCGCCGCTGCCGATGATGGCGATGCGCAGGCCCTGGCCCGCACCACCACGCCCCGTTTGCCCGACGTCATCGGACCGGCCCTGCACCACAGACCGCGGCTGGGCTACCAGCCGGGCCGAGTCGCCCGCCTTGATCACGGCAGCGGCCATCTTTTCCAGTGTGACCTCGGCATCGGCCAACACCTGGGCGAAACCCTGGGGTAGGACACCTGCGCGGAGTGCATCCCCGGCAGGTGTTCGAGCGCTTTGCTGACATGGGTGGCGCAGGCGTTGCAGGTCATGCCACCGATCTCGAAGACTGTTGTGCGCGCAGGGTGGGCTTGAAACATGGCGTCGCCTTACTGGGAGACGGTCGAGGGATACCCGGCATCGGTCGTGGCCTTGATCAAAGCCTTGACGTTGGTCTTGGTGTCGTCAAAGGTCACCACGGCGTCTTTCTTGGATTCATCGACGCTGACTTTCTCGACACCAGGAACGCCTGTGAACGCCTTGTGTACCGTGATCGGGCAGACCCCACAGGTCATGCCGGGTATGGCGATGGTCACGGTCTGCACGGCGGCCCATGCGGGGGCGGTGCACGCAAAGCTGAGGGCAAGGGAGGCCAAGACTTTGTTCATGATGCGTCCTTTCAGTAGAAGAGCGGTGCGACAAAAGGGAAAGACAAAGCAACAACGACGAGCGCGGCCACGACCCAGAACAGCAGCCTGTACGTGGCGTTCACCCGAGGAGTGGCACAGACTTCGCCGCGCTGACATACCGCAGGCGCGCGGAACAGACGGCGGTAGGCGAAGCACAAGGCGATCAGAGCGACGCCGATGAAGATCGGCCGGTCAGGTTCGAGCAGAGTCAGATTGCCGATCCATGCGCCGCTGATATCCAATGACAGCAGGATCAGTGGCCCCAGGCAGCAGGTGGAGGCCAGAATGGCTGCGAGTCCGCTGGCGAACAGCGCGCCACGGCCATTGGGCTGGCGGGAGGGATGCGGTTGCGACATGCTGAGACTCCAGAGTGTTGACGATGGTGGCACTCTGTGGCCGTACCAAAGTCCGGAGTCAAGCGGCGCAGCGCCATGGTTGACAGACGCATGGAGCTTTCGCGCTGCGTTGGCAATCAGGCGTCGCGCACCCTGCCGTGCATCGCTTCGATCAAGGGGCAGGATAGGGCGCCATGGCTGGAGCCGCAGGCGCGAATCATGTGCGCCAGGGCCGATTCAATGCGTTTGAGATCGGCGAGCTTGGCGCGCACATCCTGGAGCTTGCGTTCGCCCAGTTCGCGGGCCTGGTCGCAATGCATGCCGTCGTCGAGTTGCAGCAGTCCACCGATCTCGTCGAGACTGAATCCCAAGCGCTGGGCGGACTTGATGAATTGCAGGCGGGAAATGTCCTTGTGCCCATAACGGCGAAAACTGCCCTGCGGTCGATCGGGCTCGCACAGCAAGCCCTTGCGCTGATAGAAGCGGATGGTTTCGACATTGACTCCGGCGGCCCGGGCGATGGCGCCGATGGTCAGGCCATTCGAAGGCGCTTGCATCGTCTTGTCTCCAGTTCAGTCTCAAAAATCTCTTGTCAAAGGCGACATGGCACCGCGACGGCGAGTCTTGTGCTGGACCGTGCGCTTGCGTCTGTAGGCCTTGCGCAGATTGGCTGCGTGGGTCGCGCCTTGTTCAGACCCCACCTGCATAGCCATTTTGCCGCCACGCCTCGAACACCGTCACCGCCACCGCGTTCGACAGGTTCAGACTGCGCTGCCCTTGGCGCATCGGCAGGCGCAGGCGCTGCTGCGGCGGGAATTGCGCGCGTACGTCCTGCGGCAATCCGCTGGTCTCGGCACCGAACACCAGCCAGTCCCCTGGCTGGAAGCGCTGTTCCCCGATCAGCCGACTGCCGCGCGTAGTGAACGCAAACAGCCGCCCGTGCGGGGGCTGTGCGCTTTGCAGGAATTGCGCCCAGTTGCCGTGCACATGCATCGCGGCGTACTCGTGATAGTCCAGCCCGGCGCGGCGCAGCTGCTTGTCGTCCACGGTGAATCCCAGGGGTTTAATGAGGTGGAGGCAGCAGCCCGTATTGGCGCACAGGCGGATGATGTTGCCGGTATTGGGTGGAATTTCCGGTTGCACCAGAACGACGTGGAACATGGGTTTGCGCGGAGAAGTCAGGGTGCGGAATCAAGCGGGGTGCGCAGGGCGACGGCCACCCGCACGGCGGCCGCCCCCTGTTGCAGCAGCACGCGGGTTGCCTCGGCCAGCGTGGCGCCCGAGGTCATCACATCGTCCACCAACAGCAGGGATTTTCCATCCCAGCGGGTCTGACAGGCATAGGCGCCACGGATATTGCGCTTACGGGCGTCGAGCGGCAGCTTGCTCTGCGCGATGCCTTGCCGCACCCGCTGCAGGCAATGCGGATCTGCGGGGCGATGCAGTCGTGTTGCGATGCGCCGGGCCATTTCCCACGCGGGATTGAAGCCGCGTTCGCGCAGCCGTTCGCGCGACTGTGGAACGGGCAGAATGAGGTCAGGCAGGGGCAGTTCGGCTTCTGTCCAGCGCGCGCCGAGCAGGTCACCGAACCAGCGCCCGATGGCTGGTTCGGCACGGAACTTCATACGCAGAATGAATTGATCGTTCGGAAAACGATAGTCGCCCAGGGTCAGCGCGGCGGCCCATCGCGGGGGGTGGAGCAGGCACTGGCCGCAGATCTGCCCGTCCTGTGCAACAGCCACGCCGCAGCTTGGGCAGCGGGGTCGCAGCGGCAGGTCTTGCAGCAGACAGGCATTGCACAGCGGCTGGCTGCTGCGAGCGTCGCAGTGCGCGCAACGACCGGGCCACAGCGCAAACCAGCGCGAGGCAGGCAAAATAGGGCGCTCGAGTGCGGACATCCCCGCACTATATCGCCCGCTCGCGCGGAGTCGCCCCTTCAATCTGCCCTGGCTGATGGATCGCCCCGATCAATTCCTTGCCGCCCAACAGCAGGCCCGCTGGCTTGCAGCCGCCGCCTGCGCGCGCGACCGGCTGGCAAGGCTTCCGGCGCCCTTCATCTGGCAGGAGGCGGCGCGGCGTATGGCCGAACGCCTTCCCCTGTTGCGTGCGCAGGCGCAGCGTGTCCTCGACGCGGGCTGCGCCTGGGGCGATGGCCTGGCTTTGCTGCAACAACAATACCCACAAGCGCAGATCCTCGGCTACGAACCCTCGCCACTGCTGGCGCAGGTTGCAGCAAGGCGCTTTGCCCGCTCCGGCTGGGCGCGCTGGTTCGGACGGCAAAGCAAGGTGCAGGTGCAGGCGGTGGACGCAGCAGACCCTGAATACCCCGCCCAGGCCGATGTGCTGTGGTCCAACCTCTACCTCGATTGGCAGCGCGATCGCCCACCGGTTCTTGCGGCGTGGCGGCGGCAGCTCCAGCCCGAAGGTGCGCTGTTTTTCACCACCTTCGGCCCGGACACCCTCAAGGAGCTTGCCGCAGTCTGCCGGGCCATCGGCTACGGCTCCCAGCCGATGGCCTTCACCGACATGCATGACCTCGGTGACGAATTGATTCAGGCGGGCTTTGCCGATCCGGTGATGGACATGGAACTGGTGCGCATGACCTGGCCGTCCGCACAAGCCGCACTGCTTGAGTTGCGCGCGCTGGGCGCGGTGCCGCATGCGGCGCATGCTCCGGGGCTTCGAACGCCCCGCGCCTGGCAGCGGCTCACGGACGCACTGGAGGCGACGGCGGGACCCGACGGCCGCATTTCCCTGACATTCGAGCTGGTTTACGGCCATGCATTCCGTCCGCGCACCGAGCGCGCGCAGGCCGGTCAGGCCACTTTCGATGTCGAACAATTGCGCAATACTGCGCGTCATCCCGGATTGCCGAGAGGCCAACGTCAGGACTAAAACCCTGTGACAGTTTGTCGCAATCAGCATTTGCAACATTCATGGATCAGGATGTAACTGAGCCATGTTGATCTCAAGCAAAATAGGGTCAATTGATCTGCAGAACCGCGATGCGACATGGTGTCGCACCTATAATGGATCATTCATATAGGTCAGTGACAAGACAAACGCCACGACCCAACGACGACCTCAGGTGATGTAAATGCACAACGCCGATTCTCAACAATGTCTCGCAGAGCGTGCGGCACAAAGTGTCCCGTCGGCCGCTGAAAGCTTGGATGTGCAGCAGGAACAGGGTGAAAGCTGGTTGCGCAACTGGGTGTTCCGCCGCAACTGTTCCATGTCGCCGCAGCAACTCATTGTGTTTTTTGTGTCGCTGAGCGTGGTGTCGCTGATGGTTGCGGCGATCGCTTGGGATGTAGGTGGTTCTCTGGTGATGCCGTTCACCGGAATTGAATTGGGTTCGGTAGCCATCGCGCTTTTTGTGTACGGGCGCCATGCTACAGATCACGAACGTGTGCGTTTGTCCGCACAGCAGTTGCAGGTGGAATGGGAAAACGCCGGTGTTGTGCAGACCGTCAGTTTCAATCCGATCTGGGTGCGGATATCACTGCCGGAAAGCGGGTTGATCGAGCTGTCATCCGCTGGGAAAACTGCCTACATCGGTCGATACGCCCGCCCGGAGCGGCGTGCGGTACTGGCGAAAGATTTGCGGGCCGCTTTGCGCGCCCTTTGATGTGTTTTAGGGACAAGACAAATTCTTAGAGTGGGGCGACATGAAAGCATTGCATCAAATCCGACTGGCAACCGCGGTATCTCTTCTGGGTGTCATGGGCGCGGCCCGTGCAGCAGTGGAAAGCATTCCGGGGGGGCCGCAGACTTGGGGTCTGTATTTTCAGAATCCCGTCTCCCCCATAGCCAAGCAGGAGCAGTTCCTGATGGACATGATGCTCTGGGTCTGCCTGGGCATTGGTATCGTGGTGTTTGGCGCGATGTTCTATTCGGTGTTTAAACACCGCAAGTCAAAGGGCGCTGTGGCTGCGCACTTCCATGAAAGTACCAAGGTCGAGATCGCCTGGACCATCATCCCGATCCTGATCGTGATCGCCATTCTGATTCCGGCCACCCGCACCGTCATTGCGCAGGAAAACCACAGTGACTCGTTCATGACCGTCAAAGCGACTGGCGCGCAATGGAAATGGGGCTATGACTATATGGCCGGGCCTGGAAAGGGTATTTCCTTCTGGTCTACGCTCACAACGCCTTACTCCGAAATCTACGAAGGCAAGAACCTGCCGAACAACTTTGTGCTGGCGGTCGATCACGAACTGGTCGTTCCGGTGGACAAAAAGATCAAGATCGTCACCACCTCCGATGACGTGTTGCATGGTTTCTATGTGAATTCATTGGGTGTGCAGATGGACGCCATTCCCGGCTTCGTCCGCTCGACCTGGTTCACCGCTGAGAAGACCGGTACGTACTACGGCCAATGCGCGCAGATCTGCGGCAAATACCACGCCTTTATGCCCATCGTCATCAAGGTGGTGACCATGCCAGAGTATGAGCAGTGGGTCGCGCAATGGAAAAAGGCGCATCCGGACAGCACGCCGCCAGCCGATGGCGCAGCGCCCAGCAAAACCTGATCGGAGCGTGTTGGGAGACAACCCATTACAACGATGTAGTGCATTAGAACGACGTATCAACATTTTCTGGAATCGCAGGAAAGGAAGACCATGAGCGCAGTCATTGACCACGCACCGCCATCGGCCCATGCCGGTGACCATGTCCACGAACACCCGCACGGCATCAGCCGGTGGCTGTTCTCCACCAACCACAAGGACATCGGCACGATGTACCTGCTGTTTGCCCTGTGGATGTTGTTCGAGGGCGGCATTCTCGCGCTTGGCATTCGCACCGAACTGTGGAAGCCTTATGTCTGGCTGCTGAACCCCGAGCTCTACAACGCGTTCTCCACGATGCACGGCATCATGATGATCTTCGGCTCGGTCATGCCCGCACTCGTGGGCTTTGCCAACTGGATGATTCCGCTGCAGATCGGTGCACCAGACATGGCCTTCCCGCGCCTGAACAACCTCAGCTTCTGGCTGTTGATTCCCGCAGCCATCCTGCTGACGGGTTCGTTCTTCGTGCCCGGCGGCGCCCCAGGTGTGGGCTGGACGCTCTATGCGCCTCTGACTGTGCAGCAGGGCATGGGCATGGACATGGTGATTTTTGCGATCCACATCATGGGTGCGTCGTCCATCATGGGTTCGATCAACATCATCGTCACCATCCTGAACCTGCGCGCACCTGGCATGACGCTGATGAAAATGCCGCTGTTCGTCTGGACTTGGCTGATCACTGCCTACCTGTTGCTGGCCATCATGCCGGTGTTGGCGGGTGCTGTCACCATGACCCTGACCGATCGTCACTTCGGCACCAGCTTCTTTAGCGCGGCCGGTGGGGGTGATCCGGTGCTGTATCAGCATCTGTTCTGGTTCTTCGGCCACCCCGAAGTGTATGTGATGATTCTGCCCGTGTTCGGCATCGTCAGCTCGGTCATCCCGGCGTTTGCCCGCAAGCGTCTGTTTGGCTACAGCTCCATGGTGTATGCCTCGGCATCCATCGCTATCTTGTCCTTCCTGGTCTGGGCGCACCACATGTTCACCGCGGGCATGCCGACAACTGGCCAGCTGTTCTTCATGTACGCCACCATGTTGATTGCTGTGCCTACCGGCGTGAAGGTCTTCAACTGGGTAGCTACCATGTGGCGCGGTTCCATGACCTTTGAAACCCCGATGCTGTTCGCCATCGGCTTCATTTTTGTGTTCACCCTGGGCGGCTTCACAGGGCTGATGCTCGCCATGGTGCCCATCGATACTCAGGTGCATAACACCTACTTTGTCATTGCCCACTTCCACTATGTGCTGGTTGCCGGCTCACTGTTCGGCATCTTCATGGGCTTCTACTACTGGTCGCCCAAGTGGAGCGGCGTGATGTACAACGAAACCGCAGGCAAGATCCACTTCTGGACTTCGATGATTTCGTTCAACATCGCCTTCTTCCCGCAGCACTTCCTTGGCCTGGCCGGTATGCCGCGTCGTTATGTGGCCTATCCGGTGCAGTTCACAGACTTCAACCAGATCTCCACCATCGGCGCTTGGCTGTTCGGACTGTCGCAGGCTTACTTCCTGTTCGCGGTCGTGATTCCTGTCCTGCGCGGCAAGGGAGAAAAGGCGCCTCAGCGTCCGTGGGAAGGTGCGGAAGGACTGGAATGGGAAATCCCGTCACCGGCTCCGTTCCACACCTTTGAAACCCCGCCCAAGCTCAATGCCGATGCAACCCGTGTGCTGGGCTACAACTGAGAGTCGACATGAGTAATCGCCAGCTTCCACCAGAAAAGCGTCGTCAGAATTTCAAGACGGCAATGATCATGGTCAGTATCGCGCTGGCGATTTACTTCGGGTATCTCATCAAGGCAAAGGTATTAGGTATTTGAGTCATTCAGGTAGGGCGCAGTCTTTTTTGGTGCCCCACCTGAATTTGAATAGAAGAATTGTGTTGAGCAAAGAATCTCAGCCGTCTTTCCTTCGTGCACTGATTGCGGTGCTCTGGTCATTTGCCGGAATCCGTAAATCGAGTGAACGCAGTAAAGATTTTCAAAACGCACGACCTGAACATATTGTCGCTGCCGGCTTGATCGCGGCATTTGTTTTCGTGGTCGGGTTGATCTTGATCGTCAATTTCGTGATTTCTAGCGCTGCGCGCACATAACAGGAGGCAATATGGCATCGACATCCCAGCCGAATGGTTATTTTCTACCAGGACCATCACAATACCCATTGCTCACTGCCTCGGGCTTGCTGGCGATGGCATTCGGCGCGTCGCTGTGGTTCAACGGCGTTACAGGCGGTGATTGGCTGTTGCTCGTTGGCTTCATTTGGCTGCTCTATATCGTTTTCAGTTGGTTCGGCAAGGCCATCGGCGAAAGTGAATCCGGTAAGCATAACCAGCGTGTGGATACATCCTACCGCTGGAGTATGGCTTGGTTCATTTTTTCCGAGGTCATGTTTTTTGCATCGTTCTTTGGTGCTCTGTATTACTCTCGTGAGTTTTCTCTACCTGATCTTTCCGCCCTGCACAGCAAGATTCTCTGGCCGAATTTCAGCGGTACCTGGCCGTCCACTGGCCCTGGGGGCATCATCCCTGCGGTGCCGGAGGCCCTTGGCCCTTGGCCGATCCCTACCATCAACACAGCCTTGCTGCTGAGCTCCGGTGTGACGCTAACCATTGCACACCACGCCCTGCGCGCTGCCCACCGTGGCAAGGCCATTTTCTGGCTGTCGCTCACCATTCTGCTGGGCTTCATCTTCCTGTTCATGCAGGGCTATGAGTACCACCACGCTTACACAGTCGAAGGTGTGAAGCTGAGCTCTGGCATTTACGGATCAACCTTCTTCATGCTGACGGGTTTTCATGGCTTCCATGTGTTCCTCGGCGCCACTATGTTGTCTGTGGTGCTTTATCGATTGATCAAGGGCAACTTCACTGCCGAGCATCATTTCGCCTTTGAAGGGGCCGCGTGGTATTGGCACTTTGTGGATGTGGTTTGGTTGCTGCTATACGTCTTGGTTTACTGGCTCTGACTGATCTCGCATCAACAAAATGCGCCGCAGTTGCGGCGCATTTTTACTTCCTCGTTACTGACCCACATCATGCGGGTGAATCCATCCCAGCTTGTAGCTGACGATCAGAATAAGGAACAGTAGCACCGAAAAACCGACCCGGAAAGTCAGCGCATAGACTGCGCGATTGCTTTTGCCCTTATCCTTCATCACAAAGAACAGGCCGGAAAACAAGCTCGCAATGATGAGCAGGAAGGCAATGGGGATCAGAATTTTCATGGTGCGTGCCAGTGCAAATGAGTCAGCAGATTACCTCAGATTCTCCTGAACAAAGACGGACGCGCGCCTTTGGCCCTAAGGAGTTGTTGATCATCATTCTGGGCTTGTTGGTGATAGGCATCACGACGTCGCTTGGTTTCTGGCAACTCGGGCGTGCGCAGGAAAAAAAAGCTTTGCATTTGCGCATGGATCAGCGTGAACAGGCAGCACCTTTGCATATCGGCGTGGACAACATTCAGTTGCAGGCCGACATCTGGAGACGCGCTACCGCGACAGGGTATTTTGCTACAGGGCTGACGACTTACCTGCAAAACCGTCAGCAGAACGAGCAGACGGGATTCTGGGTGATGACCCCTTTGAAACTGTCAGGTAGCGATATGTACGTGATGGTGCAGCGTGGGTGGATTCCGCGCAATTTCCAGGCAATGGATTTGATCGCCCCCTACAAAACGCCTCAAGGATTGACGCAGATCGATGGACTCATTGCCCCACCGCCCTCAGAATGGTTTTCGTTTTTTTCCGACCCGCCCAATGCTGTGATCCGGCAAAATGTGAACTTGCAGAAATTTGCTGCCTATCACCATATCAAGCTACTTCCCTATGTGTTGCGCCAATCCGGGAACACCGACGATGGACTGGGGCGCGAATGGCCTGCTGCTAACACGGGCATCAGCACGAACTATGGTTACGCTGCACAGTGGTTCGGAATGAGTGCAACGGGCATTATTTTATTGATTTATTTTGTTTTCTGGCGTTTGCGCAAATTCAGGGCGAGCCTCAAGCCGTTTTCTCGACAGGCCGAGCAAGAGCGCATGCCCTGAATGTTCTGACGCACTTTTCTTGACGCAGCGATTGTGAGCACATCCTTGACTTCCAGTTTGAATTCCCCAGGCCAGACTCCGGCCCGCAAGCCACGCTCGATGTTCACGTTGTGGTTGCTACTCGCTATGTCTGCTGCGCCCATCGTGGCGGCTTTTTTTCTGTTCTATGTCGTGCATCCGACTGGCAAGCCGCCCTATGGCTCACTGGTCGAACCTCAGCGTCCCATCCCGTTCGACCTGGGGCTGAAAACACTGGATGGCAAGCCGTACGACCTTAAGCGGCTCGAAGGCTATTGGTTGATGGTGATGGCAGCGCCCGCAGCCTGCGACGCGCAATGCCAGCAGTCTTTGTTTTACATGCGCCAAATCCGTATTGCGCAGGGCGATAACCGCGATCAGATCGTTCGAGTCTGGCTGATCACCGATGATGCAGCCGTCAACCCTGGCGTGCTGGTGCCATCCGAGGGAACGTTGATGTTGCGCGCAGATCCGCAGAAGCTCCTTGCCTGGCTGCCCAACAAGGGTGGCATCCTGCAGGGGCCAACTTGGCTGGTCGATCCGTTCGGCCATCTGATGATGCAGTTCCCAACCGATCCCGATCCCACCAAGATGCGGCGTGTGCTGACGCGGTTGTTGTTCAACAACGCGGGGATCAAATTCAAGCATGTGGAGCCGGTGCAATGAATCTCGCAAGCAATGCCATCTGGCAATTTTCCCTGCATTGGGTGCAGGCGCTGGTGTGGGTGATTGTGCTCGCAGGGGTGTTCTGGATCGGATTGAAGATGCGCTGGTCCAAGCTCACCGCCGTGCTGGTGTTCCTCACTCTGGATCTGGTGATGTTCGGCTCGTATGTCCGGCTCACGGACTCGGGCCTGGGCTGTCCGGACTGGCCGGGCTGCTATTCCAAATTCACACCGTTGCAGGCGCATGAGCAAATCTCGCAGGCGGTGAAGGAACAGGGTGGCACGCAAGGGTATGTGAGCCCGTTCAAGGCCTGGATCGAGATGATCCATCGCTATGCGGGCAGCATCATCGGCACACTCATCATGGTGTTGCTGGCGCGCGCCATTTGGGCGCGCAAGCATGGCGAGGACATCCAGCTCGGGCTGCCGATTGCGCTGTTTTTCTGGGTCTTGCTGCAGGGGTTGTTCGGCAAGTGGACGGTGACCATGCGGTTGATCCCGCTGGTCGTCACTCTGCATCTGATGGGCGGCATCATCCTGCTCATGCTTCTGGCCTGGTTCTGGATGCGTAACCGGACCGATCTGGTGAGTGTCGACGCTGGGGCGCTGACCCGAACCTTGCTCTGGACGGCGACTGTTGCTGTGCTGGTGCAGATCTTTCTCGGTGGCTGGACAAGTACCAACTATGCCGCGCTGGCCTGCAGCGGCTTCCCGACCTGCAACGGCACCTTCACGCCAGATGCCAACTGGGCGCAGGGTTTCACCTTCTGGCGCCATTTGGGCCTGACAGGCGATGGTCAGCCCATTACCGAAGCTGCGCTGGTGGCCATCCAGTGGGGCCACCGCCTGTTTGCGATTTTTGCCACCGCTGCTGTGTTCGCCGCAGTGGCGGCCATGTGGCGGCATCCAGCGCTGCGTCGGCTGGCCGGGTGGGTCGCGTTCGCCGTGGTGCTGCAGGTCATTTTCGGCATCGTGCTCGTGACCGAAGGTCACCCGCTCGCCGTGGCAGTTGCGCACAATGGCGGTTCGGCCATCCTCGTTCTGCTGCTCACCACGGGCATTTACCGTGTCAGCGCCACGGTGCGCCAGCAGGCGCCGTCGGAGTCCCTTGGTTCTTCCTTCGTCAAGCAGCGGGCGGGCCAGGTGCTGCCCGGGCACTGATCCATTTCGCGGAGATCGGCATGAATCCTCAAGTCCTCAACAACGCGCCCAGTCCGCTTCGCCTGGCTTCGCAGCTCTATGCGCTGACCAAGCCCCGCGTGGTGCAGCTCATCGTGTTCTGCGCAGTGATTGGCATGTTTCTCGCCGAGCCCACGCTGCCAGCCTGGCAACCCGTGCTGTTCGGCACCCTGGGCATCTGGCTGGTGGCCAGCGCGGCGGCGGCGTTCAACTGCCTTGTCGAGCAGAAGATCGATGCGGTCATGCGCCGTACCGCATGGCGGCCGTCGGCGAATGGCGAGCTTGGCGCGGCGGCCATCATCACTTTCTCCGGGGTACTTTGCGCTGCGGGCATGTGGCTGCTCTACACGCAAGTCAACCCGCTAACCATGTGGCTGACCTTCGGTACCTTCGTCGGCTATGCGGTGGTCTACACCATCTTCCTCAAGCCGGCCACGCCACAGAACATCGTGATCGGCGGAGCATCGGGCGCCATGCCGCCGGTGCTGGGATGGGCTGCGGTCAGCGGCCATGTCTCGGTCGAGGCGATGTTGCTGTTCCTCATCATTTTCCTGTGGACACCGCCGCATTTCTGGGCGCTGGCGCTGTACCGCGTGGACGACTACAAAAAGTCCGGGCTGCCGATGTTGCCTGTCACGCACGGTTCCGAATTCACCCGCACGCAGATCCTGCTCTACACCCTGCTGTTGTCCGCAGTGACCCTGCTGCCCTATGTGCTGGGGATGAGCGGGCTGATCTATCTTGCCAGTGCCGTGGTGCTCGACGGCATTTTCATCGCCTACGCCTGGGTGCTCAAGCGGCAGTACAGCGATTTGCTCTCGCGCAAGACCTTCCGCTATTCCATCCTGTACCTTTCGCTGCTCTTTGCCGCCTTGCTGGCCGATCACTATCTGCACTTCCATTTCGTCTGATGCCCAAGCGTTTTTCCGCCGCTCGCCGCAGCTTCGTCTTGACCGCCTCGGCGGGCGTCCTGGCTCTAGCAGCGTGCAGTAAACCATACGCATTTCACGGAGTGGACATCACCGGCGTGCCGTATGCCAGTGGTTTTGACCTGACCGACTTCAACGGCAAGCAGCGCACCTTGGCAGACTTTGTCGGCAAGGTGGTGGTGATGTATTTCGGCTACACACAATGCCCGGACATCTGCCCTGCGTCGATGCAGGTGGTCGCGCAGGCGATGCAAGACCTCGGCGATAAGGGGCGGGATGTGCAGTTCCTGTTCGTCACGCTTGATCCGCAGCGAGATACGCCCGAAATTCTCAAGGCTTACGTCACCCACTTCAACCCGACCTTCCTGGCGCTCACCGGCACGCCCGCGCAGATCGACCAGACCGCCAAGGATTTCAAGGTTTATTACAAAAAAGTGCCGGGCAAAACGCTGGGCAGCTACACCATGGATCACACAGCGGGCTTTTATGTGTTCGATCCCAAGGGCAAGATTCGCCTGTTCGAGCGGGAAGGGGTCAGTGCCGCCGATCTGGCGCAGGATCTCAAAGCGCTGATCGACGGCCATTGAATGGCGGTTGCCTACGCAGCATGCCTGGATCAACCGGCCAGTGCCTGCTGGCATGAATGCATTCACCCCGACCTACATCGGCCGCTTTGCGCCATCACCGACCGGGCCGCTGCATGAAGGTTCGCTGGTCGCGGCGTTAGCTTCGTGGCTCGATGCGCAGGCGCACGGCGGGCTTTGGCTGGTGCGTATCGAGGACGCGGACTTCACCCGTCATCTGCCGGACGCGGGGCAACGCATTCTGCGGCAACTCGCAGACTGCGGCCTGCACCCAGATCGTCCGCCCACATGGCAATCGCAGCGCACTGACCTTTATCAGCAGGCGCTGGACACGCTGATACAGGTCGGTCAGGCCTATCCCTGCGCTTGTTCACGCAGTGAGATTCTGTCGGTGCTTGCGCAGAGGGGCCGCCTGCTGGAACGTGGGCAGGAGCCGGTCTATCCCGGCACCTGCCTCGCCGGGCTGAACGGGCGCGCCGCCCGTGCCTGGCGCGTGCGTCTGCCAGACGATGCCGGTCAGGCGCTGTGCTGGAATGACCGGAGGCTGGGTGCGCGAGCGCAGGTGCTCAGTCGGGAGGTGGGCGACTTCGTGCTCAAGCGCGCCGACGGCGCTTGGGCTTACCAACTCGCCGTTGTGGTGGACGACGCGGCGCAGGGCGTGACCGATGTGGTGCGCGGCGAGGATCTGGCCGCGTCCACCGCGCGGCAGATCGCGCTGCAGCGTCTGCTGGGTCTGCCCACACCGCGTTATCTGCACACCCCGCTGGTGCGCGACGCACGCGGCGAGAAGCTCTCCAAGCATCTTGGCGCGCAGGCTTTCGAAGGCGGGATCGACAGTACGCGGGCTGCACTGCGCGTGCTCGGGCTGGAGTTGCAGGCCGGCACGCTGCCCGAACTGCTGGCGCAGGCGGTGCAGGCTTGGCGCGCGCGCTGGATCACAGTGCCGCCAGGCGGGTGAGCGCGGCATCGAGCGTTGCGTCCTGCTTGGCGAAACAAAAACGCACCACACCGCGCTGCCTGCCGTCGGGCTCGAAGGCCGACAGCGGAATTGCGGCCACGCCGGCCTGCTCGATCAGCCAGCGGCAGAAATCGGTATCGGGCAGGTCGCTGATCGCCCCGTATCGCACGCACTGAAAGTAGCTGCCGCTGCAAGCCAACAGCTCGAAGCGGGTGGCGGCCAACCCGGCACGGAAACGGTCTCGTTTGGCTTGATAGAACGCGGGCAGATCGCGATAGGGCTTTGGGTCGGCGAGATACTGCGCCAGCCCGTGCTGCATCGGCGTGTTCACGGTGAACACATTGAACTGATGCACCTTGCGGAATTCCGCGGCGAGCGCCTTGGGTGCGGCGACGCTGCCGACCTTCCAGCCGGTGACATGAAAGGTCTTGCCAAAGCTGGACACCACGAACGCGCGCGCAGCCAGTCCAGCAAAGCGCGCAGCGCTGTGGTGCTGCGCGCCGTCAAACACCATGTGTTCGTAGACCTCGTCGGAGATCAGCACGATATCGGTGGGCGCGAGCAGGGCGTCGAGCTGACGCATGTCGTCCTCGGTCCAGACCGTGCCGCTGGGGTTGTGCGGGCTGTTGATCAGCAGCGCGCGGGTGCGCGGGGTGATGGCCGCGGCAATCGCGGCAAAATCGGGCCGGAAGTTGACACGCAGTGGCACGGTGCGCACCAAGCCGCCGCACAGCGCGATATTGGGCAGATAGCTGTCGTAGCAGGGCGTCAGCACGATGACCTCGTCGCCCGGATGCACCACCGCCAGCAACGCAGTCAAGATGGCCTGAGTCGCCCCCGCGGTGATGGTGATCTCGGCGTCGGCGTCGTAGCGATGGCCGTAGAGCGCGACGATTTTGTCCGCCACCGCCTGCCGCAGCGCCGGCACCCCGGCCATCGGAGGATATTGGTTGGCGCCGCTGCGCATCGCGACGTCCACCGCGTCGATCAGCTTGGGGTCGCAGGCAAAATCGGGGAAGCCTTGGCCGAGGTTGATGGCGCCATGCTGCTGCGCCAGCGCCGACATCACGGTGAAGATGGTGGTGCCGACCTGAGGCAGACGTGATTCGAGAACGGGGGTGTGGGGTGGCATGGAGACACGCAATCAGATCGAGAACACATCCTGTCCATCAAGTTCACCGCGCAGGGTCTGTTCCACCAGCTTGCGCGGCAGACGGGGCGAGATGAGTTCGGTGAAAAGGGGCACGAAGCTGCGTTGCAGCACCCCACGCTTGAACGCCACGCGGGTGAGCTGCTGGCCGAACAGATGGCCGACGGGCAGAGCGTGCAGGCCTGTGTCGCGCTCGGGGGAGATGGCCATTTCGGCAATCAGGCCCACACCCAGGCCGAGTTCGACATAGGTCTTGAGTACGTCGGAGTCGAGCGCTTCAAGCACGATCTGCGGCTGCAGATCGGCCTGCGCGAAGGTGGCGTCGATCTGGCGGCGACCGGCGAAGGTCGGCTCATAGGTGATCAACGGGTAGGTGGCGAGTTCGGCCAGCGTGGGCTCGGCGCGCTCGCAAAGCGGATGGCCGTGCGGCACCACGGCCAGGTGCTGCCAGCTGTAGCAGGGCAGGGTCAACAGATCGGGAGAGTCCTGCAGCGATTCACTCGCTAAACCCAGGTCGGCGCGCTCCTCCCGCACCGCCTGCGCCACCTGCTCGGGCGTGCCCTGGAGGAGCTTGACCTGCACCGCGGGCATGCGGCGACGAAACTCGGCGATCACCCACGGCAGCTTGTAGCGCGCCTGGGTGTGCGTGGCCGCCACCGTCAGCTCCCCGGCGTCGCGCGCGGCGTAGTCCTGGCCGATGCGCTTGAGGTTGGCCACCTCGCGCAGGATGATGTCCACGCTGCGCAGCACCTCCACGCCAGGTTCGGTGAGCTTGCGGATGCGTTTGCCGTGGCGGCTGAAAATCTCCACCCCGAGTTCGCCCTCCAGCTCGATGATGGCCTTAGACACCCCGGGCTGGGAAGTATGCAGTGCGCGTGCCGCCTCGGTGAGGTTGAGCTTGCGGCGCACGGCCTCCTGCAGAAAGCGGAACTGGTGCAGATTCATCGCTGTCCTCGTGCGTCATCCTTCAGCGGAATCGCACCTGCCAGGCAAACACGATCAACCCCAGCCCGCCGAACAGCAGCATGGGCATGGCGGCCGTGAGCGCGGGTGGCCAGGTGCCCAGAATGCCCAGGCTGGAGAACAGGGTGTTGAGCAAAATGAACGCAATCCCGAGCACGATGCCCGCGAGCACCTTGCCGCTCACCCCCTTTGACCGCGTGTGCAGGTAGGCGAAGGGCAGGGCGAGCAGCAGCATGACCACGGCGCTAAATGGGTAGAACAATTTTTTCCAGAGCTGGATTTCATAGCGTTCTGCGGCCTGGTGATTGGCCCGCAAGTGCTGGATGTAACGCCACAAATCGAGAGCCGACATCTTGTCTGGCGGCAGCAGCAGCACGCCGAGCACACTGGGCGACAGCGAGGTCTGCCAACGATAACTCGACAGTTGACTGACCCGCAGCGCCGCCCCGGTTTGCAGCGGCAGATCGGTGCGGGTGACGTTGTGCAGCATCCAGGTGCCACCACCCTCGTACTGGCCGCTGTGGGCATGGAGCTCCGCTGTGATCTGTGCCTGTGTATTGAGCACGTAGATGCGTACCTCGGTGAGATCGCCCTCTGTATTGATGGCCTGGATATTGACCGTCTGGTTGCCGCTGCGATCGGAGTCGTTGCGCAGCCAGACTCCCGAAGCCAACTGCGTGCCGATGGCGGCGCCACCGCCCGCCTTCATCTGAGCGGAAAGCTGTCCAGCCGCTGGCGCAAGCCATTCGCCCAGCAGGAAGAGGGTGATCACCAAGGCGGCGGCCAGCTGCAGCAACAGCAGCAGCGCCGCACGCGGGCTCAGCCCGGAGATGCGCAGAATGGTGAACTCGCTGCTGGCAGCCAGCGACGACAGCGCAAACACCCCACCAACCAGGGTGGCGATCGGCAGCACCTCGTACGCGCGGCTGGGCATGCTCAAGGCCACATGCAGCAACGTGCCGCTGAGACTAAAGCCCGGCTTGCCAAGGTTGCTCAGGTCGTTGAGCATGTCAATGAAAAAAAGCAAGGCCAGAAACGCGAAGGTCACCAGACCGACTGCGCTGAGCACATGCAGCAACAAGAAGCGGCGCACCGTGCGCATCAGGCGTTTGCTCCGCGTTGGGTGAGCCCATGCCACAGACGCTGCAGCCAGCCGTTGCCGCGCAACAGCAGGGCCAGCAAAAACACGATGGCGGCGCCATGCAGCAGTAGGAATCCGGCGGTGAATCCCACCCGCCCCTCACTGATCCAGCCCTGCAGCACATTGAGCAGATTGAAATAGATCAGGTACACCAAAATGGCGGCGATGAGGCTGCCCGCACGTCCGGTGCGAACCGAGCCCGAGGCGAGCGGCAGCGCCATCAGCGCAAGCAGCGCTGCAGACAGCGGCACGCCCAGCCGCCAGGACAGCTCGCCCAGCCAGTTCGGTATAGCCGGGTTGAACAGATACTCGGTCGGCACATTGCGATTGGGTTGAGCCAGCCAGTTCATCGGGCCGATCTTGTTGGCCGGCACCGTGTTGAGGCTGCTGGTGGCGTCCAGCCGCATCTCCAGGGTGTCGAACGCCGTGATGGTGTAGTTCGATTGCCCTGGGGTATGCGCGTAGCGGTTGCCCTTGCTCAGTACCAGAAAAGGCTGGCCGTCGATGCGCTGCACCTGCGCCGATCGTGCGGTGATCAGCACCGTCTGTCCAGACGTGTCGTCGCGGATGAAAATGTCATGCGCCACGCCCCCGGCCTGCGCGCCCTTGTCGATGAAAAATACCCGCTTGCCCGAGGCGGATTCGCGAAACTGTCCAGGCGCCACGCGCGAGATGTCCGAGCGCTGCTCGAATCGGATGCGCAGCGCGGTGGACTGCTGATTGGCCCACGGCCAGGCGAACAGGGTGAGAGCCGCGATCAACAGCAGAATGGGCCAGGAAAAACGCAGCACGCTGCCCATCAGCCGCAGCCGCCCGACACCCGTGGTACGCCAGATGGTCATTTCCGAATCGAGCCAAAGCCGCGTGAAGGTCAGCAGAACCGCCAGAAACAGCGACAGGGTGATGACGATCTGCAGATAGCTCAGTGCAGTGAGGCCGATGAGAAGAAACACGTCCTGCGGGCTGGCCTGGCCATCCGAAGCCTGCCCCAGGATGCGAATGAGCATCAGGGTAATGACCACGGTGAACAGCACGGTGAATGCACCGCCGAAGTTGCGGCTCATTTCACGGCGCAGGGTGAGGTCGAGAAGCATGCGGAAAAACGGGCGGCGAGAGCAGGAGGCGGGAGCGGGCCGCGGGGATGGGCACGGAGCGTAGGGCAATGGAATAATGCATCCCATACACACTATGGAACCCTGGACATGAAATTCAGTATATCCGCCATCAAAATGCCGCTGCAGACCAAAACCGATGTGCTGGTCGTGTTCGTTCCAGAGGGGCGGGGCGCCAGCGGGCTGGGCGACGCCGACGTGCTCGACGACCTGATCGCGCAGCTCGCGGTTGATGGCGATTTCAAGGCCAAGCCCGGCAGCACCATGCTGCTGCACCGGCCCACTGCCTTGGCGGCGCGGCGTCTGCTGCTCGTCGGGCTGGAGGCCAAGCCGGAAATGCGCGACTGGAAGAAGGCGCTGCAGGTTGCCGCCGGTGTGATCAAGAGCCTGCCAGCGGCGCAGGCCCATCTGCTGTGCGTCAACGGGCTAGACACGCTGGCCGAGCTCGTGCCAGTGGTGTTCTCAGACGTGTTCTACCGCTACGACACCACCCGCACCGTCGATAAAAATGACCAGCCCCGGCTTGAAGCCGTACATCTGTGCGCTGTGGGCGCCGAAGCTGGGCTGACGCATGCCAAGGCCGTCTTGCAGCAAGCGCAATCCGTGGCCATCGGTGTGCGGCTCACGCGCGAACTGGCCAATTTGCCGGCCAATTACTGCACGCCGACTTATCTGGGGGACATGGCGAAAAAGCTCGCCAAATTCCACAACCTGACCTGCAAGGTGCTCGGCCGCCCGGAGCTGGAAAAACTCGGCATGGGATCGTTCCTCGCCGTGGCAAAAGGCTCGGTGCAGCCGCCCCGCTTCATCGTGCTGGAATATCACGGCGCGGGCAAGAAAGACGCGCCGCATGTGCTAGTGGGCAAGGGGGTGACGTTCGATACCGGGGGCATCTCGCTCAAGCCCGGCGCCGAAATGGACGAGATGAAATTCGACATGTGCGGCGCGGCGTCGGTGCTGGGCGCGTTCGAGGCGATTGCCCGCATCAAGCCCAAGCTCAATGTGGTCGGCCTGATCGCAGCGACTGAGAACATGCCGGACGGCAATGCGGTCAAGCCCGGCGATGTGGTCACCAGCATGTCGGGTCAGACCATCGAGATTCTCAATACCGATGCCGAGGGCCGCCTGATTCTTTGCGACGCGCTGACCTACGCCGCGCGCTACAAGCCGCAATCGGTGGTGGACATTGCCACCCTCACCGGCGCCTGCGTGATTGCGCTGGGCAAGGTCAACAGCGGCTTGTTCACGGACGATGACGCCCTCGCCAACGCCCTGCTCGAAGCCGGCCGCGCCGCGCTCGACCCCTGCTGGCGCCTGCCGCTGGAGGCCGAGTATGCCGATGCGCTCAAGAGCAATTTCGCCGATGTGGCCAATATCGGCGGCCGCCCGGCTGGCGCCATCACCGCCGCCTGCTTCCTGTGGCGTTTCGCCAAGGACTACCGATGGGCGCACCTCGACATCGCGGGCACCGCCTGGAACAGCGGCGCCAACAAGGGTGCCACCGGTCGTCCGGTGCCCTTGCTGGTGCGCTACCTGCTGTCGCAAGTGAAGTGAGTTTGTCAGCAACGACTTCAGCCTGAGCTCATGGCCTGCGCCGTCGAATTTCGTGTGAACCTGCCGGACCCGCTGCGCTATGCCTGCGGACTGCTGCGCACGGCAACCCAGCGCGGTGCGCGGCTGCTGGTTGCGGCGCCGCAGCCGTTTCTCGACGAACTCGATCAGTTGCTCTGGACGTTTCAGCCCGGCAGCTTTGTTGCGCATGTCTGGCAGGACGACCCGCTCGCCGCGCAAACACCGGTCATCCTCGCCGCCGCCCCGGATCTGCACCAGGCGGGCCGGGTAGACGCGCTGGTCAACCTCGGCCCCGAGCTGGTGCCGGGCTGGGACAGCTTGGAGCGCGTGATCGAGCTCGTCGGCGAGCACGCGCCCGACAAACCCGCAGCCCGTGAGCGGCTGCGCGCCTACCGCGCGGCCGGCGTCGAGCCGAAAGTCATTCCGTCAGGACCATGAAACCCTTGCCTCCCCACCACGTCGTCCTGCCCGTGCTCACCGAGCGCCTGCAGCCCGATGACGCCATTACTGGGGAGGACATTGCCGTGCCTTTCGAGTGCCAGCCATCGGCCTATGCTGATGGGGTCTATCGCGATTCGGAATATTTGCTGCCAATCACCGAGGCGGGCGCCCCCGTAATCGACCCGGATCAACTCTGGGCGCAAATTGCGCCGGTGCTGCAGCAGCGCTTGCTGGAGCAGGTGCGTGCCGAGCTGGACGCAATGGCTCCGCAAGTCGCTACCAAAGTGTTTCAGTCACTCGAACAGATCCTGCGCGCTTCCCTGGCTGAAGCAGTTAAACAGCAATAGGCAAATACAGCGCTGCGCGCGATTCGCACTGAAATTTGCCAGAGCATGTCAACCAGAAGTTGCTCAGGCACATTGCTTGCTTGCCCTAGGAAAGGCGATCTGTTCAAAAATCTGTAACTCAGTTAATGTATCGCTCTGTCAGATTCATCCTGACTTCACAACACAACACATCTCTTACTCTTTTGGAGGCTCATTCATGAAGCTCAAATATGTTGCTCCGCTGCTGGCACTGTCCATGGCCATCGGCACTGCTTACGCTGAAGACACCGTCACCGTCACCATCGGTAGCGCATCGCCCATGTCCGGCCCGCAGGCCAGTTTCGGCCAAGACAACGCCAACGGCGTGAAAATGGCCATTAAGGACCTGAACGCGCAGAATATCGTCATCGGTGGCAAGAAGGTCGTCTGGAAGGTCGATGCCCAGGACGACCAGGCCGACCCCAAGCAGGCCACCACCGTGGCTCAGAAGTTTGTCGACGAAAAGGTCAATGGCGTGGTCGGCCACCTGAACTCCGGCTGCACCTTCCCCGCCTCGCGCATCTATAACAACGCCGGCATTCCCGACATCACCCCGTCCTCCACCGATCCCAAGATCTCGCAACAAGGTTTCAAGACGTTTTTCCGCATCATTGCGAACGACAATGCGCTGGGATCGGGCTTGGCCGACTACGCCAAGAACAAGTTGAAGGCCAAGACCGTTGCCGTCATCGATGACCGCACCGCCTATGGCCAGGGCGTCGCCGACGTGTTTGCCAAGACGGCGCAGAAAGACGGCATGAAGATGGTTGACCGCGAATTCACCAACGACAAAGCCACCGATTTTTCCGCCATTCTGACCAAGATCAAGGCGTCCAACCCTGACATCATTTTCTATGGCGGCATGTACAGCCAGGCTGGCCCGCTGGTGCGTCAGATGCGCCAACTGGGCATCAAGGCCACGCTGATGGGAGGTGACGGCATATGCGCACCGGAATTGGGCAAGCTGGCTGGCGAAGCGGTTGCAGGCACCATCTGCGCCGAAGGCGGTTCGCCGCTGAGCCAGATGCCGGGCGGCGAAGCCTGGAAGAAGCGCTATGACGCCGAGTTCGGCGCCAATGCCTTCCAGCTCTACTCACCGTATTCGTATGACGGCACCATGGTGTTGGCGCATGCCATGATGAAGGCCAAGTCGGTCGATCCAAAGAAATATCTGCCCTTCATTGCCAATGTCAACTACAACGGCGTGACCAAGAAAGACATCCACTTCACCAAGACTGGCGAACTGGTGGATGCGACCATCACCATCTCCGAGTTCGACAAGGACGGCAAGAAGAGCGTGTTGGCTGTGCAGTAAAGCGGTTGCTTGCAGGCACGAGGCGGTCTGTGCCTGAGTCACCGAGAAAAAGCGCCCTGTGGGGCGCTTTTTCTCGGGCTGCGGACCAGCACATGGCGGGCCGAAGCCCGAGAAAGACGCAACAAAAAAGCCGAGGTGCTTGTGGCACTCGGCTTTGCGTGTGATGACAACCAAGTCAATCAGCTAGTGTGCATCACACGATCGTTGCAGCGAACCCGTGGAGGTCGCGCGACGTGGAAATTACTTCTTCAGCGACAGAACCCATTCGGCCAGTTGCTTGGCTTGGGCGGGGGTGACTTGCGGATTGGCTGGCATGGGAACCGGACCCCACACGCCAGACACGCCGTGCAGAATGGCGTTGCTTAGGGTGTCCACGGCGCCGGGCTTGCCAGCGTACTTGGCAGCAACATCTTGGTAAGACGGGCCAACCAGTTTCTTGTCCACTGCGTGGCAAGCCAGGCAGTTCTTCGATTTGGCCAAGGCCATCATGTCTTCAGCGGCGAAAGCCGACGACATGGTCATGGTGGCGGCAGCGGCCAGAGCAGCAGCAAAAACAGCTTTTTTCATTCCAGTCCTCCAGAGGGTTAAACAAAACGTGTACAGCCAAGTAACGCATCTTAGTCAATTCGGTTGACGTGGGGCATGGGATGTCAGCGAGAATGATCGGGTCGTTCGTTCAGATTGATTTTGCGCAACACGCGCTGCGCTATTCGGTGTTTCCTTTTGTATCTTGTCGCGATTTTTTCTCAGCAGGTGCAATGTCATGGCGTTCGTCGTTCTCGGTCTGATTTTTATCGTTCTCAAACTCATGGAGATCGCCCCTGTCGCCGCTTGGTCGTGGTGGTGGGTGCTCCTGCCCCTGGCGTTTGCCTTCGTCTGGTGGGAGATCATCGATCCCATGTTCAACATCTCGAAAAAGCGTGCGATGAACGAGATGACGGAGCGGCAAAAGGCGCGGCGACAGAAATACCGCGCCAGCCTCGGTCTGGGGGGGGATCGTCGAAAAAAATAGGCCCTGCATCGTGGCAGGTGGGCGTGCCTGCGATACACTTTTCATCGTCAGGAGAGAGCTGCCTTGCCGCAGCCGCCGAAGGCGTAAGCCCGTTTCGGGTGTACCGCTCAGGCAAAAGGACTGACCGCACCGCAAGGTGTTCCTCACTGGAGAGTGGCGCTGCAACTGAGCGCTCACCGAAGGGGCAAGTCTGGTCATGCACCGGATCAATCTCTCAGGTACCCGGGACAGCGAGGGGTTGAGCGCCGCGCATTGTCGTTCGTACGGGCACGATGTGCGGCATGACTGGCGCCTGCGCCTGACCCCCGCGAGAACCCGACGTGTCCGATTCCACAGCTTCCGATCTGATCTCCACTCCCCTGTACGCGCTGCATCTCGAACTTGGTGCGCGCATGGTGCCGTTTGCGGGGTACGCCATGCCGGTGCAGTATCCGACGGGCATTCTCGCCGAGCATTTGCAGACCCGGCAAAGCGCCGGGTTGTTCGATATTTCGCACATGGGGCAAGTGGCGCTGCGCGGTGATGACGCTGCCGCTGCACTCGAAACCCTGGTTCCGGTGGATGTTCAGGGGCTGGCCGAAGGCAAGCAGCGCTACGCCTTGTTCACCAACGAATCGGGTGGAATTCTTGATGACCTGATGGTGATTCCGCGCCCGCGAGCCGATGGTCAGGGGCTGGAGCTGTTTCTCATCGTCAATGCCGCCTGCAAGGTGCGGGATGTCGCCCTGCTGCAGACCCTTGCAGATCGTTGCGACATCGTTCCCATGCCCGAGCAGGCCTTGCTTGCGCTGCAGGGGCCGCTGGCGGTGCAGAGCTTTGCCCGTCTGGTGCCGCAAGTTGCGGAGCTGGTGTTCATGACCGGGCGCTGGATGGAGGTGCCGACGCCAACGACACCGATCCGCATCTTTGCGACGCGCAGCGGCTACACCGGCGAGGACGGGCTGGAGATCTCTGTGGCTGCGTCGGACGCCGAGCGCCTCGCGCGGCTGCTGCTGGCCTTGCCCGAGGTCAAACCCATCGGGCTGGGCGCGCGCGACACCCTGCGCCTGGAAGCCGGTCTGTGCCTCTATGGTCACGATATCGATACCACCACCTCTCCGGTCGAAGCCGGGCTGAGCTGGGCGTTGCAGAAGGTGCGTCGCACCGGCGGTGCGCGGGCAGGGGCTTTCCCCGGCGCGGACAGCATTCTGTCGCAGCTCGACAACCCCGCTATCGTGGCGCGACGTCGGGTTGGCCTGATCGGGCTCGATCGCACTCCCGTGCGCGAGGGCACCGAATTGCACTCAGCCGATGGCCGCGTCGCTGGCCGCGTCACCAGCGGCAGTTTCGCCCCCAGCGCTGGTGGTCCTGTGGCCATGGCCTATGTCGCCACCGAGTTCACTGCTCCCGGCACCACGCTGTATGCCCAGGTGCGCGGTCGCGCCGTGCCCATGCAGTTGCAACCCATGCCATTTGTGCCGCATCGTTATTGGCGCGGCTGATTCTTGCGCGACTGATTCCTGTACCGGCTTCGTTTCTGACTTCACTTTCTTTTGCTATCCGGAGTGTTCCATGACCCTGAAATTCACCCCCGACCATGAATGGATCCGCGTCGATGCCACCGGCATCGCCACTGTGGGCATCACCCCCCATGCGCAGGATGCGCTGGGCGATGTGGTTTTCGTCGATCTGCCCGAAGTGGGCAAGACCTACGCCGCCCACGACACCGTGGGGGTGGTCGAATCGGTGAAGGCAGCCGCCGACGTGTTCAGCCCGGTTTCCGGCGAGGTGACCGAGGTGAACGAGGCCCTGCGCGCCGATCCCTCGCTGGCCAATAGCGACCCGCAGGACAGCGGCTGGTTTTTCCGTATCAAGCTATCCGACCCCAAGCAACTCGACAGCCTGCTGGACGAAGCCGCCTACGCCGAGCTGCTCAAAAACGCCTGAGCGTCCTAGTCCGTTTCCCCGGAGATTTGCATGTTGATGTCCACCCAACCCGCGCTGCACGATCTTGAAGACGCGCAGGCTTTTCAGCGGCGCCATATCGGCCCCGATGCCACAGATCAGCGGCGCATGCTGACCGCGCTGGGAGCGGCCGACCTGCCTGCGCTCATCGAGTCGGTCATTCCGGCATCCATTCGTCGTCGCCAGGCCTTCGATCTGCCAGATGCCCTCGATGAAGCGCAGGCGCTCGCCGAGCTGCGTGCGGTGGCCCAAGGCAACCGGGTGATGCGCAGCTACATCGGACAAGGCTATTACAACGCCATCCTGCCCGGCGTCATCCAGCGCAATGTGCTGGAGAACCCCGCCTGGTACACCGCCTACACCCCCTATCAGCCCGAGATCAGCCAGGGGCGGCTGGAGGCGCTGCTCAACTTCCAGACCATGGTGGCCGATCTCACCGGCATGGATGTGTCCAACGCCTCCATGCTCGACGAGGCGACCGCTGCGGCCGAGGCCATGACCCTGGCGCGGCGATCGAGCAAGAGCGCGTCGCCCCGCTTTTTCGTCGCCGACGACGTGCTGCCGCAGACCCTGGAGGTGCTGCACACCCGCGCGGCGCCGCTGGACCTCGAAGTGGTCTGCGGCGCGGTGGACCAGGCGCTCGAGGGCGATTACTTCGGCGTGCTGCTGCAATACCCTGGGGTGGACGGCAGCGTGCGTGACGATCGCGAGCGCATTGCCGCGCTCAAGGCCCGGGGCGTGCTGGTCGTTATGGCGGCCGATTTGCTGGCGCTGACCCTGCTGATGCCGCCGGGCGAACTTGGCGCAGACATCGCTTGCGGCACCACCCAGCGCTTCGGTCTGCCGCTGGGTTTGGGCGGACCTCACGCAGGTTACCTCGCGGTGCGCGACGCGCTCAAGCGTTCCATGCCCGGGCGTCTGGTCGGTGTCAGCCAAGATGCGCACGGCCAGCCCGCCTACCGCCTGGCGCTGCAAACCCGCGAGCAGCACATTCGCCGCGAAAAAGCCACCAGCAACATCTGCACCGCGCAGGTGCTGCCTGCCGTGCTGGCCAGCATGTATGCGGTGTATCACGGCCCCGAAGGACTCAAACGCATCGCCCAGCGGGTGCATGCCTATACCGCGTTACTCGCGCAAGGGCTGCAGCAGGTCGGTCTGCCGGTGCTCAATGCCCAGTTTTTTGACACCCTGACGGTACACACCGGCGCGCGCACCGAGGACGTGCATGCCGCCGCGCTGGCGCGGGGCATCAATTTCCGACGCATTGGGGCGCAGCATGTTGCGTTGTCGCTCGACGAAACCGTCACCCGGCAGGATCTGACCGACATCCTGGCCTGCTTTGGCGTGGACGCGGCACCGCTGCTGGCTGCCGCCGAAAAGGGCGTGGCGCCGCGCTGGCCGCAGGAACTGGCGCGGCACAGTGCGTTTCTGCAGCATCCGGTGTTTAACCGCTATCACAGCGAAACCGAGATGTTGCGCTATCTGCGCCGCCTGGCCGACAAGGACATTGCGCTGGACCGCGCGATGATTCCGCTGGGCTCGTGCACCATGAAGCTCAACGCCACCAGCGAGATGGTGCCCATCACCTGGCCCGGGTTCGCGTCCATCCACCCCTTCGCGCCGGCCGACCAGACGCGCGGCTATGCCCAGCTCGCGCAGCAGCTCGAACAATGGTTGTGCGCCGCCACCGGCTATGACGCGATGTGCCTGCAGCCCAACGCCGGCTCGCAGGGCGAATACGCGGGACTGCTGGTCATCCGCGCCTATCACGCCAGCCGTGACGAAAGCCATCGGGATGTCTGCCTCATTCCATCGTCGGCCCACGGCACCAACCCGGCCTCGGCGCAGATGGCGGGCATGCAGGTCGTGGTCACGGCCTGCGACGCGCAGGGTAATGTGGATCTGGCCGATCTGCGCGCCAAGGCCCAGCAGCACGCGGATCGGCTCGCCGCCTGCATGATCACCTATCCCAGCACCCACGGCGTGTTCGAGACCGGGGTGCGCGCCATCTGCGACATCATCCACCAGTACGGCGGGCAGGTGTATGTGGACGGCGCCAATATGAACGCGCTGGTCGGCCTGGCCAGTCCGCCCGAGTTCGGCGCGGACGTGTCGCACCTGAATCTGCACAAGACCTTCTGCATTCCGCACGGCGGCGGCGGCCCCGGCGTGGGGCCGATCGGGGTGCGCGCCCATCTGGCGCCGTTCCTGCCGGTGCATCGCGCCAGCGGGCTGGATCGTCCCAAAGCGGTCGGCGCGCTCAGCGCAGCGCCCCTGGGCAATGCCAGCGTGTTGCCGATTTCGTGGATGTACATGCGCATGATGGGCGCGCAGGGGCTCACGCAGGCCAGCCGCGTGGCCATTTTGTCGGCCAACTACATCGCCGAAAAGCTCAAGCCTTATTACCCGGTGCTCTATACCGGCGAGAACGGCCGCGTGGCGCACGAGTGCATTCTCGACCTACGCCCGCTCAAAGAGGCCACCGGCATCAGTAACGAAGACGTGGCCAAGCGCCTGATGGACTACGGCTTTCACGCGCCGACCATGAGCTTTCCGGTGCCGGGCACCTTGATGATCGAGCCCACCGAGAGCGAATCGCTCGCCGAACTTGATCGTTTCATCGACGCCATGATCGCCATTCGCCACGAAATCGCCCAGGTCGAACAGGGACAATGGCCGCGCGAGGACAACCCGCTCACGGCAGCGCCGCATACCGCAGCCAGCCTGCTGCGCGCCGACTGGCCGCATCCCTACACCCGGGAGCAGGCCGCCTACCCGCGCCCCGAATTGCGGGCGAACAAATACTGGCCGCCCGCAGGCCGGGTGGACAATGCCTGGGGCGACCGCAACCTGCAGTGTGCCTGTCTGCCCGTCAGCGACTATGCCTGAACACGCAGCATGCAGACCCCTGAAATCCGACAACATTTTGCCAGCGACAACTACGCCGGCATCTGCCCCGAAGCCCTGCACTGGTTGCTGCAGGCCAATGCCTCGGGCCATCAGCCCGCCTATGGCGACGACGGTTGGACGCACCGGGTCTCCGACCGGCTGCGCGAGCTGTTCCAAACCGACTGCGATGTGTATTTCGTGTTCAACGGCACGGCGGCCAATTCGCTCGCGCTGGCGGCCATGTGCCAGAGCTACCACTCGGTGATCTGCACCCCGGTGGCGCATATCGAAACCGACGAGTGCGGCTGTCCGGAGTTTTTCTCCGGTGGCTCCAAGCTGCTGATCACCGATGGCGATAGCGCGCAGGCCCGGCGAGGCAAGCTCACGCCCGAGGCCATCGACGTGCTGGTCACCAAACGCAGCGACATCCACTTTCCCAAGCCCAAGGTGGTTTCGATCACCCAGGCTACCGAGCTGGGCACCGTCTACAGCGTCGAGGAGGTGCGCGCGATTGCTGCGATGGCCAAGCGTCACCATCTCAAGCTGCACATGGACGGGGCTCGATTCGCCAACGCTGTGGCCACGCTGGGCTGTCACCCGAGCGACATCACCTGGCGCGCCGGGGTCGATGTGCTGTGCTTTGGCGGCACCAAGAACGGCCTGCCGGTGGGCGAAGCCGTGGTGTTCTTCGACCGCGAACTGTCGGCGGATTTCGCCTGGCGGGTGAAGCAGGCCGGACAGCTCGCCTCGAAAATGCGCTTCATTTCCGCGCCCTGGCTGGGCATGCTGGAAAACGACACTTGGCTGCGTCATGCACGCCATGCCAACGCCATGGCGCAGCGCTTGTACGCGGCCATCCATGAAGTGCCCGGTGTGCGCGTGATGCATCCGCCCGAGGCCAACGCCGTGTTCGCGCATCTGCCGCGCGCCGTCATCGACACCCTGCACGCCAAGGGCTGGCGCTTCTATGAATTCATCGCCGACGGCGGCTGCCGCCTGATGTGCGCCTGGGACACCACGGCCGAGGCGGTGGATGCCTTCGCCGCCGACCTGACCGAGGCCTGTCAGGCGCAGGCCTGAACTCTGGGAGATGCGCCATGGCGGTCTCGGTGTTCGATCTGTTCAAGGTGGGCATCGGCCCGAGCAGCTCGCACACCGTCGGGCCGATGCGCGCTGCGGCCTTGTTCGTCGAGCATCTGCGGCAGGAGGGCATACTGGGGCGCACCGCGCGCGTGCGCAGCGCGCTGCACGGCTCCTTGGGCGCCACCGGCAAGGGACACGGCAGCGACACAGCAGTGATGCTGGGCCTTATGGGCGAGGCGCCCGACACGGTGGATGTCGATGCGGTGCCCCGGATCATCGCCGCCTTGCGTGCGCAGCACCGCCTGGCGCTGTCCGGCGGGCCGCAGATCGATTTCGATCCGGCGCGCGACATCGTCTTCCACGCCCTGCAACCCTTGCCGCTGCACGCCAACGGCATGCGATTCACCGCCTTCGATGCCCAGGGCGCCGAGCTGACGCAGCGGGTGTATTACTCGGTGGGCGGCGGCTTCGTGGTGAGCGAACAGCTTGCCAGCGACGGCGAGCGCCAGCGCATTATCGCGCCTGACACCACCGTGCTGCCGCTGCCCTTTCACAGCGGCGCCGAGCTGCTCGCCTTAGCCCGCGCGCACGGCAGCATCGCGCGCGTGATGCGCACCAATGAGCGCGTCTGGCGTGCCGACGCTGAGATCGACGCCCAACTGCTCGCTCTTTGGCGGGTGATGCAGGCCTGCGTGGCGCGCGGCTGCGCCACTGCGGGTGAATTGCCCGGCTGGCTGCATGTGCGCCGCCGCGCGGCCGACTGGTACCGCCGCTTGGGCGGCGCGCTGCCGGTGCCGACCAGTGGGGTGCAACTGCCGGACGCGGCGCGCTCCGATCCGCTGCAAGTGCTCGACTGGGTCAATCTATTCGCCTTGGCGGTCAACGAGGAAAACGCCGCCGGGGGGCGCGTGGTCACCGCGCCGACCAACGGCGCTGCGGGCATCCTCCCCGCGGTGCTGCATTACTACACCCGTTTCGTGCCACAGGCCAGCGACGCCGGCGTGGTCGATTTTTTGCTTACCGCCGGCGCCATCGGCCTGCTCTACAAGGAAAACGCCTCGATCAGCGGTGCAGAGGTCGGCTGCCAGGGCGAGGTGGGCGTGGCCTGTTCGATGGCGGCGGGCGCGCTGTGCGCGGTGCTCGGCGGCTCATCCGATCAGGTGGAAAACGCCGCCGAAATCGGCATGGAACATCACCTGGGCCTGACCTGCGACCCCGTCGGCGGCCTGGTGCAGGTGCCGTGTATCGAGCGCAACGCGATTGCCGCGGTCCAGGCGCTCAACGCCGCGCGCATGGCGCTGCACGGCGACGGCCGCCACATCGTTTCGCTCGATCAGGTCATCAAGACCATGTGCGACACCGGTGCGGACATGAAGACCCAGTACAAGGAAACCGCGCGCGGCGGGCTGGCGGTCAACATCGTCGAGTGCTGATCGGATCGATGCCTGCGCGCTCAGGGTTTGCGCGCGCCGGTTGCTATGCTCGAGGCTGCGCCGTCTGCTGGCGGCCCGACCGATTCTTCAACAGACCTTCCACTCCTCCATGATCTTCCTCACCGGAGCCGCCGGTTTCATCGGCGCCAATTTTGTCCACCACTGGCTCGGCGGGCATGATGAAGCCGTGCTGGTGCTCGATGCCTTGACCTACGCCGGCAACCTCGAAAGCCTTGCTGACGTGCAGGGCGATGCTCGCTTTCACTTCGCCCGCGTCGACATCTGCGACCGCGCCACGGTGGCTGCGCTGCTGGCGCAACACCGCCCGCGCGCCATCGTGCATTTTGCCGCCGAGAGCCATGTCGATCGCTCCATCCACGGCCCCGGCGACTTCATCCGTACCAATGTCCAGGGCACGTTCGAACTGCTCGAAGCCACCCGCGCCTACTGGTCTGGCTTGGCGCAAGCCGACAAGGTCGGCTTGCGCTTTCTGCACATCTCCACCGACGAGGTCTACGGTAGCCTTGGCCCCGCCGATCCCGCGTTCACCGAAACCACCCCCTACGCCCCCAACAGTCCCTACAGCGCGAGCAAGGCCGCGTCCGACCATCTGGTGCGCGCCTGGCACCACACCTATGGCCTGCCGGTGCTGACCACCAACTGCTCCAACAATTACGGCCCCTACCAGTTCCCGGAGAAACTCATCCCGCTGATGATCCACAACGCCCTGGCGGGCAAGCCGCTGCCGGTCTACGGCGACGGCCAGAACGTGCGCGACTGGCTCTACGTCGAAGACCATTGCCGTGCCATCGTCCGCGTGCTCGAAGCCGGACGGCTCGGTGAGACCTACAACGTGGGCGGCTGCAACGAGGTGAAGAACATCGACGTAGTGCACACCGTCTGCGCGCTGCTCGACCAGAGGCGTCCCAAGGCCGACGGCACGTCCTACACCAGCCAGATCCGCTTCGTCGCCGACCGCCCCGGCCACGACCGCCGCTACGCCATCGACGCGCGCAAGATCGAACGCGAACTGGGCTGGACGCCGCAGGAAACCTTCTCCACGGGTCTTGCGCGCACCGTGCAGTGGTACCTCGACCATCCCGACTGGGTCGAGCATGTCACCAGCGGCGCCTACCGCCAGTGGGTCGGCCAGCAATACGGAGCCGCCGCGTGACTGGCGCGCAAGCCGCTGCCCGGCGCATCCTGCTGCTGGGCGCCGACGGTCAGGTCGGCTGGGAGTTGCGCCGGGCGCTGCTGCCGCTGGGCGAGGTGCGGCCCATGACCCGCGCGCAAGCCGATCTGGCCGACCTCGACGCCCTGCGCGCCCTGCTGGCGCATGAGCGACCCGATGTCATCGTCAACGCGGCGGCTTACACCGCGGTCGACCGGGCCGAGACCGAGCGCGAACGTGCCCAGCGCGTCAATGCGCAGGCGGTGCGCGTGCTGGCCGAGCACGCCGCCGCGCACAACGCCTGGCTGGTGCATTACTCCACCGACTATGTGTTCGAGGGCAACAAGCCCGCCCCCTACTCCGAGGACGACACGCCCGGCCCGCAAAGCGTCTATGGCCAGAGCAAGCTCGAAGGCGAACGGGCGATAGCCGCCAGCGGCTGCCCTCACCTCATCCTGCGCACCTCCTGGGTGTATGCCGCGCGCGGCAGCAATTTCGCCAAGACCATGTTGCGGCTGGCCCGCGAGCGCGACAGTCTGCGCGTGATCGCCGACCAGCATGGGGCACCGACCAGCGCCGAGTTGATCGCCGACGTCACCGCGTTGCTGCTGTACCGCCTGCGCACCGATGCCGCATTGGCAGAGCGGGCCAGCGGCATCTACCACCTCACCGCGCAGGGCCACACCAGCTGGCATGGCTACGCCCAGTTCGTTCTGACGCAGGCGGAGGCGCGCGGCTGGGCGCTGCGCTGTCCACCCGAGCAGGTGCAGGCCATCGCCACCGCCGACTATCCCCTGCCTGCGCCGCGCCCGGCCAACTCGCGGCTGGACTGCGCCAAGCTACAAACCACCTTCGACCTGGCGCTGCCGCCCTGGCAGGCCCAGGTGCAACGCCTCATCGACGAACTCACCCCATGACCCAGTCACGCAAAGGCCTCATCCTCGCCGGTGGCTCCGGCACCCGGCTCTATCCCGTCACCCAGGCGGTGAGCAAGCAACTGCTGCCGGTGTACGACAAGCCGATGATCTACTACCCGCTGTCTGCGCTGATGCTCGCGGGCATCCGCGAGGTGCTCATCATCTCCACCCCGCAGGACACCCCGCGCTTTGCCCAGCTGCTGGGCGACGGCAGCCAGTGGGGCCTGAGCCTGCAGTACGCGGTGCAGCCCAGTCCGGACGGGCTGGCGCAAGCCTTCCTCATCGGCCGCGATTTCATTGGCGGTCATGCCAGCGCGCTGGTGCTGGGCGACAACCTGTTCTGGGGCCACGACCTGCAAGCCTCGCTCAAACAAGCCCATGCCCAGACGCAGGGCGCCACCGTCTACGCCTACCATGTGCACGACCCCGAACGCTACGGCGTGGTCGAGTTCGACGCCTCGGGCCGCGCCATCAGTATCGAAGAAAAACCCGCCCGGCCCAAGAGCAGCTATGCGGTGACCGGCCTGTACTTCTACGACAGCCAGGTCTGCGACATCGCCGCCGGCCTCAAGCCCTCGCCCCGCGGCGAACTCGAAATCACCGACGTCAATCGCGTTTATCTGGAGCAAGGCACGCTGCAGGTGCAAACCCTGGGACGGGGCTATGCCTGGCTGGACACCGGCACGCACGACAGCCTGCTCGATGCCGGGCAGTTCATCGCCACCATTGAAAAGCGCCAGGGCCTCAAAGTCGCCTGCCCGGAGGAGATCGCCTGGCGCCATGGCTGGATCGACGCCGGGCAAATGCAACGCCTGGCCGAGCCGATGCAGAAAAACGGCTACGGCCAGTATCTGATGCGGCTGTTGCAGGAGGCCGCATGAAGGTCATTCCCACCGCCTTGCCCGAGGTGCTGATCCTCGAGCCCAAAGTCTTCGGCGATGCGCGCGGCTTTTTTTTCGAGAGCTATAACCGCAAGACCTTTGCCGCGGCCACCGGCCTGGATGTGGAATTCGTGCAGGACAACCACTCTCGCTCGGCGCAGGGCGTGTTGCGCGGGCTGCACTATCAACTCGTCAAGCCCCAGGGCAAGCTGGTGCGCGCCGTCAGCGGTGTGGTGTGGGATGTGGCGGTGGACCTGCGCCGCAGCTCGCCGCGCTTCGGGCAGTGGGTGGGGGTGGAGCTCAGCGCGGAGAATCAGCGCCAGCTCTGGGTGCCGCCCGGCTTTGCCCACGGCTTCATCGTGCTCAGCGCAAGCGCCGACTTTCTCTACAAGACCACCGACTACTGGTACCCCGAGCACGACCGCAACCTCGCCTGGAACGACCCGGAGCTCGCCATCGCCTGGCCGCTGGCCGCGCTGAATCTGCCTGGCGGGGTGCCCACCCTGGCGGCCAAGGATGCGGCCGCGCTGCAACTGGCGCAGGCGGAGGTTTACGACTGAGGGAGTCGCGGCATCTCGGCCCAGCCGGTTTGCAGCCACTGCGCCCAGTCGGGCGCGCCGTTGCGGCTGGCCTGCGCGCTGGCGGCGGCCCAGTCGTGATCCACCGCGATCAGCTCGACCTGCCAGCGCCCGCCCGGGCGGCGCTCGCACAGCGCATAGCGTGCGTGCGGGCTGCCGTTGCGGATGCAGTGCGGCGCCCCATGATCGTCGTCGTAGGCTTGCAGACCCACGCTGCCGGGGTTGACCACCAGCGGGCCGCCCGACAGTTGCATCACGCCCGGATGGTGGCTGTGACCGCACAGCACTAGCTCGGGCTCGGCGTCGATCCCGGCGCAGCGCTGGGCGACCTCCTGCGGCGTTGCCTGGCGCACACCCGTGGGGCTGGCGGTATCGACCGTGTCGAGCAGATACTCCAGATCGCTGTCCGGGCGGCCATGCACCATTAACACCCTGGGCAGCGGCTGCAGCCGCGCAGGCAGGGCGGCGAGCCAGTCGCGCTGCGCCGCCGTGGTGTGCGCAAAGGCGTATTGATCCGCTGTTCCGCCGGGGGTGGTGGCGCAGGCCAGCAGTTGCCGCTCATGGTTGCCCGCAATCGTCGGCAGGTTCAGCGCCATGAGGCGCTGTGCGGTTTGCGCGGGCCACAGCGGGCCGCTGAGCAGATCGCCGCAGCAGACCGTGAGATCGGCGCCGTGGCGGGCGATGTCGGCCAGCACCGCGTCGAACGCGGGCAGATTGCCGTGGATGTCGGAAACAACGGCCAGGCGCATGGGGTCCTCCGAAAAACTGGGTACGTGGCGGCAGCGCAAAACACGGCGCACTGAAATAATGCGCCCATGCCCCACAAAAATCCTCCCTTGCTCGATCCGGGCACCGCGCTTTTGCTCACCCTGCCGCCGCTGTTCTGGGCGGGCAATGCCGTGGTGGGGCGGCTGATGGTGGGGCAGATTCCGCCGCTGGCGCTGAGTTTTTACCGCTGGTTTTTCGCCCTGGCGATCGCACTGCTCATCGTCGGCCCCGATCTGTGGCGTCATCGCGCGCTCTTTGTCCGTCACTGGAAATCGCTCGCCGTGATGGGCATTCTGGGCGTGGGCAGCTACAACTCGCTGCAATATGTGGCGCTGGAGACGACCACGCCGCTGAATGTCTCGCTCATCACCGCCAGCGCCCCGGTGTTCATCCTGCTGATCGGCGGCGCGTTCTACAAACAGCCCGTGGGCCGGGCGCAGTGGATCGGTGCCTTGCTGTCCATCGCCGGGGTGGCGCTGGTCGTGGCCAAGGGCGATGTGGCGCATCTGGCGGCGCTGCATTTCGCGCCGGGCGATCTCATCATGCTGCTGGCCGTGTTTCTGTGGGCCATCTACACCTGGGAGCTGCGGCAGCGTCCGCTGGGCCTGGCGCCGATGACCTCGCTGGCGGCGCAGATGATCTGGGGCGTCGCGTCCATCCTGCCCTTCATGCTGGTCGAGCGCTGGGTCGGTGGTCAGATCACGCACTGGGGCGCCCAGGTCTGGGCGGCGCTGGCTTACGTGGCGGTGCTGCCGTCGCTGCTGGCCTATTGGTGCTGGGGCAGCGCGGTGGGCAAGGTCGGGGCGCAGATTCCGGCGTATTTCGGCAATCTCGCGCCCTTGTTCGCCGCGCTGTTGAGCTGGCTGTTCCTTCACGAAACCATTCACTGGTATCACTTCTGGGCGGCTGTGCTCATCTTCGCCGGGATTCATGTGGCGCTTCATGCGCGCAAGCAGGCGGTGCCTCTGGAACAGGAACTGTGAAGTTCTCCACACAATGCGCGGCTTGATGCATATAACCAGGAATAGGGCGTTGTGATCCGTGGAAGTTGCGCGGTAAAGTGCGATGGCCTGTGGGTCTGATCGCGCAGCGCTCCTGTTTCAGCCAAATTTTCCCTTCCCATCTCCTGCTTGGCATGGATCCCGCGCGGATTGCGACCGAACCCAATACACTGACTTTCGGCATGGAGGGGCCATCTGCGCTGCCCCTGTTTGAGTCGACCGAGCGCCGGGCGGATACGCCACTGGCGCAGCGCTGGATCCGCAGGCTTTACTGGACGCTGTTTGTCGTGTTCATTGCGCTGGCACTGCTCTACGCCCTGACCACCTGGCGGGCGCAGCGGCAGATTCTGTACGGCTCGCTCGATACCAGCTCCAGCTTTCTGGCGAGCGCCACGCAGTCGTATTTCCAGAGTTTTTCGTCTGTTCTGGAAGCCACGGGCTCCGATCTGGCGGAGAAAACCGATTTGCTGCAGCACCCGGAAGTGTTGCAGATTCTGCTGGAGCGCAGGCAGGCTCTGCTGCCCAGCGCCCTGTCTCTCAACATCCTTTCGGCAGATGGACAGTTGCTGGGGAGTTCGCTGCGCTCGGACAAACTGCCCGATCTGCAGCACGACCCCAATTTGGTGCAGGCGTTCGCGCGGCTGCGTGGCCTGCCGAACAAAAAGGGTCTGATCATCGGCCGCCCGATCATCGGCCCGATGCTGGGGGTCTGGGTGATTCCGCTCGTTCGCGAAGTGCCTGCCAGTGCGCGCCATTCCGCGTTCTATGTCGTCGCAGCGGTGAGTACCGAGACTTTTTTGCGGCAGACCCTGGCCAATACCGCGTTGCCGTACAGCGGTATGGCGGCCGTCCTGGCGCGCAATGACGGGTATGTTCTGGCGCGCTGGCCCTCACCAAAAGACATATTGTTTTTCTCCAGGCCGCAGGCGGGCGCCTTTGTTGCGTCGCTGTCTGAGCATCCATCCATCACGAGTGGTCACTACAGCGGTCTGGTGCAAGCAGATGGTGCCATGCGCATCGGCAGCTGGCAGCGCCTGCAAACCTACGCCGATCTGGCGGTGGCGGTGTCGGTGCCCAGCGGCGTGTTGTGGGGGCAGTATTGGCGTACCGTCTGGCCGCCGCTGCTGGGGCTGGTGTTCTTTCTGCTGCTGCTGACCGTGTTGTATCGCTATGCCCGTGGGCAGATCGGGCGTGAATTGGCGTTGGCGCAGGTGCAGCAACAGCGGCTGCGCACCCTGGCCATCACCGACCCGTTGACCGCGGTGGGCAACCGCACGCTGCTGCGCGAGCGCCTGCAACTGGCGTTGGAATCCGCCTGGGCGCGGGAGAGCGCATTTGCCTTGTTGCTGCTCGATCTCGATGGCTTCAAGCAGGTCAACGACGCCTATGGACATTCCGCAGGCGATAGCCTGCTGCGCGAGACGGCGCAGCGTCTGCAGTCCATCCTGCGCGAGGACGAGGTCATGGCGCGCATGGGTGGGGACGAATTCGCCGTGCTGCTGACGGATGCCTTTGGCGGCGAGGCTGCTGCAGACGCTGCGGCCCAGCGCATTCTCACGGCCCTGCGCCAGCCTTTCGATCTGGGCGTGGGGCGGCAGGCGTCGATTTCGGTCAGCGTGGGCTGCGCCCTGTATCCGCAAGACGGCAGCGACGCCGAAACCCTGCTGCGCCGGGCCGATCTGGCGCTGTACGCCGCCAAGTCTGCCGGACGCGACCGTTCCCTGCGCTTCAAGCCCGATTTCGAATTGGCCGCGCAAAAGCAGAAAAACCTGCTCGAAAGCGTGGAGGCGGCTTTGCAGCAGGGGCGGCTTTCGCTCAGCTACCAGCCTATTGTTTCGATTGGCGGCGACCCTTCACGGCCTGCCGTGGTGGGGGTCGAAGCCCTGTTGCGCCTGCGCACTGAGCGCGGCGAGCAGATGGAAGCCGCCCAGTTTTCTGGTGCGCTCGATCACGGACGACTGGCGCGCGCCATTGGCCGCTTCGTGCTCGATCAGGCGCTGACCCAGGGCGCGCAGTGGCAAGCCGAAGGGCTTGAACTGCATATTGCGGTCAACATCAGCGCCGAGCACCTGCTGGCGCCCGAATTCCTGGACGATCTGAAACAGGCGCTGCGCAACCATCCCGGCTTTCCCGCCAGTGGGCTGATGCTGGAAGTCACCGAGTCCGCGCCGTTGCGCAATCTGGAGCAGGCGCGGCAGGTGCTGCAGGCCTGTCAGGACCTGGGCGTGAGCGTGGCGCTCGACGATTTCGGCACCGGCGCGGCCTCACTCACCTATCTGCAGCAATTGCCCGCGCAGTCCATCAAGATCGACCAGTCCTTCGTGCGCGACATGGTCAACGACCCCAAGGATTTCGCCATCGTCTCCGCCGTGGTCACCGCCGCCAATCTGCTCGGGCTGGAAGTCATCGGCGAAGGCGCCGAGACGCTGGAGCATCTCTCGGTACTCTCGGCCATGAACTGCACCCTGGCGCAGGGCTACGCCATCGCCCGGCCTTTGCCCGCCGAGGCCGTGGCCACCTGGGTGCAGACCTGGGTGCGGCCCGCCGCCAACTTGCGCGCCGCCGAATTCCCGCACGAGGTCGAGGTCGCGCAGCAGCGCCGGGTGGAACGCCTGCAACTGGCGCTGCGTGGCGAAGTGCCGTTTCCCGACCATGTGCTCGACGTGGCGGCGGAAAACCAGTGTCACCTCGGGCTCTGGCTCAACGGGCAGGGGCGGCTGTATTACGGCCGCGACCCGCGCTATGCACTGCTGCTGGAGCAGCACGCCGAAATCCACGAACTCGCCCGGCAAGCCAAGGCCGCGCTGGACGTGGGCGATCTGGCTAGAGCGCGCCAACTGGGACAGGACGTGGCCGAACTCAGCACCATCGTGCTGGACGGCATCCGCCAGCTCAGCGCCAGGCCTCAGAACTGAGCCGTGGAGGCACCTGCTGCCGCGCTGACCACCTCGCCCAGTTCGATCACCGCCAGCGCGTAGAAGGCCGACTGGTTGTAGCGGGTGATGACATAAAAGTTGTCGGTGCCCAGCACATAGTCGGGCGCTGCGCCCGCATTCGGGAGTTGCACCACGGCCAGCTTGCCTGCGTAAGCGCGGGCCAGCGGCAGTAGCGGCAGGCCCATGCCGACCAGTTGATCGGCGGTGAATGTCGGAGTGATGTCTGGGGCGAGCAGGGCATCGAGCGTGGTCTGCGGCAGGTCGCGCGGGATCTGCAGCGCAAAGTGCGCGGGTTGCCCGCGCACCCAGCCCTTGGCTGCAAGGTAACTGGCCACCGAGCCGATGGCGTCCGCCGGGTCGTTGATCAAATCGATGCCGCCGCCCTGATCGAAATCCACCGCGTATTTCAGAATGCTCTCGGGCATGAACTGCGGCATGCCGATGGCCCCGGCATACGAGCCACGCACCTGCAGCGGGTCGCGCCCGTCCTGCGCGCACCACTGAAAAAAGTCGCCAAGCTGCACGCCGAAATAGGCGCTGCGGTCGCGGGGCGCCTGCGCCGGAAAGCGCAGCGCCAGGGTCGAGAGCGCATCGACCACGCGGAAGTTGCCCATATTGCGGCCATAGATCGTCTCCACCCCGAGGATGCCCGCGACGATGTGTGGTGGCACACCGTAGCGTTCCTGCGCCCGCTGGAACCACACGCCGAATTCCTGCAGGAAGTCGCTGCCCGCATTGATACGCAGGCTGTCGAGAAAGCGGCTGCGATAGACCTTCCAGTTCTTTTTGCCCGGCGGGCCGGGGAGGATGAGGCGCGCCACCGTCGGGATGTATTGCGCTTGCCCGATCAGACCCTCCACCCAGACCGACGACAAACCATTGCGCTGCACGATGCGCTCGGTCAACGTCTGTAAAGATTGCGCGGGCCAGTCGTTCGGGGCCGGCCCTGCCGATGCCGAGACCGCGGGCTGTGGGCTGCTGCCCGGCCCGGCAGCGGCCTGCGCACGAGCGCTGCGGGGCAGGGCGGCGCCCAGCGCGAGGGCTGCGGCAGCATGCAGGCTCAAACGCCGCCCGGCCTGCGGCGTATCGGGACAAACGGGACGTTCAGACGACATGGTGCGGCGTGGAGCGAATGAAGGTGACATCTTCGCATGCCGCGCAACTCCGCCAGGCGCGGATGCCGACCTGGCGAGAACGGGCCGCGGCCTCGGCGCACGCCCGAATCAACGTCCTGTCACATTCGAGTTGTAACTTGACGTGTCTTTGGTCACTGCGTGTAGGCGCAGTCTTTTTCCGATGGAGTTTCTCATGTCCCAGTCTCTTGTCAATCCTTCGCGTCGCCAGGCCCTGAAAATCTTCGGTGGTGCGCCTTTGCTGCCCCTGAGCGCGGGCTTCGGCGCCTCGGCTCTGCTCACCGCCTGCGGCGGGGGCGGCACCTCGGCTGTCGCGGCCACCGCCACGCCCACGGCAGCGGCGTCACCGGCATGGCCGCGCCCAATCTGAGCCATGCCGGGGCCATGGCCACCACGTCGGTGGCCTCGGCGCTGCAAGTCAGCTACAGCGACGGCAGCAAACAAGCCTATCAATTGGGGTATCAGCAACTGTTCATGACCGGCGATTGGGTGCCCAGTCTGCAGGGGGGCACCATTCTGGCCGGGGGGTATTTCGACATCAACGGCAACCCCATCATGGACAAGTCGGTCGCGGGGCAGGAGCGGCAGTTTTTCTCCGACTGCCCGGATGGCATGAGTCTGCTGCAGCCCATCTCCGGTGCGGACAAGACCAGGCTCGGCGTCAAGGGCAATCCGGTCTTCGCCGTGGTGCAGTACGAATACACCACCAGAGACCTGGGCAAGAGCAGCCAATATGGCAGGCTGCCCTCGCCGATTGCCGTGCTCAGCCTCGATCAAGACCCCGCCACCGGCAAGCTGAGCCTGGTCAGGTACTTCAACGTGCCGACCAAGCCGGCTTACGGCCTGTGGATCACCTGCGGCGCCAGCCTGTCGCCCTGGAACACCCACCTGAGCAGCGAGGAATACGAGCCGGACGCCTTCGCCGCAGTCGCAGGCAAGGACACGCGCTTTACCGCATTCATCAACAACCTTTACGGCGACACCGCTGCGGCAAGCGATCCGGCCAAGGCCAACCCTTATCTCTACGGCCATCTGCCCGAAGTCAAGGTCAACCCCGACGGCACCGGCACCTTGGTCAAGCATTTCTGCCTGGGCCGCATTTCGCACGAACTGGTGCACGTCTGCCCGGATCAGCGCACCGTGCTGATGGGCGATGACGCCACCAACGCCGGCGCCTTCATGTTCATCGCCGATCGCCCCGCCGATCTGTCCAGCGGCACGCTCTACGTGGCCAAGGCCACGCAGACCTCGGGCACCGGCCCCGGCAGTTTCACCCTCAAGTGGATCAAACTGGGCAGCGCCACCAGCGCCGAGATCGAGCAATTGGCCAAGACCCTCAAGCCCAGCGACATCATGGACCTGACCACCACCGATCCACAGGACGCCAGCTACACCAAAATCCGCTACAGCGGCAAGGACAACTGGGTGCGCCTCAAGCCCGGGATGGAAAAGGCCGCGGCTTTCCTCGAAACCCACCGCTACGCCGCCTTGGTCGGCGGCACGCTGGCCTTCACCAAGTGGGAAGGCACCACGGTCAGTGCCAAGGACAAGGTGGCCTATGTGGCCATGAGCTACATTCAGGCCTCGATGACCGACGGCTCCATCCCCGGCTTCAAGGTCCAGGGCCCCAAGGCCGGCGCGACCTACGCGCTCAATCTCAAAGGCGGTCAGACCGACGCCTCGGGCGCCTCCATCAACAGCGACTGGGTGCCGGTGGACATGGCCGCGCCCGTCGCGCTCATCGGCGAAGACCTCGCCACCCCGGACGCGCTGGGCAATCTGGCCAACGCCGACAAAATCGCCAACCCGGACAACCTCAAGTTCTCGGAAAAACTGCGCACCCTGTTCATCGGCGAAGACAGTGGCATGCACGTCAACAACTTCCTGTGGGCGTACAACGTCGATACCAAGCAGCTCTCGCGGATTTTGAGCACCCCTGCGGGCGCCGAGTCCACCGGGCTGCAAGGGGTGGATGATGTCAACGGCTGGACCTACATCATGAGCAACTTCCAGCATCCCGCCGACTGGGAGAGCCCGCTGCATGACAAGGTCAAGGCCACGCTCGACCCGCTGATCGCGCAAAACTACAAAGGCAGCTACGGGGCTTCGGTCGGCTACCTCACCGGTCTGCCGCAGACGGCCAAAGTCTGAATCTCACTGCCGCGCTTGAACCAGGCCCGCCTTGTGCGGGCCTTTTTTCTGCGGGTTGATCCCGGTGCCAAGCGAGCCAGGAGGCGGCATACTCCTGCCACTACCGTGCGCTTTGGAGCGCGACCCAAAATATCAAGGAGGCAGGCGCGGCGCCTCACGCCGTGTCCGATGTGGATGTCAGCAGAATTGCTCCTGGACTGGATCCTGGAAAAAACCCCGAAAGGCCGTGACGAGCTGGCGACCCGCGCGCATCATCTGATGCCCGGTCAACGCAACCTGCTGATCCTGGCCGATGGTCATCGTCCCGTGTCCGAACTGCTCAAGGCGGGCACCGATCCCCAGCGCTGCATGCAGGTGCTCGGCGGCCTGGTGGCGGACGGTTATCTCGTTCGCCGTGCCGACGACCCCGCCGGGCCGATCTCCAGCCCGCCCCCGGGCGCGATTGCAAGCGCTGGTGCGGCCGCGGCCAGCCCGCACGCCCTGCTCATCGCCCTGGTCGAAGAACAGTTTGGGGCTCAGGCTCCCCGGCTGGTGCAAAAAATCGAGCAGCACCCCGATACGCCCGAAGGCCGCGCCGCCGCCATTGGGGCCTGTGTCAATTTCATCCGCCTGTTCATCGACGAAAAGCAGGCCAGCGCCTTTGCCCAACGTGCCCAGGAGCTGCTGTCACACTAATCCCAATCCGCCTTTCGCCGTGCCGCCGCGCCATGGCCAGGCTTGCTCACCACACCTGCGCGAGCGTTTCAACTCATACTTGGAGACAACACCCTATGACAACCCTGTTCAACCCCCGTCGCAGCCTGCAAGCCCTCGGGCTGGCTGCGGGTCTGGCCCTCTCGTCGGCGGCCGCCAACGCCTGGGCCGACGCGCCGGTGCTCATGTCGCCCCAATGGGCCAGCGAGGCCTGCACCGCATGGAACAATACCCCCGAGCTGACCAACGGCCTCAAGGGCGAGTTCATGCACGACGACAAGGGCCGCGGCTACAAGCTGGTGGAGATGTACCGCACCGACTGTGGCAAGGACACGGCGGTTGAACTCAAGCTGCAACTGCAGAACGACAAGGCCATGTGCGTCTCCGGCGGCGCGCCCACCCTCAAGCCCAACTTCGATGTCGACTTCCTCATGCATGCCAACACCAAGCAGTGGGAGGAAATGGGCCGCGGCGACTACGGCCCGATGAAGGCCATGATGTTCGGCCGCCTGCAGTTCCAGGGCCCGAAGATGGTGGCCATGCGCGCGATGGATCCGTTCAGCGCCTTCCTGCTGCTGGTGGGCAAGGTGCCCAGCACCACGGCGACTTGCCCGAAGTAAGTCGGCAAGCGCGAAACGGCAAGGACGACGGCGTGCTACGGCACGCCGTTTGCCCATCCTGGTGGTCTGTCGAATGACATCGCTCCAAAGCCGATCCGACAGGAGGTTATGCCCTCTGTTGGGCGGCCCGCGCTCAACGCAGCAGCAAGGTAGGAATGGTGGATGAGCGCAGCAGATCGTTCGTTTTGCTGCCCAATAGCAGGGCGCGCAGGGGAGAATGCGAATACGCGCCCATGATGAGCAGGTCGATACTGTGCTCGCGCACGTTCTGCGCAATCACGGCCTCGGCGTCTCCCGGCAGATAGGCGGCCACCACATCGCGCCCGCGCGATTGCAGCGTGGCGCGCGCCTCCTGCAGTTTTTTTTCCGCATCCGCGCTGGCCTTGCCGGACATCAGCAGATGCACCTGCAGGCCCGAGAACAGCGGGCTGTCGGCCACCAGACCCACGCCCCGGCGCGTCACGCCCGAGCCGTCAAAGGCCAGCAGCACGCGCTGGGGGGCTTGAAGACATCGGTCACAGCCAGAATGGGCTTGTGCAGCGCGCGCACCGTTTGTTCCACATGGCGGCCGATGTCGCGGCCAGAGGTTTCGGCCGAAGCACCGCGCCGCCCCAGCACGATCAGCCGCACATCCTGCTCTTGTTCCACCAAAGTGGCGACCAGCTCACCATGGCGCTGGCGCATGTCCACCGCCTCGGCCCCTGCGGCCAGCGCGCGTTCGCGCAGGCGGTTGAGAAACGCCCGGCCCTGTTCGCGTTCTGCCCGGATGCGGGCACGCTCCTCCTCGGCGATCTGCTCTAGCAGGTGTTCCTGGGTGTCGATGCCGATGGCACCACTGTGATCCTGGCTGGTACCGACTTCCGGATGGCGGTCGATGACGTGCAAAAACTCCAGCGGTGCGTCCATGCGGCTTGCGGCCCATACGGCGTAATCGGCGACGAAATCAGCGAAACGGGATTGATCGACGCAGGCCAGCACTTTGTTTTCGGGTTTCATGGCGCGCTCCTCAATGGCTCGTCAACAGGTCTTCGGCGCCGTCCTTGTCGTGCACGGCGAATTTGTCCACCATCGTTGCGCTGGCTTCATTCAGGCCGATCACCTCGACCTCTGTGGCCTCGCGGCGGAATTTGAGAATCACTTTGTCCAGCGCGCTGACTGCGGTGATATCCCAGAAATGCGCCCGGCTCACATCGATGCGCACCTTGTCGATGACCTCCTTGAAGTCGAACGCGGCGATGAACCGTTCGGCGGAGGCGAAAAAAACTTGGCCCGTCACGGTGTAAACGCGTACCCGCCCTTCATCCTCGGTCATGGACCTGACCCGCAGGATCTGGCCGACCTTATGGGCGAAGAAGAAGCCCGACAGCAACACCCCGGTGAGCACGCCCAGCGCCAGGTTGTCGGTGGCCACCACCACGGCCACGGTGGCCAGCATGACCGCGCTCGAACTCTTGGGATGTTCGCGCAGATGGCGGAACGAGTTCCAGTTGAACGTGCCGATGGACACCATGATCATCACGGCCACCAGCGCGGCCATCGGGATCTGCGCCACCCAAGGCCCCAGAAACACCACCAAGATCAGCAGCACGACGCCCGCCGTCAGCGTGGACAGGCGCCCGCGCCCGCCCGACTTCACGTTGATCACCGACTGGCCGATCATCGCGCAGCCGGCCATGCCGCCGATGCAGCCGGTCACGATATTGGCCACCCCCTGGCCCATACATTCGCGCCGCTTGTTGCTGGGCGTGTCGGTGAAATCGTCGATGAGCGTGGCCGTCATCATCGATTCCAGCAGACCCACCACGGCCATGGCCAGCGAGACGGGGAAAATGATCTGCAAAGTGTGCAGATTCAGCGGCACATCGGGCAGCAGAAAGACCGGCAGACTGTCGGGCAGTTGCCCCTTGTCGCCCACCGTGGGCACATGCAGGCCGAGCGCAACGGTGAGTGCCGTCAACACCACGATGGCGACCAGAGGCGAGGGGACGGCCTTGGTCACGTAGGGGAACAGGTAGATGATGGCCAGACCACCGGCCGTCAGGGTGTACACCGTCCAGGGCACATGCGTGAGCTCGGGCAACTGCGCGAGAAAAATCACAATCGCCAATGCATTGGCAAAGCCGGTGATCACCGAGCGCGAGACAAAGCGCATGAGTTTGGCAAAGCCCAGCCAGCCCATCAGGATCTGCAACAGGCCGGTGAGCACGGTGGCGGCAAACAGATATTGCAGGCCGTGGTCCTTGACCAGGGTGACCATCAACAAGGCCATCGCGCCCGTGGCAGCCGAAATCATGCCCGGGCGCCCGCCCGTGAAGGCGATGACCGTGGCCATGCTGAAGGCGGCGTACAGGCCAACCCTGGGGTCGACTCCGGCGATGATGGAAAAGGCGAGCGCCTCGGGAATGAGCGCCAGGGCGACGACGACGCCCGAGAGCAGATCATTGCGAATATTGGAAAACCAGTCTTGACGAATCGATGACATCGTGAGGGGTCCGAATGAAGGCCATCCTCGCCGGGCGGGGATGGCGAAAATCTCATGGCTGTGAAGGCGGCCTCGTACGCGAATCGGGCCTCTTGTACAGAGGGGGGTCCGCCAGCAAGCCGCGAATCGGGTGAGGCGGGGTAGGGCGCTGAGGGCAAGGCGCAGGATGATGCCGCGGCCCAAGGCTGGGGGCCTGTCAGGCAAAACGCGCGGCAAAACGATCGGGCTTACAAGGGTAGAGTCTCTGCGGAAGCGTTGAAATGGCGGCCGTAGGATCCGGCCAAGCGCACATCAATTCTATGACGCCCGCTCGGGATGCGAGTGCAGCCCGGCGGCCATCTGTCTGGGCTGCTCAGGTCAGCACGATGTCGTACTGCTGCTGCGAGAACGCCGGTTCGACCTGAAGCGACACGGGTTTGCCGATGAAATCCGACAGGCTGGCCAGATGCTGGCTTTCCTCTTCGAGAAACAGGTCGATCACGTCGGCGGCGGCGACGATGCGGAACTCGCGCGGATTGAACTGCTTGGCCTCGCGCAGGATTTCGCGCAGGATTTCGTAGGCCACGGTGCGCGCCGTCTTCACCTGCCCGAGGCCGCCGCAGGTGGGGCAGGGCTCGAGCAGCATGTGCGCCAGCGAGTCGCGGGTGCGCTTGCGGGTGAGTTCCACCAGCCCGAGCTGCGAAAAGCCGCTGACCGTGACTTTCACCTTGTCGCGGGCGAGCGATTTACGCAGTTCGTCGAGCACGGCGGCGCGGTGCTGCGGGTTGTGCATGTCAATGAAGTCGATGATGATGATGCCGCCCAGATTGCGCAGCCGCAGTTGGCGGGCGATGGCCTGGGTGGCTTCCAGATTGGTGCGGTAGATCGTGTCGTCGAAGTTGCGCGCGCCCACGAAACCGCCGGTGTTCACATCGATGGTGGTCATAGCCTCGGTCTGGTCGATGATCAGGTAGCCGCCCGACTTGAGATCGACCCGCCGCCCCAGCGCGCGCTCGATCTCTTCGTCCACGTTTGCGGTTTCGAACAGCGGGCGCTCGCCGCGGTAGAGCTGCAGCCGGTCGCAGACCCGCGGCATGTAATCCTTGGCGAAGGCCAGGAGCTTGTCGAAGTTTTCGCGCGAATCGATCTGCACGCTGCGCGTGGCATCGCTCACCAGATCGCGTAGCACCCTCTGTGCCAGGCTGAGTTCCTGGTAGATCAGGGCTGGGGGGCTGGCGTGGTGCGCGCGCTGCTGAATGGCGCCCCAGGTCTTGCGCAGGTAGGCGACATCCTCGGCCAGTTCGGCGTCGGTGGCGTCTTCGGCGTTGGTGCGCACGATGAAGCCCTGCGACAACCCAGCGCCTTCGGGCGAGCCCTGCGCCTGCGCAGCCAGAATGGCCACCATGCGCTCGCGTAAGGCGGCGCGTTGCTCGACGCCGTCGATCTTCTGCGAAATGCCGATGTGGTCGTCTTGCGGCAGATGCACCAGCATGCGCCCGGCCAGGCTGATCTGGGTGGTCAGGCGCGCGCCCTTGGTGTTGATCGGGTCCTTGAGCACCTGCACCATGAGCGTCTGGCCCTCGTAGATCAACTTCTCGATGGGTTGCAGCGCAGGCGCGGCCGGGGTGTCGCCGCCCGCTTCGCCCGGCACCGGAATGGCCTGACGCTGCCACAGATCAGCCACGTGCAGGAAGGCGGTGCGCTCCAGGCCGATGTCGATGAAGGCCGACTGCATGCCCGGCAGCACCCGAACCACCTTGCCCACATAGAGATTGCCCACCAGCCCGCGCTCCAGGCTGCGCTCGATGTGCAGCTCCTGCACGGCGGCATGGGCGACCAGGGCGACCCGGGTTTCCTGCGGGGTGAGGTTGATGAGAATGTCTTCGGGTGTGGGGTTCATGGGCGCGATGTCTCTTGTTGTGATGATTCTTGCGTGCCGTCTTGCCAGCCCGCGGCGCGCAACAGCCGCAGGGTCTCGAACAGCGGCAGGCCGATGATGCCACTGGCGCTGCCGCTGAGGTGTTCGACAAAGGCCGCGCCGCGCCCCTGCAGGGCATAGCCGCCCGCCTTGCCGAAGGGTTCGCCGCTGGCGATGTAGGCGGCGATGTCCTGATCGCTCAGGGCAGCGAAGCGGACCTGCGAGGTTTGCAGCGCCTCGTGCCTCGCCGCGCCGCGCTGCACGGCGACCGCGGTGAGCACCTGATGCGTCTTGCCCGAGAGGGCGCGCAGCATGTGCGCGGCATGCGCGGCGTCCTGCGGTTTGCCGTAGATCGCGCCGTCCAGCGTCACGGTGGTATCGGCGCACAGCAGCAAAGCCGAGTCGGGCGGTTGTCCGGGATGGCAGCGCGCCAGACGCCAGACGGCGGCGTCGAGCTTGCGGCGCGTGACCCGCTGCACATAGTCGGCGGCGGCTTCGCCGGGCAGCGCGGCTTCCAGCGCCTCGCTGTCCTCGTCGGGCCCGGGCGCCAGCAGCCTGAAGCTCACGCCGACCTGCCGCAGCAGCGCCTGCCGCCGCGGGCTGGCGGAGGCGAGATACACGGTGAGGGCGCTGGCGCGCTGCGCTTGGGTGGACATGCGGGGGACGAAAGAGGACGAAGCGCCTATTGTCACTTCAAACGTCCCATCGAACGTCCCCTGCACACGCGGTTTCGAGAGCCGCGTGGCGCTGGCTCCTAGAATCTTCCCATGCATATCCATATTCTGGGCATCTGTGGCACCTTCATGGGCGGGCTGGCGGCGCTGGCCAAAGCATCCGGGCACCGCGTGACCGGCTGCGACGCGCAGGTCTATCCGCCCATGAGCACCCAACTGCAGCAACTGGGCATCGACCTGATCGAAGGGTATGGCGCCGATCAACTCGCGCTCAAACCCGATCTATGGGTCATCGGCAATGTGGTGTCGCGCGGCAATCCTTTGATGGAGGCGATTCTCGACGCCGGGCAGCCCTACACCAGCGGGCCGCAGTGGCTGGCCGAGCATGTGCTGCACGACCGCTGGACCCTCGCCGTCGCCGGCACGCACGGCAAGACCACGACCACGTCCATGCTGGCGCATATTCTCGATGAGGCGGGGCTCAACCCCGGCTTTCTGATCGGCGGCGTGCCGCTGGGTTTTGGCACCTCGGCCCGCCTGGGGTCGGACTTTTTTGTCATCGAGGCCGACGAATACGACACCGCCTTTTTCGATAAACGCTCCAAATTCGTGCACTACCGCCCGCGCACCGCGGTGCTCAACAACCTGGAGTTCGACCACGCCGACATCTTCCCCGATCTGGCCGCGATCGAAACCCAGTTCCACCACCTGGTGCGCACCGTGCCGCGCAGCGGCCAGCTCGTGGTCAATGCGCAGTCCGAAGCCCTCTCACGGGTGCTCGCGCGCGGCTGCTGGAGCGAGGTCGTGCGTTTCGACGAAGCCGGGCAGGGCTGGAGCGCGCAGGGCGGCGAGCAGCAGTTCGAGGTGCGGCTGCGCGGTCAGCGCATGGGCGAGGTGCGCTGGGCGCTGAGCGGCTTGCACAACCGCAGCAACGCGCTGGCGGCCATTGCCGCCGCGCAGCACGCCGGGGTGTTTGCCGATGAAGCCTGCGCCGCGCTGTGCAGCTTTCAGGGCGTGAAGCGCCGCATGGAACTGCGCGGCACGGCGGGCGGCGTGCAGGTGATTGACGACTTCGCGCATCACCCCACGGCCATCGCCACCACACTGGCCGGGTTGCGCCAGCAAATGCAGGCAGGCGCGCAGACCCCATCCGGCCCGGGCCGCATCCTCGCGGTGTTCGAGCCGCGCTCCAACACCATGAAACTCGGCGCCATGAAGGCGCTGCTGCCCAGTGCCCTGGCCGGCGCCGATCTGAGCTTCGGCTATGCCGGTGGCCTGGGCTGGAATCTGGCCGAGGCGCTGCAACCGCTGGGCGCCAAGGCGCGCACCTTCGACGATCTCAATGCCCTGGTGGCCGCCGTGGTCAACGCGGCGCAGCCCGGCGACCGCGTGCTGGTGATGAGCAACGGCAGCTTCGGCGGTGTGCACGACAAACTGCTGCACGCGCTCGCCGCCCAGGCCGCGCGCGCCGCGCCCTCCTCCTCACTTTGAAAGCCCATTTCCCATGTCCGGCAACACCCTCGGCTTGCTGTTTGCAGTCACCACCTTTGGCGAATCGCACGGCCCGGCCATCGGCTGCGTTATCGACGGCTGCCCGCCCGGCATGGCGCTCTCCGAGGCCGACATCCAGCCCGATCTCGACCGCCGCCGCCCCGGCACCAGCCGCCATGTCACCCAGCGGCAGGAAGCCGATCAGGTGGAAATCCTCTCCGGCGTGTTCGAGGGCAAGACCACCGGCACGCCCATCGCCCTGCTCATCCGCAACACCGACCAGCGCAGCAAAGACTACGGCAACCTGCTCGACACCTTCCGCCCCGGACACGCCGACTACACCTACTGGCGCAAATACGGCCTGCGCGATCCGCGCGGCGGCGGCCGCTCCTCCGCGCGGCTGACCGCGCCCATCGTCGCCGCCGGCGCCGTGGCCAAGAAGTGGCTGGCCGCGCAGTACGGCGTGGCCGTGCGCGCCTGCATGACCCAGCTCGGCGAAGTGCCCATCCCCTTCCAGACCTGGGACGTGGTGCACCAGAACCCCTTTTTCGCGCCCAACGCCGACATCGTGCCCGCGCTCGAGGCGTATATGGACGCGCTGCGCAAATCGGGCGACTCGGTCGGCGCGCGCCTCATGGTGGCGGCCAGCGGTGTGCCCGCAGGCTGGGGCGAGCCCCTGTACGACAAGCTCGACGCCGACATCGCCCATGCGCTGATGGGTCTGAACGCGGTCAAGGGCGTGGAGATCGGCGCGGGCTTTGCCAGCGTGTCGCAAAAAGGCTCGCAGCACGGCGACGAACTCACCCCGCAGGGCTTTGCCAGCAACAACGCCGGGGGCGTGCTCGGCGGCATCAGCACCGGGCAGGACGTCGTGGCGCACGTTGCCATCAAACCCACCTCCAGCATCCGCCTGCCGCGCCAGTCGGTGGACATGCAGGGCGCCCCCACCACGGTGGAGACGCATGGCCGACACGACCCCTGCGTGGGCATCCGCGCCGCGCCGATTGCCGAGGCGCTGGTGGCTATCGTGCTCATCGACCACGCCCTGCGCCACCGCGCCCAATGCGGCGATGTGCGCCTCGACACCCCCGCGATCGCGCCCCAGGCGCGCTGACCCGGGCGCAAGCGTATGCCCGCCCCTGCCGCCCTCGACATCCGCCGCCGCCTCGCCGCCTTCGCCAAGGAGTGGGCCACGGCCCACCGCGAGGCCGCCGACGCCAAGCTGTTCTGGGCGCGGTTCTACGAGTGCTTCGGTATCCGCCCCGAATCGGCCACCCTGTTCGAGAAAGCCGTGGACAAGCTGGGCGGCGCGCGCGGTTTCATCGACAGCTTCATTCCCGGCAAACTCATTGTCGAGCACAAGAGCCGGGGCAAAGACCTGGACAAAGCCTTCGACCAGGCCGCCGACTACGCCCTGGCCCTGCCCGAAGCCGAGCGCCCGCGCTACATCATCACCTCCGACTTCGCCCGCATCCGCCTCTACGACCTGCGCGAAGGCAAACACTGGGAAACCACGCTCAAGACCCTGCCCGCCAAAGCCGCTTGGTTCAACTTCCTGCTCGAAGACGACGCCCCCGAGATCGTCGAAGAATCGCCCATCAACCGCAACGCCGCCTATGCCATCAGCAAGCTGCATGAGGGGCTGCTGGACGTGGGCTTCAAAGGGCGCGATCTCGAAGTCTTTCTCACCCGCCTGCTGTTCTGCCTGTTTGCCGACGACACCGGCATCTTCGGCGACAACGGCATATTCCGCCGCCTGGTCGCGCGCACCCGCGCCGACGGCAAAGACCTCGGGCCCACGCTGTCGCAGTTGTTCGAGGTGCTCAACACCCCCGAGGCCGAGCGCCAGTCCACCCTCGACGACAGTCTGCGCGCCTTCGCTTATGTCAACGGCAGCCTGTTTGCCGAGCACACCCGTATCCCGGCCTTCAGCGCCGAGCTGCGCGGCCTGCTCATGGGCTGTATCGACCTGGACTGGAGCGGCATTTCACCGGCCATCTTTGGCGCCATGTTCCAGGGCGTGCTCGAAGCGCACTCGCCGAATGAACGCCGCCAGGCCAGCCGCCGCGAACTCGGCGCGCACTACACCAGCGAGCGCAACATCCTGCGCGTGCTCAATCCCCTGTGCATGGACGCGCTGCGCGACGAACTCGCCGCCGCCGCACACAGCAAGCCCCGCCTGCAGGCGCTCTACGACAAACTGCCCACGCTGACCTTTTTCGACCCCGCCTGCGGTTGCGGCAACTTTCTGGTCATCGCCTACCGCGAATTACGCCGCCTGGAAAACGAAGTCATCGAACGCCTGTTCAGCAAAGGCGGGCAGACCCGCGGCCTGCTCGACGTCTCCACCCTGTCGTGCCTGCGGGTGAGTCAGTTCTACGGCATCGAGATCGACGAATCCGCCGCGCACATCGCCCGCGTGGCGCTGTGGATCACCGACCACCAGATGAACCTCGAAACCGCCGAGCGCTTTGGCACCACCCGGCCCACCGTGCCCCTGGTGGACAGCCCGCACATTCACCACGCCAACGCCCTGCGCACCGACTGGGCCAGCGTGCTGCCGCCCCAGCAGTGCAGCTATGTGCTGGGCAATCCGCCGTTCGTCGGCAAGAGCAACCAGAGCGCCGAACAGAAGGCCGACATGGCGCGGGTGTTCGCCAAGGTCAAGGGCGCTGGCGTGCTCGATTTCGTGGCCGCCTGGTACATGAAAGCCGCCGACTACATCCGGCACAACCCGGCCATCGACGTGGCCTTCGTCTCCACCAACTCCATCACCCAGGGCGAGCAGGTAGCTGCGCTGTGGCCCACGCTGTTGCA
>Ga0207433_10000181_pt1 | contig 150181 bp, 152 predicted proteins | sample YelNatPaOPGAMG01_FD_187559 | JGI IMG/M metagenome (GOLD analysis project Ga0207433, IMG submission 187559) | Hot spring thermophilic microbial communities from Obsidian Pool, Yellowstone National Park, USA - OP-RAMG-01 (SPAdes) (version 3) | ecosystem: Environmental > Aquatic > Thermal... | reverse complement strand
GTTCCACCCCATCTCCTATCGCCAGTGAGGGACGCTGGACCCGTCCAGCCCCAACCGCCAGCCGCCGACAAAAAAAGACTCAGATAACCGCAATTAGGGCAATAACGGCATGGTTTGGACGGTTACTCTTGAGACTCGCATCATAACGCAGCAATGTGACAGTTTTATGAACTTTTTGTGAATTTTTTATGACAATCGCTTGCTCTGCCCTCGGTGAGAGCCAAGGGAGTCAGATAGCCACTGACAACGTCTCAGAACTTGAAGAAAGTTCCGATCCTGGCAGTTCAGTAGCCTCGGCAGGCGAGAGGGAGAAATGAGGTCAGATGCAGAACGACGAGGATACCGGAAACGAAGAGTGATGGCAGAATAACGGCTTGAAAATCAGCAGGAATCTGGCAGTTCCGGATAGACAAACAGGTTATTGCATTGGTCGGGGCGAGAGGATTTGAACCTCCGACCACCTGAACCCCATTCAGGTGCGCTACCAGGCTGCGCTACGCCCCGCGAGTTGCACAGAGTACGCAGATTCTTCGCGGCGGTCAATCGCTGCGCACGCAGAGGTTCCGTAGCTGCTCCAGCTCCCGCCGCAAAGCCTGGAGGCGCTGCCGCCAATGCTGCGGAGAGTACTCGCGGGCATCGCCTTCCACCTCGATATCCAGGACGAGCTGCGGAGAGTGGCCATCGTTGCACACTGCTTGGCCAATCTTCTCGCGCGCACCGTGGATGGTAAAACCCTCTCCGTATAGGAGGGAGCGAATCTGCCGCACCAGGAGTAGATCATGTTTTTGGTAGTAGCGGCGATTACCCCGTCGCTTCAGGGGGCGGAGCTGGGGAAATTCCTGCTCCCAATAGCGCAGCACATGCGCTTTGACCCCGCAGAGCGTCGCTGCCTCACTGATGGAAAAATACTGTTTTTCCGGAATTTCAGGCAGCGCCGGCAAGGTCTTAGCTAGTTTGGACTTACTCCCTGGCTCCATCACCATTTACATACGCCTTGAGCTTCTGGCTGGGATGAAATGTCACCACGCGCCGTGCGGTAATGGTGATTTCGATGCCCGTCTTCGGATTGCGGCCCGGACGCGGATTCTTTTCGCGCAGGGAAAAATTACCAAAACCTGAGAGTTTGACCTCTTCCCCTTTCGCCAAGGTCTCGCGAATACCCTCAAAAAAGGACTCTGTGACACTTTTGGCCTCGCGCTTGTTGAGACCCATGGTCGAAAAGAGCATGTCGACGATTTCTGCTTTTGTTACTGCCATTTTTCACCTCTAGTTGCGCAATGCAATGGGAGCGACCTGTTGCAGCGCACGCAAAAGCCGATCCACTTCTTCCTGTACCTGTGCTTCCGTCAGAGTGCTCGTTTGCCCCTGAAACTGCAAACGTATCCCCAAACCGACCTGCCCTTCCGGGAGGCTTTTGCCAATATATCTGTCAAACACAGACACTTCCTGCAATATGGAGGACTCCGCCCCAGCCAAAACTGCCAGAACATCGCCCGCAGTCAACGCCTCGGGCACCAACAAGGCGAGGTCGCGGCGCACTGAGGGAAATGGAGACAATGGCTGAAAACGCGGCAACTCTGATGCTTCCAACAATATTTCGAGATCCAGGGCAAAGAGCCAGATGGACTCCGTAAAATCATAGCGCTCTGCAAGCTGGGGGTGCAGGGCGCCAAGGCGTCCTACCGCACGCTCGCCCCAGAAAATCTCGGCACTTTGCCCGGGATGCAAGGCTGGGTCAGCAACCTTGGCAAAACGGAAGCAGCGCTGCGGCCAGAGTCCGAGCAGGGCCTCGACGTCACCCTTGAGATCGAAGAAATCACTGGCTCGGGCTTTCTCCAGCCAGGATTCTGCCTTGGCTGCACCCAACATCGCCCCAGCCAGTTGCAGACGCTGCGTCTGATCCGTAAAGACTCGCCCGATCTCAAAGAAGCGCTGGCGATCCTGCTGTCGATTGCGATTGAAGTGTAACGCCTGCAAAAGTCCCGGCCAGATCCCCGCACGCATGACGGCCATATCGGCGGAAATGGGGTTCTGCAGCACCGGAAACTCTACTCCAGGGTAGAACTGCGCCTGCAGTTCTGGAGCAATGAAGCTATAGCTGATGATCTCGCTATATCCACGGGCACTGAGCAAAGCCATCAGGGCATGCCGATACCCACCCGTGGTCCGCAAGGGACGAAGGACGGCTTGCGGTCGCCGGGTTGGCAGATTTTCATAGCCTGTAAGGCGACCGAGTTCTTCGATGAGATCCGCCTCGATGCGCAGGTCGTAGCGATGGCTGGGGGGTAGCACCAGATAATCCTCACCCTCGGTCCGGAGCCCGCAGCCCAAAGCCTGGAGCTGCTGGACCACCGTCTCCGCGGCGATCATCGTACCCAGTACCCGAGCAATGCGCTGTGGCCGTAGGCGAATTTCCGACAATGTTGGTTCTGTGCCCAGCGCCGTTGCCCCCGCCGCACAGCGAACGCCGCACTGCTCGACCAACGCAAGGGCCGCCGGCAGCGCCAAGCGAAAGTCCACACCTCGCTCATAGCGTTGCGCCGCTTCGGTCTGCAATCCCAAACGACGGGCACGCCCTTGCACGGCCCGCGCCGCAAAATACGCCGCCTCCAACAATACCGAGCGGGTGCTGGTAGATACGGCTGTACGACGCCCGCCAATGATCCCCGCCAGGGCCACGGGGCCAGACGCATCGGCAATCACCAGCATGTCCTCATTGAGGTGAAGGTCACGGCCGTCGAGGGCATCGAGCATTTCTCCCGAGCGCGCCCAACGCACCTCGATCCCACCCTGAATTTTTTCGGCATCAAAGGCGTGCATAGGTTGTCCCAGTGCCAGCATCCACACGTTCAGCCAATCTACCATAGGCGCAATACTTTTTTGCCCGCCACGCCGCAAGCGTTCACGCCAACGGTCTGGCAGACGCTGCGGCAGCGTGTCTAACTGCAAAGCAGAATAGTTGCCGCAGGCGTCCCGAGCCGCATCAGTGATGCGTATCGGCAAGGAATTCGCCAACTGCGCTCTACTCGTATGGGGCGTCCAGGAAGCAGCCGGCAAGGTGGGTGCCCGGAAACGACCAGCGCCCCGCGCCGCCAGGTCCCGCGCCACCCCAAGAATTGAGAAGGCATCGCCCCGATTCGGGGTGATGCCCAGGGTAAAGACCGGATCGTCGAGGCGCAGGTAGCCGCGCAGGTCCATACCAACCGGGGCATCGGCATCCAGTTCAAGAATGCCGCTGCTGCCATCGTCGATGCCCAACTCTGCTGCCGAGCAGAGCATCCCTGCCGAGCGCACACCGCGCAGTTCGGCCTCGGCGATCTCCATGTGCGGCAGCGCTGCACCGGGTAGCGCCGCAGCAACCCGCATCCCTTCCCGCAGATTGGCCGCGCCACAGACGATCTGGCAGTTGTTTCCACCACCAACATCGACTTCTGCTACTCGCAATTTGTCAGCGGCAGGGTGCGCCCAGACGCGCTGCACGTGGCCCACCAGCACTCCGGAAAAATCCGGGGCTGCGGCCTCCACCGCCTCGACCTCGAGGCCAATCATACTGAGGATATCGGCCAGCTCTGCGGCCGGGCGCTCGGTGTCGAGATAGTCCCGCAACCACTCCAATGCAACGCGCATGACGTACCCTAGGCAAACTCGCGCAAAAAGCGCAAGTCGTTTTCGAAGAAGAGGCGCAGGTCGTTAATCCCATAGCGCAGCATGGTCAATCGTTCCACTCCCAGACCAAAGGCAAAGCCAGCAAAACGCTCCTGATCGACCGCTGCGCTGGAAAGCACAGCGGGATGCACCATGCCGCAGCCAAGAACCTCTAGCCAGCCCGTATCCTTGCAGACACGACATCCTTTCCCGTGACAGATGACACAGCCCACATCCACCTCGGCCGAGGGTTCGGTAAAGGGGAAATAAGAGGGGCGAAAACGTACCGGCAAGGCGCTGTTGTCAAAAAATTCCTGTAGGAAGTCGGCCAACAGACCGCGCAGGTCGGCAAAACTCGCACCCTCATCCAGATAGAGGCCCTCCACCTGATGGAACATCGGCGTATGGGTAATATCCGAGTCACGTCGATAAACCCGTCCAGTCGCAATCATCCGCAAAGGCGGCTGATGTGTCTCCAGATAACGAATTTGTACCGGCGAGGTATGAGTTCGCAGTACCCGTCCGTCCTGGAGATAAAAGGTATCATGCATCGCCCGCGCCGGGTGGTCTTCGGGAATGTTGAGGGCGGTGAAATTATGAAAGTCGTCTTCGAGTTCCGGCCCATCGGCAACCTCAAAACCCAGACGGGAGAAATAGTCTTCGATCCAGTTCAGGGTCTGGCGTACCGGATGCAGGGAACCCCGCCCGGCATCACGACCGGGCAGGGTGACATCCACGGATTCGCTTGCCAGACGTTGCTGCAACAGCTCATTTTCCAGTTGCGCCCGCCGCTGCTCCAATAGCTGCTGGATCGCCTCTTTCTGCGCGTTGAGCTCCGCTCCACGCGCCCGCCGCTGCTCCGGATCCAGAGCTCCCAAGCCCTGCATTGCCCGGGTCAGGTGACCCTTTTTCCCGAGCCACTGCACGCGCAGCTGCTCCAGCTCGGCGAGCTGCTGAATCTTGGCAATGGCTTCCGCCACTTCCGCGACAGAGGCCGGGGACACTGCATTCTCCACCATAGCCTCCTTGCGCAGACTCAAGCGGCGTCTTGCTGACCCTTCGCGACAGCAACTAGGCGAGAGAACGCTGCCTTGTCCCGCACGGCGAGATCGGCCAGGACCTTGCGATCCAGACTCACACCAGCCCGCTGCAACCCGTTGATGAAGCGGCTGTAGCTCAAACCCTCGGAACGCGCCGCAGCATTGATACGCACAATCCACAGACTACGGAAATCGCGCTTCTTGCTGCGGCGATCCCGATAGGCGTAGACCAAGGCCTTCATCACCGCCTGATTGGCGATACGGAAATTGCTCTTGCGCTGGCCACGGAAGCCCTTGGCGCGCGCCAGGACCTTCTTGTGGCGGGCGTGGGCGGTAACGCCCCGTTTTACTCTTGGCATCTGGGTACTCCTTTTGACTCAGACGTAGGGCAGCATACGCCGCAATGCGGCCTGCTCACTGCCAGACGTTACCAGGGTGTGGCGCAGATGACGCTTGCGCTTGGTGCTTTTTTTGGTGAGGATGTGATTCAAGAACGCCTGCCGGTGCTTGAATTTCCCCGAGCCGGTGCGCTTGAAACGCTTGGCGGCCCCGCGATTGGTCTTCATCTTCGGCATCTTGCCTCTCCTATTTCTTCTTGGGGGCGATGACCATGACCATCTGCCGCCCTTCCATACGTGGCCGCTGCTCGACCACACCCATTTCTTGCAAATCTGCTTCCACCCGGTTGAGCAATTCCATACCCAATTCCGGGTGACTCATTTCTCGACCGCGAAAACGCAAGGTAACCTTCGCTCGATCACCATCCTCGAGAAAGCGGATGATGTTGCGGAGCTTGATCTGGTAATCGGCATCGTCCGTGCGTGGTCGAAACTTGATCTCCTTGACCTGGCTCTGTTTCTGCTTCTTTCGCGCTTCGTGCTGCCGCTTGCTTTCCTGGAAGCGAAACTTACCGTAATCCATAACCCGACAGACCGGGGGGACGGCCTGCGGGGCGATCTCTACAAGATCAAGATCCGCCTCTTCGGCGGCGGCAAGAGCCTCATGCAAGGGAACGATACCTAACTGCTCTCCGTCGTCCCCAATCAACCGAACCTTTGCCGCAAGAATTTCCCGATTGATGCGGATCTCTTTTTCCGTCGCGATTGCCCTACCCTCCCCCTAGGCCAATTCCAAGGCCTGCTGCCGTCGTGTATCCAAGCGTTGTAAAGTCTTACCCAACATCTCCAGCGGGATGGCGCCAAGATCTGCGCCATTGCGATCCCGCAAACTGACCGTACCCTCGCTCTTTTCCCGCTCGCCGACGATAGCCATAAATGGCACCCGCCGCAAAGTGTGGGCGCGTATTTTATAGCCGATCTTCTCGCTTCTCAAGTCCGATTCTACGCGCAGGCCGTGCGCGCGCAACTGACTGACCACGTGCTCGGCATAGTCGCTGTGCTGCTCGCTGATCGGTGCCACCACCACCTGCGTCGGCGCCAGCCAGAAGGGAAATTTACCCTCGTAATGCTCGATGAGCACACCAAAAAACCGTTCGACCGAACCAAAGATGGCGCGGTGGATCATGATCGGCACCTGCCGACTACTGTCCTCAGCGACATATTCCATGCCAAAGCGCTCCGGCAGATTGAAGTCGAGCTGAATGGTACTGCATTGCCACTTGCGGCCGATCGCGTCCTCGATCTTGAGGTCGATCTTGGGACCATAGAAAGCGCCGCCACCGGCGTCGACCTGGTAATCGAGACCGGCCCGCTGCAACGCAGCTTCCAGCGCCTTGGTAGCAGTTTCCCAAATCTCGTCGCTACCGACGGAACCCTCTGGCCGCGTCGAGAGATTGATCTCGTAGCGATCGAAACCAAAAGTGCCAAGAATGCGCTGGGTCAATGCCAGCACCCCGGCGATCTCCGCCTCGATCTGATCCGGCCGACAAAAGATATGCGCGTCATCCTGGGTAAAACCGCGTACCCGCATCAGGCCGTGCAGGGCTCCCGACATTTCGTGGCGATATACGGTCCCGAGCTCCGCCCAACGGATTGGCAATTCGCGATAGGAGCGCAGTTTGCTCTTGTACACCAGAATATGGAAAGGACAGTTCATCGGCTTGAGCTGATACGGCTGCCCCTCGTCCTCCATGGGCTGGAACATGGACTCGGCGTAGAAATCCTTGTGCCCAGAGGTATACCAGAGATCCTCGTGCGCGATGTGGGGAGTAAAGAGAAGTTCGTAGCCAGAATCGATATGCGCGGCACGCCAGAAATCCTCGATCACCCGCCGCACCCGCGATCCCTGTGGGTGCCAGAAGACCAAGCCACCGCCGGCATCTTCCTGAATCGAGAAGAGCTCGAGTTCAGTCCCGATCTTGCGATGATCGCGACGCTCGGCCTCAGCTTGCTGCAACAAAAAGGCATCGAGATCTTTCTGCGTTGCCCAGGCGGTCCCGTAAATCCGCTGCAGCATCGGATTACGCGAGTCGCCGCGCCAGTAGGCACCCGCCACACTGCGCAGCGCAAACGCGCCGAGCATTCCGGTGCGCGGCACATGCGGACCACGGCAGAGATCGACGAAATCCCCCTGATGGTAGAGGCTCAGTTCCTCTCCCGCGGGAATGTCCTGGATGATCTGGACCTTGTATTCCTCATCCATGGCGCGGAAGCGCTCGATTGCCGCGTCACGACTGACGACTTCCCGCTGCACCGGCAGATCGGCCTGCACCAGCTCCCGCATTTTGGCACTGATGGCCTCCAGATCTTCCGGCGTAAACGGTTTGGACGCGGCAAAATCGTAGTAGAAGCCGTTGTCAATCACCGGACCGATGGTGACCTGCACCTCTGGGAACAGTTCCTTGACCGCCTGTGCCAGGAGATGCGCAGTGGAGTGCCGGAGAATCTCCAGCCCCTCCGGGCTGTCTTTGGTGACGATACTCACCTCGGCATCGTGATCGATAGGAGTACCGAGATCACAGAGGCGGCCGTCGACGCGCAGTGCGAGCGCCGCCTTGGCCAGACCAGCGCCAATGTCGCGCGCCAGTTCCGCGCCCGTCAGCGGCGCTGCAAAGGAACGTATAGAACCATCCGGCAGACGGATCTCGGGCATATCCTCTCCAAAGAAAAAGCACCAGTGAGCCAGGCCCTTCTGGTGCGGGTGTTGGTAGGCACGGGCGGTTTCGAACCGCCGACCTCTACCGTGTCAAGGTAGCGCTCTCCCCCTGAGCTACGCGCCTAAGTCTGGCAAAAGTATCAGTGTTTGCCGGGACTCGTCAAGATCGGCGCAACATCGGCACGATATTGAAGCGCCAGATAAAACCAGGAATGGCGAAAACCGCAAACATGCACAGGGCAATCACGTAGAATTCCCAGCCCTGCCCATGATTTTGACCATCGAGCAGACGCTCTACCCCCATGCCGATGAGTCCCATGATCAAGTACATGACAAACCACTCGCCAAGATACCAGAGCAAGGTCTTCTCCGGATTGCAACTGCCAAAGACAAAACGCTTTCCACTCAGCCAAGGCAGATTCGCGGCGATAAACGCTACCAGGATGTAGATCATCGCCCATTGTTGCAAGGCCATTAGAGCACCCCCTGTAAGGCATGATAACAGAACGCCACCAAGGCACCTGGAACAATGCCGAGAATCAGCAGGGCAAGGCTATTGACAGTAAGCACAGAAGCCGCCAACGGATCATCGGCACCGTACGCCAAATCTTCCGCCGGCGGATCGAACAATGCAACCTTGAGTACCCGCAGATAGTAGAACGCGCCCACCACCGCCATCAGCACGCCAAACACCGCGAGCCAGACGAAATGGGCCTCGATGAGCGCCTGGAAGACCGCAAGTTTGGCGTAAAAACCAATGGTCGGCGGTACGCCGGCGAGGGAGAACATGATGATCAGCAGCAGGAAGGCCGCCCAGGGGCGGGTACGTACCAGACCCCGGAGATCACTGATTTCCTCGGCCTCGAAGCCTTCGCGGCTGAGATAGACAATCAGACCGAAGGCCGCGGTTGCCATGAAAGCGTAGACGACCGCATAGAAGAAGGCGCTAGCCAATCCATTCTGCGTTCCGGCGACGATACCCAAGGCGAGAAAACCCATGTTGCCCACCGTCGAGTACGCCAGCATGCGCTTGAGGTTGGTCTGGGCAATGGCCACCACATTGCCGATCAGCAGCGAGACGACCACCAACGCAACGAAAAGCTGCTGCCAGATCTCGATGCTGCCATAGCCGCCATCCACCAGGATGCGCAGAAACAGGGCGAAGATGGCAATCTTGGGAACGGAAGACATGAACAGGGTGACTGGCGTTGGCGCGCCCTGGTAAGCGTCCGGTAACCACATGTGGAAGGGTGCCGCACCGAATTTGAAGGCGATCCCCGCCACCAGAAAGATCACCGCGAGCATCAGCAGATAGTTGGCACCGCCCACATTGACCAGGCCAATAGCAATCTGGTGCAGATCCAGGGTTCCCGTGAGCCCATAGAGCAACGACATGCCGTAGAGCAACAGGGCCGAGGCCAACGCACCGAGAATGAAATACTTCAGTCCCGCCTCCGTGGCACGCAGATTGCCGCGTTGAAAAGCGACTAAGGCATATTGACTGAGGGCAAGCAGCTCCAGCCCCAGATACAGGACCAGCAGGTTGGACCCGGAGATGAGGATCAACGCCCCCAGCAAGGCAAAGAGAAGTAGTACGAAGACCTCCCCCCGATACAAGGCCCGACGCAGGAGATACTTGCGCGAATACAAAAGCACCAGCAGACTCAGCAGCTCGACGAGGAAACTGGCGATACTGGTAAAGGGATCGAGATGGAATTGCCCGAAGAAGGCAAATCCTGTCTGGCCCATCTGCGAGCAGGTCAGGGCCATGGCCGCGAGCAAGGTGAAAATACTGAGCACATAGGCGACATCACGTTGGCGCTCGCCAACGAACACGTCAACCAGCAGCACCACACAGGCCATTGCCAGTACCCAAATTTCAGGAATGGCAAAGGACCAATGAAACAGAGCGTTCTGCATGGCGCCTCCTCAACCAGGAACTTTACTGGTGGCGACCTGCTGCAAGAGATGCGCCACGGATTGATGAACAATGTCGAGGAAAGGGGCCGGCCACACACCCTGCAGCAACACAAAAACCGCCAAAGACCCAAGGACCAGAATCTCGCGACCGTTGAGGTCATTGAGGGCGGCCACCTCGGCATGAATGATGCCGCCAAAAATCACCCGCTTAAAGAGCCAGAGGGTATAGCCGGCCCCGGTAATTAGCCCGGTGGCGGCAATGATCGCCGGCCACGGATGTACCTGGTAGGTGCCCAGCACCACCATAAACTCCCCGACAAAGCCCGAGGTCCCAGGTAGACCGACATTGGCCATGGCAAAGAGCATCATCAGGCTGGCAAAAATCGGCATCACGTTAGCGACGCCACCGTAGGCCTGAATATCGCGGGTGTGCATGCGGTCATAGAGCACGCCCACGCAAAGGAACATCGCCGCACTCACAAAACCGTGCGAAAGCATCTGGATGATCGCGCCCTCTATCGCCGTCTGCGTAAAAACGAATAAGCCGAGGGTGACAAAACCCATATGCGCGATGGAGGAGTAGGCGATCAGCTTCTTCATATCCTGCTGCACGATGGCAATCAGGGCGATATAGACAATGGCGATCAGCGATAGCACGATCATCAACCATGCGAGTTGATGGCTGGCATCCGGGGTGATCGGCAGACTCAGTCGCAAGAAACCGTAGGCACCCATTTTCAGCATGATCGCCGCCAAAATCACCGATCCCCCCGTAGGTGCCTCGACGTGGGCGTCAGGTAACCAGGTATGTACCGGCCACATCGGGATTTTCACCGCAAAGGCAATCAGGAAGGCGAGAAAAATCCAGATCTGCGCGTTCGCGCCCAGGGGCGTTTTCTGAAAAGCCAGCAGACTGAAGCTGTCGCCACTGTGAAAATAAAGGTACAGAAAGGCCACCAGCATCAACACCGAACCGAGGAAGGTATAGAGGAAGAACTTGATGGTGGCATAGACCCGGCGTGGCCCGCCCCAGACCCCGATGATGAGGAACATGGGAATGAGCATCGCCTCCCAGAACACATAAAAGAGGATGGCATCGAGGGCACAGAAGACCCCGATCATCAACCCGTCCATGATCAGAAAAGCGGCCAGATACTGGGCAATACGCATTGGGACGTTGCGCCAGGAGGCTATCACCACCAGCACCGTCAGGAAGCTGGTGAGCAGGATGAACCAGAGGGAAATCCCATCGATACCCAGAAAATACGTAATGTGAAATACCGGAATCCACGGGACGCGTTCGACAAACTGCATCGCTGCCGTATGGGTATCGAAGCCCGTGAATAGCGGCAAGGTAATGGCAAAGGTCAGTAGTGAGACCAACAGCGCCAGCCAGCGCGCCGGGTTGCCGCCGGCGCGATCGCCCACGGCAAGAACCAGAAAGCCACCAATAATCGGCGCCCAGATCGCTGCGCTCAGAAGGCCAAAGGAATGCATCGATCAGCCCCTCCAGATCATGAAATAGGTCATGAAGAGGACGAGCCCAATGATCATGACGAAGGCATAGTGATAGATATAACCGGTCTGCAGACGGCGCCAGGAAAGGGCCGCGCGCGCCACCAGCCGGGCGCTGCCATTGACCATTCCGCCGTCGATGATTGCCTCGTCCCCCCAATGCCAGAAGCGCCGACCGAACAATAGGGCACCTCGAACGAATACCAGCTGGTTGAAGGCATCAAAGCCATATTTCTTGCGCAGAACCCATGTGAAGGGTGCAAGCAGGCGATTCAGTGCCGCTGGTACGCCGTCATGCAGCAGGTAGAACCATGCCGCCAGAGCGATGCCAAGAATGGCCAACCAGAAGGGCCAAGACTCCAGGCCATGGACAAGGAAGGCACCAGTCCCCTGCCAGTGCGCCGCAATTTCTCCGATGGTATTCCACTGCGCGCGAATCTGTAGCGAACTATCCAGAAAACCGCCCAGGCCCACCGGGGCAATAAAGAACCAGCCTGCCAGCAGAGAGGGAATGCCCAACGCGATCAGAGGGCCGGTAATCACCCAAGGCGACTCATGCAAATGTTCTTGGGTGTGTTCGTCCATGCGTTTCTTGCCATGGAAGACCAGGAAGAACATGCGGAAGGTATACAGCGCCGTGACCAGCGCACCCAGCACCAGCAGGACATAGGCAAAAGTCGCGCCGGTCAGACTCGATTCGCCGACCGCCTCGATGATCAGGTCCTTACTGAAAAAGCCGGCGAAGGGTGGGATTCCGGAAAGCGCTAACCCGCCCACCAAAAAGGTGAGATAGGTAATGGGCATGTGCGCGCGCAGCCCTCCCATCTTGCGGATATCCTGCTCATTCTGCATGGCGTGAATGACCGATCCGGCGGCCAGGAAGAGCAATGCCTTGAAGAAGGCATGGGTCATCAGGTGGAATATGGCCGCAGAAAAAGCCGACGCACCCAAGGCCGCGGTCATGTAGCCCAACTGGGAAAGGGTGGAGTAGGCGATGATGCGCTTGATGTCGTTCTGTACCAGCCCAATCAGCCCCATAAATAACGCGGTAATCGCGCCAATGATCAGAATGACGCTCAGCGCCGTTGCCGACTGCTCGTAAATCGGCGACATGCGCGAGACCATGAAGATTCCGGCGGTGACCATGGTTGCGGCATGGATCAGCGCCGAGATCGGCGTCGGACCCTCCATCGACTCCGGCAGCCAGACATGCAAGGGTACCTGCGCCGATTTTCCCATGGCCCCGATAAAGAGCAGGATGGCAATCCAGGTCAGCACCGACCAGGGATGCCCAGGGATGATGGTAACGGTCTGCCCAACCAAACTGGGGACCATGGCAAAAACGGTACGATAATCGAGGCTGCCACAGTAGTGATAGATAGCGGCGATGCCGATCAGAAAACCGAAGTCGCCGACACGGTTGACGAGAAAGGCCTTCAGCGAGGCCTGATTGGCGCTTTCGCGGGTAAACCAGAAACCGATCAGGAGATAGGACACCAGCCCCACCGCTTCCCAGCCAAAAAAGAGCTGCAGAAAGTTGTTGCCCATCACCAGCATCAACATGCTGAAGGTAAACAAGGCGATATAGCTGAAGAAGCGGGCATAACCCGGATCGTTATGCATATAACCGATGGTATAGACATGCACGCAGAGGGAAACGAAGGTGACCACCACCAGCATCACCGCTGTCAGACTGTCGATATCGAAACCAATGTGTACCGGCAGATTTCCAAACACCGCCCAGGTGTAGACATCGCCATAGAAGGTCTGCCCATGCAGCACCTGCAAGAGCACGAAAATGGCTAGATACAGAGCAAAGGCAACACCGGCGATGGGTGCCCAATGCGCCCTCTCCCGCAGAAACCATCCCCCCAGGCCAGCAACCAGCGAGCCCGCCAGCGGTGCTAGGGGAATGAGCAAATAGACCCAGATGGGTGGCAGGCCATGCAGCCAGTCAAAGATCCACATATCAGCCCCGTAAGTCGTCGATGTCTTCTACATTGATGCTGCGGCGATTACGGAAATAGACCACCAGGATCGCCAAGCCAATAGCCGCCTCAGCGGCTGCTACGGTAAGGACAAAAAATACAAAGATTTGTCCCTGAAGGTTCCCCAAATAACGGGAAAATGCGACAAAATTGATATTTACCGCCAACAACAAAATCTCTATCGCCATCAACAGAATAATGACGTTTTTCCGGTTCAGGAAAATCCCCACCACGCCGATGGAAAACAGCAGCGCCCCCAGGATCAACCAATGCGACAACGGGATCATGGCTTCGGCCCCCGCAGATCGACCATGCGTAGCCGTTCGCGTACGGCGACTGCGACCTGTTTGCCGACCACCTGCGACTTGGTGTCGGGCCGACGGCGCAAGGTCAGGGCTATCGCGGCAATGATGGCGACGAGCAGGATCACCGCAGCGATCTCAAAGGGATAGAGATAGTGGGTGTAGAGCAACTCACCGAGGGCGCGGGTGTTGTCGGCATTCGCCGAGATTGGCCCAGGTGCCGGCACCCTACCGATCGGCGCGGTCCAGAACACCGCCACCATCTCCAGCACGCCGACGATCGCGATCGCCAAACCCAGGGGAAGGTAGCGCAGAAAGCCCTCCTTGAGACGCTCCAGATTGATATCCAGCATCATGACCACGAAGAGAAACAGCACCATCACCGCACCAACATATACCAGAATCAAAATCAGCCCGAGAAACTCCGCGCCCAGCAACAGAAACAAAGCTGCCGCATTGAAAAAGGCGAGTACCAGATAGAGCGCCGAATACACCGGATTGCGCGCGGTGATGACCAACAGGGCCGATAACAGCAGGACGGCCGAGAAAACATAAAAAAGGACGGTGGTGGTGAGCATCATGCGTTTTCTCGTTCTCTCCTAACGGTAGCTACTGTCCGCCTGCCGATCGCGGGCCAGCTCGCCTTCCAAACGATCACCGTTACCCAGCAAACGAATCTTGTCGTAGAGCAGTTCACTACGGGTCTCGGCGTGATAACTCAGCACCCGACTTTCGACAATGGAATCCACCGGGCAAGACTCCTCGCAGAGTCCGCAAAAGATACACTTGCTCAGATCGATGTCATAGCGGCTGGTGCGGCGCGTCCCGTCGCTACGCTCCTCGCTCTCGATGGTAATGGCCAGCGCAGGACAAACGGCCTCGCAGAGTTTGCAGGCAATGCAGCGCTCTTCCCCATTCTCATACCGGCGCAGGGCATGCAGACCGCGAAAGCGCGGCGACTGGGGTGTCGTTTCCTCGGGATACTGCACGGTAAACTTGCGCGCGAAAAAATAGCGTCCGGTGAGCCGCATACCGCGCAGCATTTCGAGCAGGAAAAAAGACTGGAACCAGCGTTTGACAGGATTGGCCATGACAACCTCCTCAGCGCAGGATAGCCCGCAACGGGGTCTCGAGGGCAATACCCACTACCACGATCCAGGCGATGGTAATGGGAATGAAGACCTTCCAGCCCAAGCGCATGATCTGGTCATAGCGATAGCGCGGGAAAGTGGCGCGGATCCAGAGGAAGACATAGAGCAGGAAGGCGGTCTTCAGCAACAGCCAGACGAGGCCCGGCACCCAGGTGAAAGGCGCGACGTTGAAGGGCGGATACCAGCCTCCGAGGAAAAGCACGGTGGTCAGGATCGAGACAAAGATCATATTGGCATATTCGGCCAGGAAGAACAGCGCAAAGCCCATCCCCGAATATTCGACATGAAAACCGGCAACGATCTCCGACTCTCCCTCCGCCACGTCGAAGGGGGCGCGGTTGGTTTCCGCCACGCCAGAGATGAAATACACCAGAAAAAAAGGAAAGAGCGGCAACCAGTACCACGACCAGAAGCCTCCGCCTGCCTGCGCCTCGACGATCTTGCTCAGATTCAGCGTCTGCGCCAGCATCAACACGCCCACCAGGGCAAAGCCCATGGCAATTTCGTAGGCCACCAACTGCGCGGCCGCGCGCATCGCCCCCAAAAATGCATATTTGGAGTTCGAGGCCCAACCGGCAATGATGATTCCATATACCCCCAGACCGGCAATGGCTAGGACGTAGAGTAGGCCCGCGTTCATATTGCTGATGGCCACACCTGGACCGAAAGGGACCGCCGCCCAGACCAGCATGGCGGGAACGAAAGCCAACACCGGCGCCGCCAGAAAAAGAAAGCGGTTGGCCGTACTGGGAATTAGGACTTCCTTGAACAGCAGCTTCAGGGCGTCGGCAATCGGCTGCAGCATGCCACGAAAACCAACGCGATTCGGCCCGAGGCGAATCTGGATGTAGCCGATCACCTTACGTTCGGCCAGGGTCAGATAGGCGACACCGAGCAAGAGAGGGATCAGGACGATGATGATTTTGATCAAGGCCCAAACAGGTGGCCACCAGGCCGCATTGACGAGATCGTGCATCCTTCCTCCCTACACCCGAATACTCGGCATCTGCACCCGCAGTGCCGTCCCGACTCCTCCCAATGCCTGAGTCTCGGGATGACCAAGATCGAGCCAGACGGCGCCGTGGGGAATTCCGGCATCGAGAACAAAGGGTATCTGCACCTGCGCGCCATTGCTCGCCAACAATTCTACCGCGGCACCGCCGATTCCAAGTTCGGCAACCGTATCCGGATGCAAGCGGCAGACCGGCTCCTGCGCCAGGGGCTGGGCACGTCGGACGAGCGGGTCCTGCTGATAGATACGCCAGTCACCCAGCAATTGGAGTCCCCCTGCGTCTTCCTGATGACGCGCGGCAATCTCTGGCATCACCCTGAAACCCGGAACATCGAGGGGAAAATCCCCCAACTGTTTCTGCCAAGTATCCTGCAGTGCCTCGAGATCATCGAAATCGAGGCCGGCCAATTCCAAATGATCGGCCAACACGCGCAGGATTTTCCAGCCAGGGCGCGACTCTCCTGCCGGCCGCACCGCCGCACGATACTGTTGCAGGCGCCCTTCGTTATTGAAAAAGCTGCCACTGCTTTCCGCCCAGCTCGCCAGAGGCAGAACGATATCGGCATAGGACTCAGCGGCGCCCAGAAAGCTACTGATGCTGATGACCGCATCGGCAGCATCGAGAGCTGCGCGGACACCCGGCGCGTCCATGGCATCCGCCTCAGGCTCGACACCATAGAGCAGGAATGCCTTTTTCTCCTCCCAGACCCGCGGCGCATCCTCAACCTGCACGCCTCCCGGCTTGCGTCCGGGTACACAGCCGAGTAACCAAGCGCCAGCGCTATTGGCGGCCTCCGCCAGCCAGGAGACGCGAGCGGCGGTCTGTTGCGCGATTTCAGCGATAACGGCCAGCAGCTCCGCTGCCCGGGGCTGCTGCAAGAGACTGCTACCCAGCAGAAACAGTGGCTTATCGGCAGCCCGCACAGCATCTGCCAAATCCCCCAAGGCAGGATTCGATGCTGGCGTCCCATCGCGCAGAAGCGCCAAGAGTTCCTCATAGACCGCCAGATCGGCTCCTGCTGCCGCGCGGATCTGCCGCAAAGGAAAATTGAACTCCCGTTGCGTGCTATCCAGCGCCCAGATCTGCGCCCCCGCCAGGGCCGCCTTGCGCAGACGGTGGTTGGTCAACGGTTGCTGCTCCCGCGGGTAGGCATGACAGAGAATAATGTTTCGCTCTGTCTCCAACTGTTCCAGGCTCATGTTCAGGGCCGGATATAAGGGCATGGCCGGGTCGGCACGGAAGTCCGTCTGACGCAGGCGATGCTCGATAGCACGCACCCCCAGGCCCCGTAACAGGGCCTGGAAGAGATAGAGCTCCTCGTTGCTCGCCGCCGGCGAGATGAGCCCGGCCACGGCGTCTGGTCCCGCACGGCCGATGGTCTTTTGCAAGGCAGTCGCCGCCGCCTCCAGGCCATCCGCCCAGGACACTGGCTGCAAAGAACCGTTGATACGCAAGAGAGGAGTCTGCACGCGATCTGCTGCCTGCAATCCGGCATAGGCAAAGCGGCCCTTGTCGCAGAGCCATTCTTCGTTGACCGCCTCGTTGACCCGCGGCTTGACCCGCAACACCTCCTTGCCAAGGCTTTGAACATCGGTATTGCAACCCGTCGAGCAATGCGGACAGAGGCTCTGGCTGTGCTTAAGCTCCCAGGAGCGGGCCTTGTAGCGGAAGGGCTTGCTGGTCAGGGCACCGACGGGGCAAAGATCGATCATGTTACCGGAAAGCTCGGAACGCACTGCCTTGGCAACATAGGTACCAATGGCCATCTTCTCACCCCGTCCGGTAGCGCCCAATTCACTGATACCGCCAATCTCGGTGCCAAAGCGAACGCAACGAGTGCATTGGATACAGCGCGTCATCTCGGTGGCAATCAGTGGCCCGATATCCTTGTCTTCTACTACCCGCTTTTCTTCGGTGTAGAGACTGTGCGGATTGGCATAGCCCATGGTGATGTCCTGCAATGGACATTCGCCGCCCTGGTCACAGATCGGGCAATCCAGGGGATGGTTGATAAGCAGGAATTCGAGCACGCCCTGTTGCGCCATCTTCGCCCGTTTCGAGCGGGTGGAGACCTTCATTCCATCGCTCGCCGGGGTGGCGCAGGCAGGCAAGGGCTTGGCCTGCTTTTCGACATCCACCAGACACATACGGCAGTTGGCTGCCACTGACAGCTTGGGGTGGTAGCAAAAGAAAGGGATGTAGATACCGAGCTGCTCGGCGGCCTCCATCAATGTGGTGCCGGCAGCAACCTCGATCTCCTGCCCGTCAATCTCGATGCGTGGCATCAGGCAACTCTCCGTGCAGCATCAGCACCGACCAGGCAGGTCTTGTGCCGGACATGGTGCAGGTACTCATCCGGGAACAGACGCAGGGAGCTGGTCACCGGGGCCACCCCGCCGTCGGCCAGCGCACAGATGGTGCGCCCCTCGATGCGCGACCCGACATTCTGCAACAATTCCAGATCGGATTCGCGACCCTGTCCGTTCTCGATCCGGTGCATGACCCGCCACAGCCAGCCCATACCCTCGCGGCAGGGGGTGCATTGGCCGCAGGATTCGTGCATGTAGAAGCGAGCGATGCGCTCCACTACCTTAACGATGCAAACACTGTCATCGATGATGATCACCGAGCCTGCACCCAGGGCCGAACCGGCCTTGGAGATGCTGTCGTAGTCCATCGTCACTTCCATCATCTGCGCGCCGGCCACCATGGCGGTACTGGTACCACCAGGGATCACCGCCTTGAGCTTCCGCCCCGGACGCAGCCCACCCGCCATTTCCAGTAATTCGGCAAAGGGGGTACCCATGGGTACCTCGAAGTTTCCCGGTCGTCGTACATGCCCGGTTACCGAGAAGATTTTCGTTCCCCCATTGTTGGGTTTGCCCAGGTCGAGGAACCATTGCCCGCCACGTGTGATAATGTCAGGCACCGAGGCGAAGGTCTCGACATTGTTGATAGTGGTCGGCTGGCCATACAGGCCATAGCTCGCCGGGAAAGGTGGTTTGAAACGGGGCTGTCCTTTCTTTCCTTCCAGCGCTTCCATCAGGGCGGTTTCCTCACCGCAGATGTAAGCACCAGCGCCCCGGTGAACGTAAAGATCAAAGGAAAAATCGGTTCCCAGGATTTTTTCGCCGAGCAGACCAGCAGCATAGGCCTCGGCCAGGGCCGCTTCGACAATGCGGATGGGTTCGATGAATTCCCCGCGAATGAAGATATACCCGGCCCGCGCACCCATCGCATAGGCGCCGATGATCATCCCCTCGATGAGCCGGTGCGGCTCATAACGCATGATATCACGATCCTTGCAGGTGCCAGGTTCCCCCTCATCGGCGTTGCAGAGCAGATACTTCCTGCCAGTAACTCCCTTCGGCATGAAGCTCCATTTCAGGCCCGTTGGAAAACCTGCACCACCGCGACCACGCAGGGCCGAGGTCTTCATTTCGTTGATGATCTGCTCGGGCGTCATCCCCTCCAGCAACACCTTGCGGAGAGCCTGATAGCCGCCAGTGTCCTGGTAGACCTGCAAACGATGGGAATCCGGCAGACCGCGGTTACGCAAGGTAACACCATTCACATACGTTTCCGTCGTCATTGCTCCGCCTCCTTGCGCAATTGCGCGATCAGGTCGTCGAGTTTCTGCGGCGTGAGATCTTCGATATAGCGATCTCCTAATTGCATCATCGGTGCATCTTTACAGGCCCCCAGGCACTCCACTTCTTTGATGGTGAAGAGACCGTCAGCAGTCGTCTCGCCAATGCCGATGCCCAGGCGCTCCTGCAAATGGGCAAGGATCTCATCAGAGCCATTGAGAAAGCAGGATACGCTGCCGCAGACACAGAACTGGTGCCTACCGACGGGCTGCAAGTCATACATCGTATAAAAAGTAGCCACCTCGAAGGCCTGGATCGCCGGTACGCCGAGGATTGCCGCCACATGCTCGATCAGAGGCTCGGGCAGATAGCCATGCTCCTCTTGCGCAATGCGTAGAGCCGCGAGGAGCGCCGAGCGCGCCTGCTCAGGAGGATACTTGCTGCGCTCCGCCGCAATGGCATCGAGGGAGCTTTGCGACAGCCATTCGCTCATCGGTCGATCTCCCCAAACACAATGTCCATGGTCGCCAGAATCGCTACCACGTCGGCAATCATGTGCCCCTTGGCCATCTCGTCCATGGCGGCAAGGTGGGAAAAGCCCGGCGCCCGGATCTTCATGCGATAGGGCTTATTGGCTCCGTCGGAAAGCATGTAAATACCAAACTCCCCCTTCGGGGCCTCGACTGCGGCGTAGATCTCGCCAGCCGGCACGATCATGCCCTCGGAAAAGAGTTTGAAGTGATGGATCAGCGCTTCCATGCTGGTCTTCATTTCTTTCCGTGGGGGCGGCGCGATTTTGTAGTCGTCAACCATGACCGGGCCGGGATTTTTCCGCAACCAGTCGACGCATTGCGCAATGATCTTGTTGCTCTCGCGCATTTCGGCCACCCGAACCAGATAACGATCGTAGCAGTCACCCTCCTTACCCACTGGGATCTCGAAATCCAGATCGGCATAGGCCGCATAGGGCTGGGTACGGCGCAAATCCCAGGCGACCCCGGAGGCACGCAGCATCGGCCCGGTGAAACCCAGGGCAATGGCCCGCTCCGGCGCGACCACACCAATCCCTACGGTGCGCTGCTTCCAGATGCGATTATCGGTAAGCAGAGTTTCGTATTCGTCGATATAGCCAGGGAAACGGCGGGTAAAGTCCTCGATGAAATCGAGGACAGAACCGTTACGGTTGGCATTGAGCTCTTGCAGGCGCTTCGCATCGCGATATGGCGAAGGCTCATACTGTGGCATCTGCGCAGGGAGATCGCGATACACACCGCCAGGCCGGTAGTAAGCAGCATGCATGCGTGCCCCAGAGACCGCCTCATAGACATCCATGAGGTCTTCGCGCTCACGGAAGCAATAGAGAAATACCGACATGGCTCCGACATCAAGGGCATAGGCGCCGAGCCACAGCAGATGATTGAGTACCCGCGTGATTTCGTCGAACAGGGTACGGATATACTGGGCGCGTTGGGGAATCTCGATACCCAGCAGACCCTCGACGGCACGACAATAGGCGTGCTCATTGCACATCATCGAAACATAGTCGAGCCGGTCCATGTACGGTAGGTTCTGCAGAAAGGTCTTGTGCTCGGCGAGCTTCTCCGTGGCGCGGTGCAGAAGACCAATATGCGGATCGGCGCGCTCGATCACCTCGCCATCGAGCTCCAGCACCAGCCGCAGCACACCATGGGCAGAGGGATGCTGCGGCCCAAAGTTCATGGTGAAGTTGCTAATTTCTGGCATCGTATCGCCCCTCCTCGTCACTGCGCACGATGCGCGGCACGACCACCCGCTCCTCGATACGGGTGGGCTCGTAGATCACCCGCCGCTGATCCGGGTCGTAGCGCATCTCAACGGTCCCGACCAGAGGAAAATCCTTGCGGAAGGGATGGCCAACAAAGCCGTAATCGGTGAGAATTCGCCGCAGATCGGGATGCCCCTCAAAGAGAAAACCAAAGAGATCGAAGGTCTCCCGCTCAAACCAATTGGCCGCCGGCCAGATCGCATTCACCGAGGCGATGATCGGGAGATCTTCGTCAAGAAACACGCGCAGGCGCAGCCGCTGGCGACTGTGAATACCCAGAAGATGGTAGACGACGGCAAAACGCTCTCCCTCCCAGGTGCCATCACCGTACTCGGAATAGTCTACCCCACAGATATCGATCAACTGATCGAAACCCGCCGCATCGCGTAACCAGGTGCAGCTGGCAAGAAAGTCGTCGCGCAAGAGTTCCAGGGTCAGCTCGCCGCGGGCGATCTGCCGACGGCGTATCCGCTGCCCGAGCCCAGCCTCGATCTGCTGGGATACCATTTCCAGATCGTCCATTTTTGCGTTACCGGGCTATTGTGTGCGTACGGCGGATCTTCTTCTGCAGCTGGATCAGCCCAAAAAGAAGTGCTTCGGCGGTGGGCGGACAGCCGGGGACGTAGACATCCACCGGTACGATCCGGTCACAACCGCGTACGACACTGTAAGAGTAGTGATAATACCCACCACCATTGGCACAAGAGCCCATGGATACCACCCAGCGCGGCTCGGCCATCTGGTCGTAGACCTTGCGCAAGGCCGGGGCCATTTTATTGACCAGGGTACCGGCAACGATCATGACGTCGGATTGCCGCGGGCTAGGACGAAAAATGATACCAAAGCGATCGAGATCGTAGCGCGCGGCTCCCGCGTGCATCATCTCCACGGCACAACAGGCAAGCCCAAAGGTCATTGGCCATAAAGACCCGGTGCGACTCCAGTTGACCACCGTATCGATACTGGTGGTGACGAAACCCTTTTCGAGAACCCCTTCTATTCCCATTCCAGAGCCCCCTTCTTCCATTCGTAGACGAAGCCGACCACCAGAATGGCGAGAAACACCATCATGGCCAGGAAACCGGTCATGCCGACGGAGTCGAAGACAACGGCCCAGGGAAACAGAAATGCGATTTCGAGGTCAAACAAAATGAACAGAATCGCGACCAGGTAGTAACGCACATCGAACTTGACGCGGGCGTCCTCGAAGGCCTCGAATCCACACTCATAGGGGGACAGCTTTTCGCTGTCGGGCCGATTGGGGCCAAGCATGCTGCCCAGAATCAAGGGCACAATGCCAACCACCAAGGCGATCAGCAGAAATATCAGCACAGGCAAATAATGTCCGAGCACCCGGCCCCTCCGTCAAAGTCATTACGTACCCACCAGGGTCGCCATAAAAAACTTTTTTTCTATATAATCAAATCTCTGGAAGTCTACAGAGACAAAAAAACAGCCACGCGGGCTGTGATTTGGTGCCGAAGACCGGACTCGAACCGGTATGGCTTGCGCCGCCGCCCCCTCAAGACGGTGTGTCTACCAATTTCACCACTTCGGCAAGTGAATCAAAACTTTCTCATGCCCCGCCCAGGACGTCAAGGCTTAGCTGGAGAGGAATTCCCGGTGGCCACGCTCTTTTCGGACACAGCGGATTTTGCCGAGGCGGAAACCGGGCTCTCGCTGCTCGTTACGGACGCAGTAGGCGCCGTTGCCGGCGCGGCAGCAGAGGGCGCTGCAGTCGAGCTTGGCAGCGCAATACCCGCCCCCATCTGATGTGCCTCATGCTCCGACAAATAGGCCAACGCCAGACTGTTGAGAAAGAAAATCGCGGCAAGAATTGCGGTGACATGACTGAGAAAATTGCCCGCCCCCGCAGCGCCAAAAACGGTCTGTGAACCGCCACCGCCAAAGACTGCGCCAATATCCGCGCCTTGTCCTTTCTGAATCAGCACCAGACCTACCAGCACGACACAGATCAGTACCTGAAAAATCAATAACACCGTATACATGCTCAAATACCTCGGGCTACCGCATGGGCGGCCTGACAGATCTGCAAAAACTCGACTGCCTGCAATGAGGCTCCACCGACCAGACCGCCGTCAATATCCGGCTGGGAAAATAGGACCTGGGCGTTGCCGGCCTTGACACTACCTCCGTAGAGGATGAGGATTTTGCGGGCGATATCGGGATTCTTTGCAGCGACCAGGCCACGCACAAAAGCATGCACTTCCTGCGCCTGCTCCGGGCTGGCCGTCTTGCCGGTGCCGATGGCCCAGACTGGCTCATATGCAAGGACCATATTGGCCTGCTGTCCGCTACTGCCCAAGGCCGGGAGAACGGCCTCTACCTGACGCCGCAACACCTCTTCCGTTTGGCCCTGCACCCTTTCCTGCTCGCTTTCACCGATGCAGACCATGGGAATCAGACCAGACAGGAGGGCGGCCTTCACTTTTTTCAGGACGATTTCATCCGACTCCTGAAAAATCTGACGGCGCTCCGAGTGTCCAACCAGAACATAACGACAGCCATGATCGCGCAGCATCGGTCCCGAGATCTCACCGGTATAGGCACCGTGCGCTTCCCAAAAGAGATTTTGTCCGCCCCAACGTAAGGAACTGCCCTTGGCCAGCTGATGCACCGTCGGCAATAGCGTGAAGGGCGGAAATACCACAACCTCCGGCGAGGCTGGCGCCAGACCCGCATCGAGAATGGCTTGGGTGAGGTGCTCAGCATCCGCATTCAAGCCATTCATCTTCCAATTGCCCGCTACAATGATCGACCGCACGTCGCCCTTCCTCATATTTGTCATCAATTGCTAATAGAACGCGAAGTTTAAAGAGTACGCTGACGAGGGTCAATTTACCCTGTTCGCGCGCTCTAGACTGCCACAGATTCGGTCACACCGGCGGCCACTTGCGCCCGTAACTCCTCAGCGACCTTTTGCGCCAGCCCACATTCGACCGCCTCTACCATGATACGCAGCAGTGGTTCGGTACCCGAAGCACGCACCAGAAGTCGTCCGCGTCCGGCGAGCTGTGCCTCCGCTGCCTGCAACAGTTGCTGCACATCGGAGCGCTCCAAGTGCTGGCGCGCGTCTGGCAGGCGCAAATTGAGCAAAACCTGCGGATATAGTTTCAGGCCATCGGCCAGCTCATGCAGACTCCTGCCTTTCTGCTGCAAAAAGGCAAGCACCTGCAACGCCGCAAGAATGGCATCGCCCGTAGTATTTGCTGGAGTGATGAGGTGACCGGAATTCTCCCCACCCAAGGGATAGCCCAGACGGCGCATGGTCTCCAGTACATAACGGTCTCCCACAGCGCTGCGCACGAAAGGCACTCCCTGCTCTGTCAGCGCCTTTTCCAGGGCGAGATTGCTCATCACCGTACCGACGACCCCGGGTAAGCTCCCCCGCTCCCGGAAGGCCTGCGCCAGCAGCCACAGGACGGCATCGCCATCCCAGGTATTACCTCGCGCATCCACGAGCAGGACGCGATCGCCATCGCCATCCAGGGCGATCCCCAGATCAGCCTGTCGCTCTCGCACTGCAGCAATGAGTGCCTGCGGTGCTGTCGAACCAACCCCATCATTGATATTGACACCGTTGGGTCGCACTCCGATGCTCTCCACCTGCGCACCCAGCTCGCTGAACACCATGGGCGCGACCTTATAGCCGGCGCCATGGGCGGCATCGACAATGATTCGCACGCCGCGCAGATCGGCCGACGCCGGAAAGGTCGTCTTGCAGTATTCGACATAGCGACCAGCGGCATCCTCCACGCGGCGTGCCTTCCCCAAAGAGTCTGCAGCAGCACAGCGCATGGGTCCTTCCAGCTCGGCCTCAATGGCTTCCTCCACCGCATCCGGGAGTTTGTAGCCATCGCCAGAGAAAAACTTGATGCCGTTATCTTCGTAGGGGTTGTGCGAGGCGCTGATGACGATGCCGGCATGGGCCCGCAGGGTACGCGTCAGGTAAGCGATGGCGGGCGTCGGCAGCGGGCCAACCAACAATACATCGACGCCTGCCGCTGCCAGCCCGGATTCCAGGGCCGATTCGAGGAGGTAGCCAGAAAGGCGAGTATCTTTGCCAATCAGCACCTGCGGCCTGCCGGATACCCCCCTGGTGAGCACCCTACCCGCAGCCCAGCCGAGCTGCAAGATCCAATCCGCACGCATGGGCATTTCTCCTACCCGACCGCGCACACCGTCGGTTCCAAAAAATTTTCTGGCCATATTCGTTTTATCCTGTCGCTTCCATCGCTTCCCAAATGTTGAGTGCCTGCCGCGTAACGGCAACATCGTGCACCCGATAGATCGCACTACGGCACCGTTGTCGGGTCCAGAGGAGGGCCGCCACACTCGCTATCACACGCTCACTGGGGTTTTCCACGCCGGCAACCTGCCCCAAAAATCTTTTGCGCGACAGCCCGAGCAGAATGGGGTGCCCAAGCGTCGCCAAGCGGTCGAGGTGCCGCAGCAGGCGAAGATTGTCAGCCTGTTCCTTGGCAAAACCAATGCCCGGATCGAGCAGGATGGATTCCGCAGGGATACCCGCCTGCAGGCACGCATCACGCCGCTGGGCAAGATAGTCATGTACCTCGGTAAGCACATTTTCGTAGGCGGTGAGGGTCTGCATGGTTGCCGGGGTTCCACGCATATGCATCAGACAAACATCAAGCCCTAGTTCTGCCACCGTCGCCAGCGCATTGGGATCAAAACTCAGGGCGCTGACATCGTTGATGAGGCTAGCTCCGTACGCATGGGCGGCACGCATCACCGCTGCCTTACGGGTATCCACAGAAATGGGTAGGGGAATCTCGGCGCGGATCGCCTCCAAGGCGGGCAGGAGGCGTTCGAGTTCCTCCTCTACCGAAACTTCCATCGCTCCCGGCCGCGTCGACTCCGCACCGAGATCAAGGATGTCCGCCCCCTCCGCCCACAAACGACGTGCATGGGCCAAGGCCGCAGTCACCGAGACATAGCGACCACCATCAGAAAAAGAGTCCGGGGTAAGGTTGATGATCCCCATGATACAAGAACGCCCCTGCAGCCAGGGGCGTCTTTGCTGCGGCACAGCAGAACTCAAACGGGGTGTTCCCCCGGGTTAAGCTTGGGCAGATTGTTGGGAACCTGCTCAGAATTGCCGACGCCGCTGTTACCACTGACCGCTGGTGTGCCGGGGTTGTTGTCCTGCGGCGGACGCGGATCGTGTCCAGCCATAATGTCGTTGACCTGGCCGGCATCCAAGGTCTCGAACTTGAGCAACGCCTGGGCCATACGCTCGACAATGTCGCGGTTGTCTTCGATGAGCTTGCGCGCCACCTGGTAACGTTCCTGAATGATCCCCCGCACCTCCTCGTCCACCGTCTGCGCGGTACGCTCGGAAACGTTACTGTGCTTGCTGATCTCTCGTCCGAGGAACATCTCTTCCTCTTTCTCGCCAATCACCATGGGTCCGATGGTGGACATGCCCCACTGCGTGACCATCTTGCGCGCGAGATCCGTGGCTCGCTCGATGTCATTGCCCGCGCCGGTGGTCATCTGGTTGAGAAATACCTCTTCCGCAATCCGCCCACCCATAAGGATAGAGATATTGTTCAGGATCTCCTGGCGCTCATAGTTGAAGCGATCCTCGGTCGGCAGCTGCATGGTCAAGCCCAGAGCACGGCCGCGCGGGATGATGGTGACTTTATGCACTGGATCAGTGCCCGGCAGCAACTTGGCAACCACCGCATGCCCAGACTCATGGTAGGCTGTGGTCTCCCGCTGCTTGTCACTCATCACTACCGACTTGCGCTCGGCGCCCATCATCACTTTGTCTTTAGCGTCCTCGAAGTCGTGCATATCGACCAGCCGCTTACTCTTGCGCGCCGCCATGAGGGCTGCCTCGTTAACGAGGTTGGCGAGGTCTGCACCCGAAAAGCCCGGGGTGCCACGCGCGATGATCTTGGCGTCTACGTCTGGCGCCAAAGGCACCTTACGCATATGCACTTGCAAAATCTGCTCGCGACCGCGAATGTCTGGAAGCGGAACCGTTACCTGCCGGTCAAAACGGCCAGGACGCAATAAAGCAGGATCGAGCACGTCCGGACGGTTGGTAGCGGCGATGACGATGATCCCTTCCGTACCCTCGAAACCATCCATTTCCACCAACATCTGGTTGAGAGTCTGCTCGCGCTCATCGTTGCCACCGCCGAGACCAGCTCCGCGCTGGCGACCAACGGCATCGATCTCGTCGATGAAGATGATACAGGGAGCGTGCTTTTTCGCCTGCTCAAACATATCACGTACGCGCGAGGCACCCACTCCGACAAACATCTCGACGAAATCCGATCCAGAGATCGAGAAGAAGGGGACCTTGGCCTCGCCGGCAATAGCGCGCGCGAGGAGGGTTTTGCCCGAACCAGGCGAACCCATGAGTAGCACACCTTTGGGAATACGGCCACCGAGACGCTGGAACTTGGAGGGATCCCGCAGAAAGTCGACGATTTCGGCCACTTCTTCCTTGGCCTCCTCTACACCGGCAACATCGGCAAAGGTGATCTTATTGTTTTCCTCACTGAGCATGCGCGCCCGGCTACGACCAAAGCTCATGGCGCCCCGACCACCAGCACCGCCACCACCCATCTGGCGCATGAAGAAGATCCACACACCGATGAGCAACAGCATCGGGAACCAGTTGATCAGCAAAGCCAACAGCAACGACTGGCCTTGCGGCGGCTTGACCGAGATCTTGACTCCGGCGGCCAGCAACTGCGGTACCAACTGATTATCGTTGGGCGGGGTGTAGACACTAAATTGCTGCCCGGAACTGAGCGTACCGGTCAGATGGTTGCCATCCATCGTGACATCGGCGACCTGCCCCTGCTTGACGCTGTTGACAAAAGTCGAGAAGTTCATTGCCTGAGTCGGCGTCGAACTCGACGAATTGAGATTCTGGAAAACGAAGATGAGGATGACCCCAATCGCCACCCACAAGAGTACATTCTTGAAAACGTTATTCATTCCCTCACCTCCCCCATCGGGAGTTTAGATTGGGCGCAAAATTCCCCAATATTTTCGATATTAGACCTCTGCCGAAAAACTGACAAGCGCACCTCGCGCATGGCATAGAAGTAGTATCATTGCGTTCCACCAACCGTGAGGTCACGTATCTTCAGCGTTGGCTGACCGACTCCCACCGGGACGCTCTGTCCGTCTTTCCCACAGGTCCCCACCCCTGGATCTAGCTGGAGGTCGTTACCGATCATTTCAACCCGCGTGAGCACATCCGGCCCGTTCCCGATCAAGGTCGCCCCTTTAACTGGACGCGTGATGCGGCCATTCTCGATCAGATACGCTTCCGAGGCCGAGAACACGAACTTGCCGCTGGTGATGTCGACCTGCCCACCGCCGAAGTTCACGGCATACAGCCCCTTCTTGACACTGGCGATGATTTCCTGCGGATCGTGCTGACCATTGCGCATGTAGGTATTGGTCATGCGCGGCATAGGCAGATGCGCATAGGATTCGCGCCGACCGTTACCGGTAGGGGCCACCCCCATGAGCCGGGCATTCAGACTGTCCTGCAGGTACCCGCGCAAAATCCCATCTTCGATCAGCACCGTACATTGGGTAGGGTGCCCCTCATCATCGAGGTTGAGACTGCCTCGCCGTCTAGCCAGGGTACCATCATCCACCACCGTGACGCCGGGCGCCGCTACCCGCTGCCCAACGCGGCCAGAGAAAGCGCTGGTACCCTTGCGGTTGAAATCCCCCTCCAGACCATGACCGATGGCCTCGTGCAGTAGAATACCCGGCCAACCAGGCCCGAGGACGACTTCCATACCGCCGGCCGGAGCGGCCTCCGCCTCGAGGTTGACCAGCGCCTGCCGTACCGCCTCGCGGGCGTATCCTTCCGCGACATCACCCTCGAGAAATTCGCGGTAGTCATGACGCCCACCACCGCCAGCACTTCCCTGCTCTCGCCGACCATTCTGCTCGGCGATCACCGTGACATTCAAACGCACCAACGGGCGTAAATCAGCGGCCAGACTGCCATCCAGGCGCGCCACCAATACCACCTCGTAGCGCGCGGCAAGACTGGCCATTACCTGCACCACACGCGCGTCGGCTGCCCGTGCAGCCGCTTCCAGTCGCTCGAGAAGGGAGATTTTTTCGCGATTCTCGATACTCGCCAGAGGATCGACGTTTGGATACAAATCCAGACCGCTACGGGAGCGCCACTGCAGAGCCCGCTGCTCGCCCGGGTGATGAACGATGCTGCGTGCCGCCTCCGCTGCTCCCAGCAGAGCCTCCACCGCAATTTCATCGGAGTAGGCCAGACCCTGGCGTTCTCCCTGGATGGCACGCACCCCCACTCCTTGATGAATGCTGTGACTGCCCGATTTAACCACCCCTTCTTCTAGACTGAAAGCCTCGCTACGGCTGTATTGAAAGTACAGATCCGCATCGTCAAGGGCGCGGCGGCGCAACTGCGCAAAGGTGCGCTCCAGTGCCGTCTCGTCGATTCCTGCGGGCTGCAGCAAATTTTCCCGGGCGAGATCGAGGGCGTTATCCGTCATGACGTGCTTCTCCGACTGAATATTCCAAAAGAGTATGCGCCGGCCAGCGATATAGAACAAGTCTAAATTTTTTTATGTAATTTCTGCACTGCCAATCCCCAGGTCATCCACAGCTTGTCAACACTATATATAGTGTTGACAATGGCGCTGAGATAACTATATTTTGTGCTATCACCAAGGAGGAGCCCATGCCCAGCACTGCCACAGCCGTTGTCCCAGACCTGTCCGATTCCCGTCATCGCGTCATCCGCCGCAATGGAGCGGTGGTGCCCTTCGATGCCAGCAAGATTCAGGTCGCCATGACCAAAGCCTTCCTCGCGGTGCAAGGCACGGGCGGAGCCGCCAGTGCGCGTGTCCGGGAACAGGTAGCAAAGCTTACGGAACAGGTGCTCGGCGCACTGGGGCGTCGGCAACCGGGCGGCGGAACCTTCCACATCGAAGATATCCAGGATCAGGTCGAATTGGCGCTGATGCGTGCCGGGGAACATGAGGTGGCGCGCGCTTACGTTCTCTACCGGGAAGAGCGCGCACGGGAACGCGCTCGGCAGAAACAGCAGGAGCAGGAGCTATGCACGGAATTGCAGGTGCGTCAGGCCGATGGCAGCAGCCACCCCCTCGATCGCGAGCGCTTGCGGGCGGTCATCGACGAAGCCTGTGCCGGTTTGGGTACAGCGGTTTCCCCAGAACTGATCCTGCAATCCACCCTGAAAAATCTCTATGATGGGATCAGTGAGGCTGAACTCTATCAGGCCCCCATCCTTGCCAGTCGCATCCTGATCGAGCGTGACCCCGCCTATGCCTATGTGTCGGCGCGCCTGCTCCTCGACCGTATCCGTCGCGAAGTGATCGGGCAGCCATGTACCCAGGCGCAGATGACAGAGCGCTACAGCGACTATTTTCGCGATTATCTGGCCACGGGCATCGAGCACGAACTGATTGACCCGCGCCTGGCGCAGTTCGATCTCGATCGCATTACGGCAGCGCTACGCCCGGAGCGTGACCTGAATTTCCAGTATCTGGGCCTGCAGATCCTCTATGATCGCTATTTCCTGCACCTGCGCGAGCGGCGCATCGAATTGCCGCAGGCGTTCTGGATGCGCGTCGCAATGGGCCTCGCCATCGAGGAGATCGATCGCGAAGAGCAGGCCATCGCCTTCTATGAGGTGCTTTCTCAATTCGATTTCGTCAGCTCCACTCCTACCCTATTCAATTCCGGCACGCTACGACCGCAGTTGTCGAGCTGCTTCCTCACCACCGTCGCCGATGATCTCGATGGCATCTACGAGTCGATCAAGGACAATGCCCTGCTCTCCAAGTATTCCGGTGGACTCGGCAATGACTGGACACGGGTACGCGCTCTGGGTTCTTACATCAAGGGCACCAACGGTAAGAGTCAGGGCGTGGTCCCCTTCCTCAAAGTGGTGAATGACACCGCGGTTGCCGTCAATCAGGGCGGCAAGCGCAAGGGTGCCGTCTGCGCCTATCTCGAAACCTGGCATCTGGACATCGAAGAATTTCTCGAGCTGCGCAAGAACACCGGCGATGATCGGCGCCGCACACACGATATGAACACCGCCAACTGGATCCCCGACCTATTCATGGAACGGGTAGAGGCGGGCGCCGACTGGACGCTCTTCAGTCCCAACGACGTCCCCGAGCTCCATGATCTGACCGGTGCTGCCTTCCGCGCCCGTTACGAGGAATACGAAGAGCAGGCACTGGCAGGCAAGATCGAGCTCTACAAGCGACTGCCGGCCGTGCAACTGTGGCGCAAGATGCTGACCATGCTCTTCGAGACCGGTCACCCGTGGATCACCTTCAAGGACCCCTGCAATCTGCGCAGCCCGCAGCAGCATGCAGGCGTGGTGCACAGCTCCAATCTCTGTACTGAGATCACCCTGAACACCAGCGACAAGGAAATCGCCGTCTGCAACCTGGGGTCGGTGAATCTTGTCACGCATCTACGTCAGCCGGCGGGGCAGGATCCGCTGGCCCTGAACCCTGACCTGAGCGCGGAGCAGATCCTCGCCGCCATCGATGGCGAAAAGTTGGCGCGCACCATCCGGGTGGCCATGCGCATGCTCGACAATGTCATAGACATCAACTACTACGCCCTCGGCAAGGCACGCAATAGTAATCTGCGTCACCGCCCCGTAGGACTGGGTTTGATGGGTTTCTCCGACGCCCTTCTCGCCCTGCGCATTCCCTATGCCTCGGATGCTGCAGTGCGCTTTGCGGATATCAGCCAGGAACTGATCAGCTATCACGCCATCGATGCCTCGGCCGATCTCGCCCGCGAGCGCGGCGCCTATCAAAGCTTCCCTGGATCCTTGTGGAGTCAGGGGATACTGCCTATCGACAGCATCGAGATTCTGGCGCAGAGCCGCAGTCAGGGGGTCGATCTCGACCGCAGCCAGCAGCTCGACTGGTCGGGCCTGCGCGAGAAGGTGCGCGGCGGCATGCGCAACAGCAACTGCCTGGCCATTGCCCCGACGGCGACGATCTCCAATATTGTAGGAGTCAGCCAGGGGATTGAGCCGATCTACCAGAACCTCTACGTCAAATCGAACCTTTCCGGCGAGTTCACCGTGGTCAATCAGTATTTGGTGGAGGATCTCAAGCGCCTGAATCTATGGGATGAGGTGATGGTCAACGATCTCAAGTACTTCGATGGCTCGGTCGCACCCATCGACCGCATCCCAGCCGCTCTCAAGCCCCTCTATGCCAATGCCTTCGAGACTGATCCCGTCTGGTTGATCGAAGCAGGCGGCAGGCGGCAGAAGTGGCTGGATCAGTCGCAGAGCCTGAATCTGTATTTCGGTAAGCCCTCGGGCAAGAAGATCGATGATACCTATCGCTTGGCTTGGCGGCGCGGCATCAAAACGACCTATTACCTGCGTTCCCTGGGCGCCACCGCGGCAGAAAAATCCACGGTGCAGACCGGCACCCTCAATGCTGTGCCCGGCAGCCTCAAGGCCTGCGCCATTGACGACCCCACCTGCGAGGCCTGCCAGTAAGGCGGCCGAAAACTGGAGAAACCGATGCTAGATTTTGCAGAAGAACAACCGAAGTCCATCACCCTGCCTGCTTACCACGAACAAGGTCAGGCCGGCGCCGATATCGGCATCCAGGCCAGCAGCTTTGCCCGTGTGCGCGCCGAAGACAAACGCATCATCAATGGCAAGGCCGACGTTAACCAACTGGTACCGTTCAAGTACCAGTGGGCCTGGGATAAGTATCTCGCGGCCTGCGCCAATCACTGGATGCCGCAGGAAGTGCAAATGGCTCGCGACATCGCCCTCTGGAAAGACCCAAAAGGTCTGACGGAGGACGAGCGCCGCATCGTCAAGCGCAATCTCGGCTTTTTTGTGACCGCCGATAGTCTGGCAGCCAATAACATCGTGCTCGGTACCTACCGTCACATCACCGCGCCCGAGTGCCGCCAGTATCTGCTGCGCCAGGGCTTTGAAGAGGCCATTCATACCCACGCCTACCAGTACATCGTCGAATCCCTGGGGCTCGACGAAGGGGAGATCTTCAATATGTATCATGAAGTCCCCTCGGTACGCGCCAAGGATGATTTTCTCATCCCGTTCATTGAGGTCCTCGCGGACCCCAATTTCAAGACCGGCACGCCAGAAAATGACCAGCTCTTGCTGCGCTCCCTGATCGTTTTCGCCTGCATCATGGAAGGCACGTTCTTTTATGTCGGTTTCAGTCAGATCCTGGCCATGGGGCGGCAGAACAAGATGGTCGGTGCCGCCGAACAGTACCAGTACATCCTGCGCGACGAGTCGATGCACTGCAATTTCGGCATCGACATGATCAACCAGATCAAGATCGAAAATCCGCACCTGTGGACCGAGGAATTCCAGGAAGAGGTCATCGACCTGATTCGTCAGGGCGTGGCACTCGAATGCGCCTACGCCGACGACACCATGCCACGTGGCGTGCTCGGGCTGAATGCGCCAATGTTCAAGGACTATGTGCATTTCATTGGCAACCGGCGACTCAGCCAGATCGGCCTCAAGCCGCAGTGGGAGGGGGTGAAAAATCCCTTCCCGTGGATGAGCGAGATGATGGATCTGAAGAAGGAAAAGAACTTCTTCGAGACCCGGGTCACCGAATATCAAACCGGTGGCGCCCTGAGCTGGGACTGATCTCCCGCCCGGAGGCCCCGCCGAAGATCTTGCGGAGGAGGGCCTGCGGGCGTTATCATTTTTATTCTTCGGTGACTGTAGCTCAGCAGGTAGAGCCCCGGATTGTGATTCCGGTTGTCGTGGGTTCGAGCCCCATCAGTCACCCCATACAAAACAAGGGTCTGAACATAGGTTTAGGCCCTTTTCTTTGCTAAAGGAACTCCCGACCCTCTGGTACGATGCTGCCTCCGAAGAGCGGACCGTGGAAGAACTCGCCACGCAGAAGCGGATCCTGTCGCCCCTGGAATTTTTCATTCGGACGCCTATCGAGCGCTTGTTCGCCGCGCGCCCCCTGAGTAGACTCAGCCTTTCTTACAAGCCAGGCGGGACGTTGATGCCGGAGCGCATACCCGATGATTGCGTGGGACTGGTAGAGTACCAGGATCTCCACATCACAGAAGATCTACTCTTGGAATGTGGCCGCAGTCTACCCGGCTACACTCTGCGCTACGAGTGCTATGGTACGTTGAACAGCGCTCGCAGCAACGCCATTTTGATCTGTCATGCATTGTCTGGCGACCATCATGCTGCCGGTTACCATTCCCCAACGGACAAAAAACCAGGCTGGTGGGACAGCATGATCGGGCCCGGCAAACCCATCGATACGCGACATTTTTTTGTGGTGTGCAGCAATTTCATTGGCTCCTGCAAGGGCTCCACCGGACCGGCGAGCATCAACCCGGCAAGCAACGAGCCTTGGGGGATGGACTTTCCCATGGTGACCGTATCGGACTGGGTTCGTACCCAGGTCATCCTCAGCGATCATCTCGGCATCGATTGCTGGGCGGCGATCGTTGGCGGAAGCCTGGGTGGCATGCAGGTCCTGCAATGGGCCATCGATTACCCGGAGCGCTTGCGGCATGCCCTCGTCATTGCTGCAGCGCCCAATCTGAGTGCGCAGAACATCGGTTTCAACGAGGTCTGTCGCCAGGCGATCATGACCGATCCCGATTTTCATGGCGGGCACTATTACCGCTACGAGAGCAAGCCACGCCACGGCCTTGCCCTGGCGCGGATGATCGGCCATATCACCTATCTCTCCGACGATGCCATGGGCCAGAAATTCGGTCGGGAAACGCGGCTAGGCAAGAGTCTTTCCTATGGCTTTGACATTGATTTCGAGGTCGAAAGCTACCTGCGCTATCAGGGGTCCCGCTTCGTCGAGCACTTCGATGCCAACAGCTACCTCTACATCACCAAGGCACTCGACTACTTTGATCCCGCTGCCGCTTACGGAGGCAATCTCGCGGCCGCGTTTGCCAGCGTCCAGGCCAAATTTTTGGTCGTCAGCTTCAGCAGCGATTGGCGTTTTTCACCCGAGCGTTCGCGCGAGATCGTGCAGGCCCTGTATACCACAGGCGCGCATGTGAGCTATGCCGAAATTGAATCCCATCATGGGCATGACTCGTTTCTGCTACCGATTCCCCAGTACTTACGGGTCATGCGCTCTTATCTGGAGCGTATGGCAGAGGAGCTCGGCGTATGAACCAGACATTGCGACGCGATCTGCAGATCATTGCCGACTGGATTCGTCCAGGGAGCCGCGTGCTCGACCTGGGTTGCGGCGAAGGGGAATTGCTCTCTCATCTGCAGCAGCAAAAACAGGTCAAGGGTTACGGTATCGAACTAGACGATGAGCGGGTGGCGGCGGCCTTGCGGCGGGGCGTGCCGGTCCTGCAACAGGACCTGGATAGTGGCTTGCGGCAATTTGCCAGCGGTAGCGTGGATACGGTGGTTCTGTCGTTGACCCTGCAGGCGGTGCATTATCCACTTGATCTTCTCCTGGAAATGTTGCGAGTGGGTCGCGAAGGCATCGTCACCTTCCCCAACATGGGGCATTGGCGCGCGCGCTGGCAACTCGGGGTCGGCGGGCACATGCCCATGACCGACGTTTTGCCACATACGTGGTACGATACCCCTAACATCCACCTTTGTACCATTCGCGACTTTGACGCCCTGTGCCACAAAAATCGCATCGAGGTGCGCGAGCGCGTAGTGTTGGACGATCGCCGTCGCAACACCGCGAGTAACCGCATTCTGCCCAATCTTCTCGGAGAAGTGGCACTCTATCGATGCGCCAAGGCGGACTGAGCGCACGCCGCTGGAGCCAGCCATGACCCTGGAATTGATCAGCTTTCCTCTATGCCCCTATGTGCAGCGCTCGGTCATCACCCTGCTGCATAAAGAGGTTCTCTTCACCCTGACCCATATCGACCTGGCCCACAAACCTGAGTGGTTTCTGGCCATCTCGCCTCTGGGTAAGGTTCCCTGCCTGCGTATCGATAACGATACCGTGCTCTTTGAATCACAGGTCATCAACGAGTATCTCGACGAGACTCTGCCGCCGCCCTTGCACCCTGCGGACCCCCTGGAAAGGGCACGGCACCGGGCGTGGATCGCCCTGGGGGGCGAGGCGCTGGGAGATCAGTTTCAGATGATGGTGGCGCAGGGAGAGGAACGCTTTACTGCGGCGCACCGGCAGCTCTTCGATAAACTGCAACGACTGGAAACGGCAATGGGCGACGGACCTTTTTTCGCAGGAGAGCGCTTCAGCCTAGTCGACGCCGCCATCGCCCCGCTCTTCATGCGCATGGAAATCCTCCATGCCCTGCGACCATTGCCGAGCTGGGAAAGTCTCGGCAAACTACGGCGGTGGACCGCGCAACTCATGGAGTTGCCGGAAGTCGCCAGCTCGGTGCGGGCGGATTTTGCCAGCCTGCTGCGTAACTATTTGAGCGAGAAAGGCAGTTTACTGCTGCGTTCAATCTAATGGAGAGAGGGATGACCGATCACAACCTGCCGGAAAACGAGCAAGAGTCTGCCACCACCCATTTTGGCTATCAGGAAGTTCCAGAGGCGGAAAAGGAAAAGCTGGTGCGCGGGGTGTTCAGCAGCGTTGCGAGCAGCTACGACCTGATGAACGATTTGATGTCGCTGGGGGTGCATCGGCTGTGGAAGCGCTACACGGTAGACCTGGCCCGGCCCCGCCCGGGGCAGCAGGTGCTGGATCTGGCCGGCGGCACCGGAGACCTGGCGGCGCTTCTCTATAAACGTCTACAGCCAAATGGTCGCATCGTCGTCTCCGACATCAACCCGGAGATGCTGGCGGTCGGCGAAAAGCGCCTCGCCGACAAGGGCATGCTGGCCGGCGTCGAGTTCGTTGAGGCCAATGCCGAAGAGCTGCCCTTCCCCGACCAACAATTTGATCTCGTTACCTTAGCTTTTGGCATCCGCAATATGACCCATCCAGAACGCGCCCTGGCGGAGATCTACCGGGTACTCAAGGTTGGCGGCCGCGCCTTGATCCTCGAGTTTTCGCATCCGCGTTGGCCGGGCCTGCAGCAGATCTACGATCTTTACTCCTTCAATATCCTGCCCAAGATTGGCGAAATCGTCGCCAAGGACCGCGACAGTTATCAGTATCTGGTGGAGTCCATACGCCGCTTTCCCGACCAGGACACCTTCCGCATGATGATGGAGGATGCCGGTTTTGCGCGGGTCGATGTGCATAATCTGTCCGGTGGCATCGTCGCCATCCACCGCGGCTTTCGTCTCGACTGATCCTGCCAGTGAAGGGGATTCATCCCCCGGCGTAAAATTTCCCACTTGAGCCGCATCCACCAGCGGGGCATGATGGCGGCAATTTTGGCAGAGGAGTGATGACATGACCCGGGTGCACAATCTTGGTTTTCCCCGCATCGGCCACAAGCGTGAGCTGAAGAAGGCCACCGAGGCCTATTGGTCTGGCGAAATCGACGGCGCCGAGCTGGAGGCACGGGGTGCGCAACTGCGGGAGCGTCACTGGCGTATCCAGCAGACCTGCGGCGTCGATCTCGTCCCCGTGGGCGATTTCACCTTTTACGATCAAATGCTCGACATGAGCTGCACCCTGGGCGCGATCCCGCCCCGCTACGAATTTGCTGGTGGCGAAGTCGATCGTGACACCTTCTTTGCCATGGCGCGTGGGTCCAAGACGCAGCCGGCCATGGAAATGACCAAATGGTTTGATACCAATTACCATTACATCGTCCCCGAATTCCATGAGGATATGGAGTTCCGGCTGAGCAGCGAGCGGATTTTTGCCCAGGTGAAAGAGGCCCAAGCCTTGGGCCTGAATACCAAGCCGGTGCTGGTGGGTCCGCTGACCTACCTGTGGCTGGGTAAGGAAAAGGACCTGGGCAGCGCCCATGGCGAGGCTGGCCATCGCCACGATGAGGGCTGCACTGGCCACGATGAGGCGCCCCGCCACAGCGGCTTCGATCGCCTGAGTCTGTTGCCCAAAGTCCTGCCCGTCTACACCGAGATCCTTGCCAAGCTGGCCGCGGCTGGCGTCGAGTGGGTGCAGATGGACGAGCCGGCGCTGGTCCTCGATCTGCCGCAGGAGTGGCTGGACGCACTGGACAAGGCCTATGCACAGCTGACTCAGGGTAAGGCACCCAAGATCCTGCTTGCCACCTACTTTGAGTCCGTCGCCGACCATGCCGCACGGCTCAAGGCCCTGCCCGTGGCGGGACTGCATCTGGATCTGCGGCGGGCGCCAGCGCAACGCGACATTTTCTTGCAGGACTACCCGGCCGACAAGATCCTCTCTCTAGGCGTCGTGGATGGACGTAACGTATGGCGAACCGACCTCGACGCCGCTCTGGAATCGTTGGCTCCAGCGCACAAAGCCCTCGGTGATCGTCTGTGGATCGCGCCTTCCTGCAGCCTAATGCACAGTCCGGTAGATTTGGCCCAGGAAACGGAACTGGATGACGAACTCAAATCCTGGTTGGCCTTCTCCGTGCAGAAGCTGGATGAGCTTTCGGTGCTCGCCCGCGCAATCGACAAGGGAGAGTCAGCGGTTGCCCAGGAGCTGGAAGCGGCGCGCAAGGCCGTCACCTCGCGCAAGAGTTCGCCACGCATCCACAACGCCGCCGTCAACGCCCGCTTGCAGGAGCTGGGCAACGATGATGGCCAGCGCCGCAGCCCCTTCCCGGCTCGTGCCAAGGCCCAGGCGGCGCGTTTCAAATTGCCCCCCTTCCCTACCACCACCATCGGCAGCTTTCCGCAGACACCGGAAATTCGCAAGGCACGGCTGCAAAATCGTAAGGGTGAGCTGTCTGACACCGAATACCACAAGATGATGGAGGCCGAGGTCGCCCTGGTCGTCAAGGAACAGGAACGCCTGGGCTTGGACGTGCCAGTGCATGGTGAGCCCGAGCGCAACGACATGGTCGAGTACTTTGGTGAGCAGCTCGCCGGCTTCGCCTTCACCCGTCACGGCTGGGTACAGAGTTACGGCTCCCGCTATGTGAAGCCGCCACTCATCTTCGGTGATGTCTCGCGTCCACACCCGATGACGGTGGAATGGGCCAAATACGCCCAGTCCCTTACCAGCAAGCCGATGAAAGGCATGCTCACTGGTCCGGTCACCATCCTGCAATGGTCCTTTGTACGTGACGATCAGCCGCGCGAGCGCACCGCCCTGCAGATCGCCCTGGCCATCCGTGATGAGGTCAAGGATTTGATCGACGCTGGCATCGGCATCATACAGATTGACGAACCGGCCTACCGCGAAGGTCTGCCCCTCAAGCGCAAGGATTGGAATAAGTATCTGGACTGGGCCTCGCGTGCCTTCCGCATCTCGGCGCAGATCGCCCCCGATGACGTGCAGATCCATACCCATATGTGCTACTCGGAGTTCAACGACATCCTGCCGGCCATCGCGGCGATGGACGCGGATGTGATCACCATCGAGACCTCCCGCTCGCAGATGGAGCTACTCGATGCCTTTGCCACCTTCAACTACCCCAATGAGATTGGGCCGGGCGTCTATGACATCCACTCTCCACGGGTACCCAGTGTGGAAGAGATGGTGCAACTCATGGAAAAGGCCGCCAAGGTGGTCCCTGCCGAGCGTCTTTGGGTCAACCCCGACTGCGGCCTGAAAACCCGCAAGTGGGCCGAGGTGACCCCAGCCCTGGAGAACATGGTGAAGGCCACCCAGGAAATTCGCCAGCGCCTGGCCTGAGCACAGAGGTTTTCCAAACCCAAAAACCCCCGCCTTGCGGGGGTTTTTTATGGCTAGGGAACTAGCTTGCCCTCTGTTACTCTAATGGCTCGCCATATCTGATAAAGGGAGCCAACGGATGAGTCTGCCACAGACATCCTCCGCCGGGCAGCAGCCTGCTGTCCAAAAAATCAATCTTTCACCCCTTGCAAATTTGCGTTTCGACGTTCCTGCCGCCCTGGTCGTCGCTTTAGTGGCCATCCCCCTCTGTCTGGGCGTGGCCTTGGCATCTGGGGCGCCGCTGATGGCAGGTATTCTGGCGGGCATCGTCGGCGGCATGGTCGTACCGCTGTTCAGCAAATCGCCCCTCTCGGTCAGTGGGCCCGCCGCCGGGCTCACGGCCATCATTGTTGTCGCCATCGAAGACCTGCATAGCTTTCCCATTTTCCTGGTGGCGGTCATCATTGCCGGTGGCCTGCAGATCTTGATGGGCGCTCTGCGCGCCGGTGGCATTGCCTATTTTTTCCCTTCTGCGGTCATCGAAGGCATGCTTGCGGCCATTGGTATCATCCTGATCATGAAGCAGTTTCCCTATGCAGTGGGCTTCGATCTCGGACAATTTGGCAGCCAGGAATTCAGTAGCGGTGGTACAGAAAACACCTTCTCCGGCATTTTCAGAGCGCTGGGGCACCTGCAGTGGGGTGCATTATTGATTAGCGTGGTCTGCCTGATCATTCTTCTGCTCTGGGACTTGGTCCCGATCCTAAAAAGACAAACTTGGTTTTCTGGCCCTCTCATGGCCGTGCTTGCCGGTACGCTACTCAACCTGCTTTTCGCTGCTGTATTTCCAGGGCTGCAGCTTGGCACCGACAAGCTGGTGCAACTACCCGTCATCCACTCTATGGCAGAGCTCGGCCAGCTCGTGCAGTTTCCCGACTGGTCGGGCCTGGGTAAGCAGCAGGTGTGGATCGTTGGCGTGACCATCGCCATCGTCGCGAGCCTGGAGAGCCTTCTGTCCATCGAAGCCGCCGACAAACTCGATCCTTTCAAGCGGCGTACGCCTCTGGATGGCGAGCTCTACGGTCAGGGAGTGGCTAATATCATCAGTGGACTCATTGGAGGACTACCCGTGACGTCGGTCATCGTGCGTTCCAGCGCCAACATCAGTGCCGGCGGCAGGACCAAGGCGGCGGCATTTCTGCACGGTGTCTTTCTGCTGATTGCCGTACTGCTGTTGGCGTCTTTCCTCAACCAGATCCCGCTCGCGGCCCTGGCTTCGGTGTTGATCATGGTTGGCTTCAAGCTCGCCCACCCCAAAGTCTTTCGCCACATGTATTCTTTGGGCAAGACACAGCTGCTCCCCTTTGTTATTACCATTCTCGCCATACTTTTTACCGATCTGTTGATCGGCGTCGCTGTCGGGCTGGTAGTGGGCCTATTTTTCGTGTTGCGCGCCAACTATCGCAGTGCATTGGAGCTCTGTCAGGAAGGTCCCAATCACTACCTGTTGCGCTTCAAACGCGAATTGACCTTTGTGAACAAGGCCCATCTGGCACATCTACTGGACTCTCTACCAAACGGCAGCGTACTCACTCTAGACGGTGCGCAAGTGGCATTCGTCGACCATGACGTGCTGGAGGTAATCCGCAACTTCGAGGAATCCGCCTCGTTGCGCCAGATTCAGGTCCACGAACAGCACTTCAGCAACCCAGTCTTGAGTGCGCGGATCTAATTTATTCCGGCAGCTTCGGCGATAAACGGAGTGAGCGCTCTGCGGCAAGTTGCCGCAGGGCTGCCGGGTTTTTGCCATCTCTGGCCAGGCGCTCCCACAGCGGATGCGGCCCTAAATTCATGCCGGCCCGCAACATCCGCTCGCGAATGCCACCACCACCACCAGCGAGCGCTAGATTCATCAGGATCAGGGCGTCGATATAGCCCTCGATATCTCTTTGCTTGTGGGTAATGCGCAGCAGTTCTGCATACAGCGGCAGACGCAGTGGTTCTTCCTGGATGGCGGCTTGCAATATGGCAATGCCATAGTGCGGGTCGGTATTGCGTGATACCAATGCCAGCGCCTTGGCCGCCGTCATTGGCTCTTGCAGTTGTACCTCTGGCGAGGGAATGGGCATGCCCATCTTTTCCGCGAGGACGAGCAATTCCAGATTTCCCGGATCGCGACGCAAGCCATCGCCCACCCGTTGCTTCCACCAAAGCTCGTCGCCGGGCATGGCACTCGATTCGCCAAGGCCTTCGAGCAACTGCGTATAGGCATTCATATCCTCAAGGGCGAGGTAAGCGTCGAGGAGTTGATTGATGGCTCGGCCATCGCCAGGCTGCAGATCCACATACCAGCGCAGGACCGTCGCGGCCTGTGAATAATGGCCGTACTGCATATAGATATCCGCTTCCCGCAGCAGATCCTCCCCGCTCAGGGCTTCTTCCTGCACGACCTGCTGCGGCGCAACCGTCGCCGGGGCGGAAGGAGACGCCACGACGACGGGCTTCTCTTCCGGCACAGGCGAGACTCGGGGAGGCTCGGTGCTACGCGCCGGTTTCTTACCCTTACGCCGTCCTGTGAAGCGGATGTATACCTCGATGGCGACTAGCACCACCACAACGATTTCCAGGATCAACATCAAACCCTGCACGGATCACGCTCCTGACTATGCCACTCGGTGCCTAGGCACTTAGTCGAAAATGGAAAATTTACCGGGAAGGAGATTGTGGCACCCCGCGTTGGACGCCACCCAAGGGAAATTCATCGTCCATAGAGTTCCTCTGTCCAATTTCACCAACGAGGAGCCGCAATAATATCAGCACTTCTTCCCGATCGCGGACGTCCGTGGTAGTGAGACGCAAGCGGAGGTCACCGTGTCGCAGATAGGGCGGAACATGAACTGGAAACGCTCCTGTCCTGGGATAGCATAGATGTGCAAACGGTCATTGCTCACCGGGCAATCGATCACCCCGTAATCCATAGCAACCGTGGTCGTGGTTTTGCTGTCCGAGACCGCCTCACTATGGAGTGCATCGGTAGTGAGCGCCTGATCGCCGAAGAGAGTTTGCAACACGGTGGTCTTGCCGGCCCCAACATGACCGGCAATCAGGATCTTCCTGACGGTTTGTGTCGGCCTGACGACGTTCAAGTCGTGGCACATTTTAATTGGCAGGGGCTGAGATCGCTCCTCCCACATATTTACCGACCCAATGCTCGATATCCTGCACGTCGCGCAGGTGACCATACAGGCCAATCCGCGCATCAAATTTTGTGACCGACGCCCCAAGTCCATGCAAGGTGATCAGGATGGCGTCTCCTCCTGCAGTGTATCCGCGCAACTCTACCGTTTGCGGATTGACGGTCTTCGTCCCGGTAAAACGCATACCGGCAGCCGGCAGGGCGCGTTCCGTGGCACTCACGACTGTCGCAAGGGAGGCAGGGTAGTAGGTGTAGTAGGGCACCGGATTGATCTGCGGGGCAACAGTGGAACTACAGGCACTCAGAGAACCCGCCATCCCAAGCAACAGCGACAGCATTATCATGTTTCTTTTCAAGTAATCATCCTCTCATCAGGGGATCTGGATCACCTTGAGCAAGCTCCAAGGCACCTACTTGCATATGGCGTAAAATGCTACCATATTCATTGCTAGTGAACCCAACTGTAACGGTATAGTAGAGGGAGTTATCAATGACGACAATACGTTGGATAGTCATCGCAATGGTTCCTGCCATCCTGGCAGGCTGTGCCAATAATCCCTACGCCAGTAACGCGACCACGGCCAATACCACCGGCGGGGCACTTCTGGGCTCCATTGCCGGCGCGGTCATTGGCAATCAGACCGGTTCGCCATTGGCGGGCGCCGCAATCGGCGCGGGGCTGGGCGGCCTGGCCGGCTACGGCATCTCCAAGTCGCAGGAACAGCAGGCTCCCCAACCAGCGCAGCCAGGTTATTACGCCCCCCCTGCCAACAATGTGCAGTGCCCGCCAGGATATACCTGCACACCGACCGCGCCACAGTATCAGACGCCACCCAGCTGCCCCGCAGGCTATACCTGCACCCCCAATTGAGGGCAGGCGACGCTTTGGTAAAGGACGACGCGCTACCTGAGCAGCAAACATGGCAGCGAGCCGTCCTTACTTGGCAGAAAACCGTTCCGTTCTGGCAACGACAGGGGATCGTCATTGCCGGTTCTGGGCCGCTTCGCTGGGCGCGCCTTGAGCTCAATGGGCGACAGATGGCCATGCAAATACCCTCGGCGGGACAGAAAACCGCTCAGGAGCATTGTGAAATCCTGCTGCATAGCAACGAAGTCGTTGCGCTGAAAAACACCGATGGTGACGTGCATCCCCTGTGCCTCGATCGCTTTGGGGCAAGTATCGAATTGCTGCGACGCGAATGGATGCTGAGCCTGTTTCTCTTTGGACCGATATTGGGGGTTTTTCTGGTAAACCTCATCTTTGGCATGCCCACATTTTTGTGGTGGACGGCGCTCGGCGTGCTCGGCTTTTCGCTGGCAATCATGGCCAGCCTGCTGCGGCGGGATCTGCGTAACATGCAAGGCTGGTTGCAGAGCCGACAAAAATACCTGACTATCGGCCGGTAACCCGCTCATATTCGTGCCGGTGCTTGCAAGCACCTTGGCAACTCTGTTTTTTTCTTCTATCTTTCATTTTACTAAGATCAAAATCTCGCGTATTACCATAGGTATCGCGGCGCGCCAGTTCGCCATGAAAAATGGGGGTGAAAAGAGGAATGCAGGAATGGACACCCAACCGTCTGCTGCGCTGGTCTTGCGTTGCCGCCGGGCTCGCGACCCTGGCCGGCTGTGCCAGCGTATCCACACCATCGCCATCATCGTCCATAGCGCGCAGTTCGAGTTCCGGACTGGCCTATTCCACCGGCACCACCTGCTACGCACCTTCTCCCAATCTGCAGGCGGCCTACAATCAGCCTTACGAGATTAATGGGCACTGGTACCACCCGCTGCAAAGTGCCCAGGGGTATAACCAGACGGGCACCGCCTCATGGTATGACATCGCCTCCTCCAGTCACGTCACGGCTATGGGCACCGCCTTTCACGACAACCGCCTGACTGCTGCAAGCCGGGTGCTGCCCCTACCCTCCTGCGTACGCGTCACCAATCTGCAAAATGGTCGCAGCATTCTCGTCCTGGTCAATGATCGCGGCCCATTCGTTGCTGGGCGAATCATGGATTTATCGATTGGCAGTGCGCGTGCCTTGGGCATCGTCAACCAGGGAACGGCGCAGGTGAACATCCAAGCCGTGCAAAGTAGCGTTCCCGCACCAGCGCCCTATCGTCCGCAGGTAATGCAGCAACTGGTTCCGGTACAAAACATTCGACCGGTCATACCCAGTGTGTCCCCCACCCCGCAGTCGCCTGGTTCTGGCGTACAGCATCCCCAGGCCAAACTGCGCTCGGTGGTCGCCAGCGCTTTTGCTAGTCCCAAGCAACCGCTGTCCGCTCCAGCAACGCCAGTCACGACGGCTGCGCGGCCGGTGCTTTCCGCCCCCCAACTCGAAGATGTCATTTACCTGGTCAGTACCCAACCCATGGAATTGCAGCAAGCCCGTGCGGAACGGCAAAAATTACAGGCTTTCGGAATTACGACGGCGCATCTGGTCCCCGCTGCCCAGGGCTATGTCGTCAAGATCGGTCCGCTGGCAAGCACCGACGATACTGTGGACTACGTGCACAGCCTGCGCCGCCTGCAGTTGGGCGATTTTCAGCTCAGTCAAAAGGGAGTTGACTGATCAGGCCTTGGCGCCAGTACTGAAAATGGTATCGAGTACCGCGTCGCCGTGAAACTCCTCCCCCATGAGGCTTTCTACGAGTAGCTGTCCGCCCAGGACCTCCGGGGCAATGATCAGGTCTACGCCCGTCTGACGCAGACGTTGCAAGTGCCGTTGGTTTCCCACCAGGGCCACGGTTTTGCCGGGAACTGCCATCTCCTTGGCGGTGAGAACGATGAAGGCATTTTCACTGTCATCGTTGCGCAGCGCCAGGACTCCCAAGGCCCGCATCGCACCAGCGCGGCGAAGAATCTCAGGATCGGTAGGGTCACCCACGAAAAGGTCTTCTTCTGGTAGCCACAGTGGTTCCGGTCGCACCGGCGCTACCACCAGCACGCGCAGGTGGCGGCGGCGCAGGGCCCGATAGGTATTCTGCGCGAAGAGATTGTCACCGATGAGGACATAATGGTCACTCCAGTCTGATTTTTTCTCGCCCAGCAGCAGGCGCTGCATTCGCCCATTGATCAGCGGTACGACCACGGCGGAGATCGATGTGGCGAAAACGGTGATCCCGAGGATGATGATGGAGATGACGAAGTAGCGTGCTTCCGGACTTTTAGGGACGATATCGCCGTAGCCGACGGTAGACATGGTCACCACAGCAAAATACAGAGCCGACTCTAACGATTTGATTTGCGGGCTGAAACCCGCTCCCAGGACATAGGAGCCGAAGACGGCGTAGCTCAGCAGCAGCACGATGGAGAGAAAAGCGAAGAGCGTACCAGCGGCGACACTCGACCGAGAGAAATGCCGTCGAAAGATCAACAAGCCAAGCAGAATAAAACCATTGAATGCCAGCATAGCGACACTGAGATGCTGGTACCGGTGCAGAAGGAGGGCCAGACTGATGGCCGAAATCATCAGCGTCAGAGCCCAGGACAGGCGGGAACGGAAGATCAGACCAAGGGCCATGATCAGGAGCACCGCACCCACGACCAGCGCTGGAACAGCGCCAAGCTCGGACATGATCGGCAGATCTGTGAGATTGCTGCTGGGGGTGATCACCGATAATTGCGGGATCAACGACTTCAAGGCTGGCAGGGCATGTAGCAAAGAGAGTGCGCCCAGCGCCGCCACCGCCAAAGCCAAAGGAATTTGGGGGAACCAGCGATCGAGACGCAAAACGGCACGCATGCGCGTACCCCAACGGCGCAAGCGCTGCCAGGGAGAAAAGTGAAACAGCTCGGTAGCGCGCATCATGAACCAAAATACCCGCTACCAAATGCCCCTTTAGGAGTGCTCGCTACCATCATCGCTGGTGAAGGTACTCTTCATCCCCATGACCATGGCGATGACCCAGAGCAGGCTAAGAACGATGAAAAACGCATAAAACATGGCCACTCTCCTACATTCTTACGATTGACTAGAGGCTACATTAGAACACAAGCGTAGACCCAAGTTCCAATCGATCTCAACCGAAGGCCTGGGCCGGATTAACGACGATATTGGTAAACGTATGCAATTTCAGCTTGGGACGCAAATAGGAGAGGATCGCGGCCTTCGCCAGTGGCAGGGCCTGCCACGCATTGCCGCCGCCGTCCTCCACCACCGCCGCCACCGCAATTTTCGGGTGGTGATAAGGCGCCCAACCGATAAAGAGGGAATCATCGTTATAGATCGTGCGTCCGTCTCTGTAGCCCACCGGTACTTCGGCGGTGCCAGTCTTGCCCGCCACACTCAGGCCCGGATAGGCGACGGTCTTGCAGGTGCCCGAGGTAACACAGGCGCGCATCCCCGCGCGCACGGCACGCAGGGCAAATCCGGGAAGGTGTAACTCGCGTGCTGCCGGAAAATCTGGCTTGATGATCTGACCCGTTTGCGGGTTTTTCACATCCCTGAGTAGATGTAGATAGGGCAAACTACCCCCATTGGCAATGGCGGCGACCCCGCGCACCAGTTGGGTTGGGGTGACCAACAAATACCCCTGACCAATCCCCAGAATCACCGTATCACCAGTATACCAAGGCGCATGGAGTTGGCGGACCTTCCAGGCAGGTGTAGGGACGAATCCTGCAGCACTGCCGGCGAGGTCGATGGGTGCCGGTTTGCCAAAACCAAAGCGCCACAGGGTCTGGTCCTGCAGCTGAATCCCCATCTTCAACGCCAGTTTATAAAAGAAGACATCGACCGACCAGGCCAGCGCCTTGCGCAGTCCGGTCTCGCCAAAACCCGAGCGATACCAGTCCCAAAAGACATGCCCTCCTACCTTGATGTAGCCCGGACAGTAGGTATGGAAGTTGGGAACAATCACACCTTTCTGTAGAGCTTCCAGGGAATAAAAGGGCTTGATGGTGGAGCCAGGAGGGTACAATCCAGCAAGGGTTCGGTTGAGTAACGGGTGGTCGGGATCATGTAGCAGTGCCTGCCAATGCTTGCTGCTGATGCCTCCGACAAACCAGTTGGGATTGAAACTGGGATTACTGACACTGGCGAGGATCGCCCCGGTATTGGGGTTGATGGCGATCAGAGCACCTCGATAGTGCTCCTTTTTCATGACGTGGGCAATGGCCTTTTGCACCCGCAGACGCAGAGTGGTGCGCACCACGTCGCCCGGCTTGGGCGGCACCCGGCGCAGAGGGGCCACCGGGTCCCCCAAGGCATTCACGCTGCGGATGTCATAGCCAAAATGTCCGCGCAATTGCCGTTCCAGGGTGTACTCCAGGCCACTGACGCCAATCGTGTGCCGATACAGATACTGCTGCGGATCAAATCCTTGTAGATCTCTAGGAGTAACCGGCCCGACATAACCAATGGTATTCGCAAAGAGGCTGCCATAAGGGTAGTAACGGTGCCAGCGCACGGCAAGACGAATTCCTGGATACGCTTCCTCACGCACGGCAAAACGCGCCAGCAGTTCCGGCGAGAGCTTGGTGAGCAGGACGCGCGGCAGATAGGCCGGCTTGTCATCGATGGTATGTAACAAGTGCTGTACCGTCTTTTGCGAGATCGGGAAGTCCCGCCGCAGCCGGTGTAAGGTCGCATGCAGGTGATGAACTTCATCCGGGAACAGCTCAAGGACATAGCGCGCCCGATTGGTCGCCAAGACCTGCCCATGATCCGCCAGAATCAGGCCGCGCGGCGGTGCCAGAGGAACGATGGCCGTGTGATTGGCATGTGCCAGCTGACGAAAGCGCCGGTAGTGGAAGACCTGCAGATCGATCACCCGGGCGACGAGCACCAGCAGCAGCAGCAATAAAATCAGCGCCGCCCATCCCAGGCGCCGGCGAAATTGGCGCGATTCGTCCCGATGCGTATCCATGTGCTAGGGATAGAGGATAGAAAGGGCAAAGAGTTCCCAAAGTCTACCGGGATATTCATCGATGTTCACAAGGTGTTCGGGAACTTCCCCCGTAGCCTGCCCGTCATAGCTTTCGGTAAACAGAAAGGGAACAGCCGATTATGACCGCAACATCCACAAAATCTCGCAAAATGCTCCTCGCTGTCAGCAGCGCCGTATTTGCCTTGGGTCTAGGGGCCGCTGGTATCTCCTTTGCCGCCAATGAGGAGATGCCCATCCCCAAGCCGGTTCTGCACGCGCCTGGTCCAAAGATGGTGGCGATACCGGATTTCAGCCCGATCGTCGAGAAATATGGCAATGCCATTGTCAAAATCGATGATTCCGATACCAAGGTAGTTGGTGGTAATCAGGGACAAAATCCGTTCCCGAAGAATTCCCCTTTCTATCAATTTTTCCATAACTTTCCCGGTGCGCAGCCACCACAGAAAGAGAAGGAAGAGGCCCTCGGTTCGGGCTTTATCATTTCCCCCAACGGCTACATTGTCACCGCCGGTCACGTGGTGCGGGGGATGCATCACATCATTGTCACGCTCACCAATCATCATGCGTACCCCGCCAAGGTCGTCGGTCTTTCGGTGCGTTATGACACGGCCCTGCTCAAAATCGACGCCCATGACTTGCCCACGGTAGAGCTGGGCAATTCAAAAGATCTCAAGGTCGGTCAATGGCTACTGGCCATTGGCATGCCCTTCGGTTTTTATAACACCGTCACGCAGGGAGTAGTGAGTGCCCTGGATCGTTCTTTGCCGCATGATGACGAATATATCCCCTTCATCCAGAGTGACGTGCCGATCAATCCAGGCAACTCCGGTGGCCCTATCTTCAATATGTCCGGCCAAGTGGTCGGTATCAACGATCAGATCTACACCAACGATGGTGGCTACATGGGGCTTTCCTTCAGCATCCCCATCAACACCGCCATGCGTGCAGTGGATGCCTTCCTCGCGCACAAGAAACTGGAATTCGGCTGGCTCGGCGTCGATGTGCAAGAGGTTACGCCGCAAATGGCGCAGGCTCTGCACCTGAAAGAGCCGGTAGGGGCGCTGGTGGCCAACGTAGAACCCCATGAGGCCGCCGCAAAAGCGGGCCTCAAGACTGGCGATGTCATTGTCACCTATGATCACAAGCCGGTGTACAGCGTCGGCTCCCTGCCGCCGCTGGTAGGCGACACGCCACCAGGGACAACGGTTCCCATCGGCATCCTGCGCGATGGCAAACCCGAAACCATCAATGTCGTCATTGGCACCATGCCCCAGAAAATGCGCCATGCCGAGATGGAGAAGGTAGTGGATATTCATCGCCTGGGCTTACGCGTGAGTAGCCTGGATGCGGCCGAGAAAAAGGCCCTCGGGATCCGCCACGGGGTTTATATAGAAAGCGTCTATCCGGGACCCGCGGCAGAAATCGGCCTGCATGAGGGTATGGCGATTCAGGAGATCGATCAGCAACCCGTCGACAGTCCGGAACAGCTAGAAAGCATCGTCAAGAATCTTCCGGCGCATCAACCCATTTCCGTTCTGATTCGTCAGGGACATAACAGTCTCTTTGTAGTCATCCATCTGCCCAAAAACTAAGGAAACCGACAGATGAATCCATCCCTGCGGCGCCTGCGGGCGCCTCTGTTGGCGTTGTGCCTTTCTCCTCTGGGCGTTTCTCTTGTGCAAGCGGCGGACCTGCAGCCCCCGCCACCGCCCATTCCCGACTGTAAAAGCTACGTGCTGATGGACTCTCGTACCGGCGCCATCATTGCCGAAAAAGATCCGGACCTGCAGTTGCCCCCCGCCAGTCTTACCAAGTTGATGACTGCCTATTTGACCTATGGCGCCCTCGCTGACGGACGTCTGCATTGGAACCAGCAGATCCCGGTCAGTAACGTAGCATGGCACACTGGCGGTTCGAGCATGTTCATCCAGCCCAACCTGCCGGTTACCGTCAGCCAGCTCATGCACGGGCTGATCATCGACTCCGGCAATGACGCCGCCGTGGCGCTAGCCCAGGCCGTCGCCGGCAGTCGCGCCGCTTTTGTCGAGGAGATGAATGCCGAGGCCGAGAAAATGGGCCTCAAGGGGGCGCATTATACCGATGTCGATGGTCTACCCGATCCCGGCCTGCATCTTTCGGCCATGAACATTGCAATCATTTCTCGCAACCTGATCCAAAAGTATCCGCAGGTGATCGATATTTCCAAGATCAAATATTATCGCTACAACCACATCACCCAGCGCAGCTGGAATCCCGCCCTCTTTGGCCATCCGAGTATTGACGGACTGAAAACCGGTCATACCAATGCCGCTGGTCACTGCATGGACACCACCGCCATTCGTAATGGACGGCGCTTGATCGCTGTCGTCATGGGGGCGCCGAGTTGGCCCGCCGGCGTGAATGATGTCGTTGCCCTGCTCGACTATGGCTACGCCTTTACCCACGACCTAGAAGCAGTGAAGGCAGGGACGGTGCTGGGCAAATACAGCGATCCACAACTGGATCCAGAGAACTTCGCAGTCAAGGCGGCGAAGGATGTCTGGGTGACGGTACCAGAGGGAGAGCAAAAGGATCTGCAGCGCAGCGTCAGCTATGACAAGCTTGGCGGGCATGGGGTAGCCGCTGGTGCCATCGTGGGCCACCTGCAGATCACTCTGCACGGCAAAGTGCTTGGTGAAACCCCGCTAGTGGCGGCCCAGGCTGCCAAACCTGCGGGCACGATCGGTACTCTCTGGCATCAAGCTGAGAACGCGCTGTAGTCTGGGAATCCCTGCCTTGCCGATCAGGCGAAGGGCAAGCCATTCTCAGGGGGCTGTCGTCCCCAAGCGGTGCGCCTCTTCCGGAGACAGACGGCGCGCCCGCCACTTGGCAAAGAGTAGCGCGGGCACGATGGCTACCGCCCAAAGGGCCAAGGACCAGCCGAGCGGATAAGCGAGAGGAAAGAGCGATTCCCAAAGCACCCACCAGAAGAGCAGTGTTGCCACGATCGGCAAGAGAATATGGAAGAAGATGCGACTGCCATGGGAGCCGCCACCCGCCGGCAGACGCATCAGGGCAAGATTCATCAGGGTATGGGCGGTTACCAGGCCAATCAGGACGGCAGTCGTCATGACATTGAAGCCATTACTGGGTCCGAAAACCAGGCCGAACAGAATTGCGAAACCCAGTGCCAAAGCGGCAAGAAAGTTGATGGCCCCCTGGGGCGCACGTTGCCCATTCACCAGAGCGAAACGGGTATGCAGCAAGCGATCACGGGCGATGGCGAAGAGCACCCGTGCCGAACCATTCAACAGGGCCAGGCCGTCGGCCATGGCACTGTTGATGGCCAGGATCACCAAGGCCGTCGCGCCCCAGAATCCAAGATATTTCTCGAAAACCACTACCCCTGGAGCGCCGTTGCTGGCAAAGCTGCGCATATCGTGCACCCCCCAGCCCACGGTCAGGGCGTAGGCCGACAGGATCAGCGCAGCACCAACCAGGCTCAGGGAGACTAGCGCCGCCTTGCCAATCACGCGCCCGTTCTGGGTGCGTACCCCCCGCGCCTCCTCGGCCAGGGGTGTGTGGCTACCAATGCCGATAAAACTGGTAATGGCAAAGATCATTCCCATCGCTACGCCCTTGAAACCAACGTCTGCCGTGCTGAAGGGCGCCCACGGATGGGCAGGCAGGGCGCGGCTGATAATGAATAGCGAACTGCCCACCAAAAACAGGATCTCCATCAGGCTGGTGATCGCCACTGTGCGAATGCTTGGGCGAATGCCGGCCACACTGAGCAGCCAGGGGACACCCACAAAAAACAGAATACTGGCAATCCAAAACCAGGAAGGTAGCGCGATGCCCAGGCTGCGCGCGAGGCCCGGCAGAAAGACACCGCCCACATAGACCGGGATCGCTCCGACGCTCAGGGTTTGGTAGAAGATGACCATAAAACCTGTCACCAGCGCCGCCGGTGCTCCCAGCCCTGCCGAGACAAAACTATAATAGCCACCGGCTGAGGCCCGATGCTTGGTCAGGTGGTAGATGGTGTTCACTTCGATGAACATCAGGATGAACGCTGCCAGATAAGAGAGTGGCATGGCTACCAAGGCAAAAGCGGCACCGGCAGTCATGAAAGCGACCACGTCGCAGGTCGGCGCCATGCCGGATATGCTCTGGCCCACCAGGCCCCAAAAGCTCACCACGTCCTGTTGTAAGGTTCCGGATTCCGACTCAGACATGCTTTGGGGCCTGTTTTGCAACACTGTTGCATGCGATGGTAGCGATCCACGCGCAATTGTCAACAACACTACCGGCTTGAATGATGCTGATGGTAGCTCTGTACTTTGGGTGAGTGGTTTTCCGAGACCTATCCACTCGTTGGAGGGGTTCAGCGCCTTGCGATACAGATCACGGCCTTAGCAGCACCCGACGGAGACCTTCGCCCTTGCTCCCACTCCTGCAGTGTGCGCTTGGAAATACCCAAGGCCTCCGCGAATTCTGCTTGCGACAAGCCTGCGCTCTGCTGCGCTTGCATAATTTCATTGGGAATGCGCTTCGACTCTGGACAAGGCCAGGCAATGAATGAAATAACGGCTTACGGTACGGCAGTGATCCTGGAGTAACCGGATCTGATGTAGCCGTCGATTGCCGCTGCGCTCTTGCGGCTCTACCGGCCCATCTTATGTTCCTCTATATCCAGAGTGGCACGCATGGGCTGCTCGGCGCTTGACGGAGGGAAGCTTTCTCCATACTATTCTGACCCTTTCCGGCGCCTCTCGCCGGCGGTCCCATTTGTGGAGGTTCTGATGTACGCGGTAGTCGAGAATGGCGGTAAACAGTATCGAGTGGCAGTGGGTGACAAGCTGCGCCTGGAGAAGATGGAAGCCGAGGCTGGTAGCGAGCTGGTTCTCGACCGTGTATTGCTGCTCGGCGAAGGCGAAGAAGTACAGGTGGGACAGCCGCTCGTCCCGGGTGCCAGCGTCAAGGTTACGGTGCTGAGCCAGGGTCGCGCTGACAAGATCCACATTTTCAAGATGCGTCGTCGTAAGCATTTCCGGAAGCGGCAGGGCCATCGCCAGTACTACACCGAAGTCCGCATCACCAGCATCGACGCGTAAATCCAGGAGCAAACGAATATGGCACACAAGAAAGCAGGCGGTTCTTCGCGTAACGGACGCGACTCCGAGTCCAAGCGTCTGGGCGTCAAGCGCTACGGCGGTCAGGCGGTCATCGCCGGCAACATCATCATCCGCCAGCGGGGTACCCAGTATCACCCCGGCGCCAACGTCGGCATTGGCAAGGATCATACCCTCTTCGCCCTGAGCGATGGTGTGGTACAGTTTGAGCGCAAGGGTCCACGTCAGGTTCGTACTGTCAGCGTCATCAACGGCTAAAAACAGCCATCGGGAAAGCCCCGCCCCGGTTTAGCGGGGTGGGGTTTTTTCATGCAATTTCTCGACGAAGTCCGCATCGTGGTTGGCGCCGGCAATGGTGGCCACGGCTCTGTCAGCTTTCGTCGGGAGAAATTCATCCCCTTCGGCGGACCGGATGGCGGCGATGGTGGGCGGGGTGGTGACGTCTACCTCGTGGCCCAGGAGAACCTCAATACCCTCATCGATTTCCGTTACCAGCGGCGCTATCGTGCCGAAAACGGTCATGGTGGTGCCGGTCGACAGATGACGGGGCGGGCTGGGAAGGATCTGGAAATTGCCGTCCCCGTCGGCACGCTGGTTTATGACGAAGACACCCGTGAACTGCTTGGCGATCTGCGCGAAAACCAGCAGCGCCTCTTGGTTGCCAAGGGCGGACGCGGTGGGCATGGCAATCTCTGGTACAAGACCAGTGTCAACCGCGCACCCCGCCAGTTTGAAAAGGGTGGCATTGGGGAGGAGCGTAACCTGCGCCTGGAACTGCGCCTGCTTGCCGACGTCGGCCTGCTGGGCCTACCCAATGCCGGCAAGAGCACCTTCATCCGCGCCGTCAGTGCTGCCAAACCCAAGGTTGCCAGTTACCCCTTCACCACCCTGCACCCGCAGCTTGGCGTGGTGCGCGTGGGTGAACACGAATCCTTTGTCCTCGCCGATATCCCCGGCTTGATTCCCGGTGCTGCCGAGGGTGCGGGCCTTGGCACCCGCTTTCTGCGCCATTTGCGCCGTACCCGGCTGCTGCTGCACTTGGTCGACATCGCCCCCCTGGAAGAGAGTAATCCGGCACAAGGCGTCGCAGCCCTGGCGGCCGAGCTCGAGGCGTACAGCAGCGAACTAGCCAGCCGCCCGCGCTGGCTGATCGGCAATAAGGCCGATCTCCTGCCCCTCCCGGAGGCCGAACAACGTTTTCAGACCATTTGTAAAGAGCTCGCTTGGGAAGGACCAGCCTTTCTCGTCTCGGCGGCGACGGGCGCCGGCTGTAAGGAATTGACACAAGCCATCTGGCGTGCTTTACCAGAACTTCCTCCGGCCCCTGAACCCAGCGGCGATATCGACTGGTACGACGAGGAAGAGACCGCCGAAGAGGGTGATTGGGACGAAGAAGAGGATTGGGGCGACGCCGATTGGGAGGATGAGGAAGAGGAATGAGTCGCAGCGAACTCGCCGAAACCCGTCGTTGGGTTGTCAAGATTGGCAGCAGTCTGCTCACCAATGACGGCAAGGGGCTTAACCACCCCGCAATTGCTGCTTGGGTTGCGCAGCTCAGCGAGTTGCACCGCCAGGGACTGGAGCTGATCCTGGTCAGTTCCGGCGCCGTGGCAGCAGGCATGGAACGCCTCGGCTGGCAAACCCGCCCACGCGCTTTGGCCGAACTGCAGGCCGCCGCCAGCATTGGGCAGGCCGCCCTGGTCCAGGTCTATCAGGGATATCTGCAGACGGGCGGCATGATTGGTGCGCAAGTTCTCCTCACCCATGAAGATCTGCGCGACCGCCAGCGCTACCTCAGTGCCCGCGCCACCCTGCGCACCCTGCTGGAAATGGGAACTCTACCCATCATCAACGAAAATGACGCGGTCGCCAGCGCGGAACTGCGTTTTGGTGACAACGACACCCTCGCTGCCATGGTGAGCAATCTGCTGGACGCCGACCTGCTGATCATCCTCACCGACCAGGCGGGCCTATACGAGGCCGATCCGCGCCAACACCCGGAGGCCCAACTTCTTCACGAAGTCCGCGCTGGCGACCCGCAGTTGCTGGCCATGGCTGGCGGCGCTGGTAGCAAGGTCGGAACCGGCGGCATGCGCAGCAAGGTAATGGCCGCAAGCCGGGCGGCACGCTCGGGCACAGCGACGATCGTTGCCAGCGGCCACGAACCAGACGTGCTGCTGCGCCTGTACCGAGGGGCGATACTGGGCACCCGTTTTCAACCGCAAGTCCCCCGCCTTGCTGCGCGCAAGCGCTGGTTTGTGGGGCAGTTACGGCCCATGGGCAAACTCAGGCTCGATGCTGGGGCGGCACGCGTCCTACGCGAGAAAGGCTCCAGCCTGCTGCCGGTAGGGGTGACGGCTGTCGAGGGAGAATTTCAGTGTGGCGACCTGGTCTCCTGCCTGGATCCCGAAGGACAGGAGATTGCCCAGGGACTGATCAATTTCGCCAGCGCCGAAGTGGCGGCCCGCCTGGGAAAAAACAGCGCCGAGATTACCGAGCTGTTTGGCGAGCAGGAGGCGGTGGAACTCATCCACCGCGACAACCTCGCCCTACTCCCCTGACGACGATGTTCTAGATGTGCCCTTCGGGGGCAAGCACACAGGAATGCGCGCTATCGCCGGTTTCCACCTGCAAGGTGGGATGATGGATCTGAAAGTGCTCTGCTAGCTCTTCGGCAAGCTCGTGCAAAAAATCGTCGCCGCGCGGCCCTTCTGGCATCAACAAATGGGCTGTCAGGGCATTTTCACTGGTGCTCATGGCCCAGATGTGCAGATCGTGCACCTCCTGTACCCCCGGCTGGGCTAGGAGAAAATGCCGCACGGCAAGAGGATCGATTCCTCTGGGCACGGCATTGAGGGCAAGACCGACCGACTCCTGCAGCACGCCCCAGGTAAACCAGACAATAAAGGCACTGACCAGAATACTGGTGGCGGCATCGAGCCAGAGCCAGCCGGTAAACAGAATAGTGATGCCCGTGAATACGACCCCTAGCGACAGCGCGGCATCCCCCGCCATGTGCAGAAAGGCGGCGCGCAGATTGAGATCCTCTTTTTGCCCGGCGACGAAGAGGAGAGCCGTCGCGGTGTTGATGACCACACCGACGGCCGCCACGACGATGATATCCCAGGCGGCGACTGACGCCGGGTGCATTAGGCGTAGGATGGCTTCCCAGACAATACCGCCGGTAATCAGGAGCAGAAACACCGAGTTGCCCAAGGCCGATAGGATCGAGGCACCGCGCAGGCCGTAGGTAAAGCGCAGGGAAGGAGAACGCTGCGCCAGCTTGCTTCCCACCCAAGCCAGGAGCAGGCCAAAAACGTCCGCAAAGTTGTGTCCCGCGTCTGCCAACAAGGCGAGGGAGTCTCCCAAAATGCCAAACGCAATCTCTACCAAAACGAAGGCAACGTTCAGAGCGATGCCGATGGCGAAGGCGCGACCAAAATTTGCTGGCGCATGATGATGGTGGGCATGGTGACCATGCCCATGCGAATGGTGTTGGTGCTCCAAGCCCCCTGCCGTGTGCTGCATTTCCCCTCCCAGAGATGGCATGTGTCGTAGTGTACGCATCGCTGCAGACGCTTGCACTCTCGGCGTAGAGCTGCGTTAATACTTCCAGAGCGTCTGCGCACGGAGTCAAACCATGAAGCGCGTCTTATTGTTTCTGGCAACCAACCTTGCCATCCTGCTGATCCTCAGCGTTTCCTGGACTATTCTTTCGCATCTCTTTGGCTTTGATCAGGCCAGCGCGGGAATCCACCTGCCGACCCTGCTGATCTTTTCCTTGGTTTTTGGCTTTGGCGGTGCGTTCATTTCCCTGCTGATGTCGAAGTGGATGGCCAAGCGCAGCGTCGGTGCCGAAGTCATCCAGCAGCCACGTAATCCCACCGAACAATGGCTGGTGCAAACTGTGCAGCGCCACGCGACTGCCGCCGGCATTGGCATGCCCGAAGTCGCGATCTATCCCTCGCCCGAGATCAACGCCTTTGCCACCGGTGCCAGTCGGAATCACGCCCTGGTTGCCGTCAGTACTGGCCTGTTGCAGCAGATGAATGCCGATGAGGCAGAGGCCGTGCTCGGACATGAAATTGGTCACGTCGCCAACGGCGACATGGTCACCCTTACCTTGATTCAGGGTGTGGTCAATACCTTCGTCATCTTCTTCGCCCGCATCATTGGCAACCTGGTAGACCGCGTGGTGTTTCGCAATGAAGAGGGCAATGGCATCGCCTACTGGATTACCACCATCGTGGCCGAGATGGTCCTTGGCGTGCTGGCCAGCATCATTGTCTTGTGGTTTTCCCGCCAGCGGGAATTTCGCGCCGATGCTGCCGGCGCCCGATTTGCCGGGCGCAACAAGATGATCGCCGCCTTGGAACACCTGCGCGCGTCCCACGAAGAAAGCCATCTACCCAAGGCCATGACGGCCTTCGGCATTCTGGGACATCGCGGCCTTTCCCGCCTGTTCATGAGTCATCCGCCCCTGGAGGAGCGCATTGCGGCTCTGCGCCAGCAGAGCTAGAGACGAGCCGTTAATCAGAAGCAGGTGGTTCAGCTATCCTGCCCTTCCAGGGAGCAGACGCCCTTCTCTTGCATTCCTTTGCAGGTACCGTAGAGATAAAGGCTGTGGTCGGTGATGTGGAAGCCACGCCCGGCAGCGATCTGCAACTGGCGGTTTTCCAGGGTTTGATCAAAAAACTCGAGGACTTTGCCACAGGCGGTACAGACCATGTGGTCATGGTGACCACTTTCATTGAGTTCAAAGACCGCGCGATCGCCTTCAAAATGGTGGCGACGCACCAGACCCGCCATCTCGAACTGGGTCATGACGCGGTAGACGGTGGCCAGGCCCACCTCTTCTCCGGCATCGAGCAGCTGCCGGTAGACCTCTTCCGCCGTCAGATGGCGCGTATCGCTGGCCTCGAGAATCTGCAGGATCCGCAGGCGCGGCAAGGTAGCCTTCAGACCAGCACGTTTCAGTTCTTCACTATTCATCCGTTCCAATGGCAAGTAGCGCGTTCTTTTAGTAGCATAGTGGCACCGTACGCCCAAGACAAGGATCATGCGCACATTCTCTTTTCTCGCGAGCACCCTCCTTCTCTGCACCATCCTGAGCGCCTGCAGTATTTATCGCGTCAATGTGCAGCAAGGTAACGTCGTCAGTCAGAAAGAACTGGCGCAAATCCACAAAGGCATGGACAAGGCCGAGGTCAGCGCGGTGTTGGGCGCGCCGTTGTTGCAGAACCCATGGAACTCCAATGAATGGGTATACAGCTACAGTGACAAGCCTGCTTACGGCAGTACCACAGTGCGCAACATCATTCTGCATTTCAGCCAGGACGGCAGCTTGCAAAGTATCAGCGGCGATGTGACGGCACTGACAAACAAGTAAAGCGCAGATCGCTCAGCCGGAATTTTTTGCCAGACGCGGACTGCCATATACCTGCCGTGCGCGCTGACTAAAGCGCTGCACCATGGTTTCGGCGGCCTGTTTAAAAATCGGCTCCAGGAATGCGCCGATGAGACGACTGGCGAATTCAAAGCGCATGTCCAGGGTCACGCGTGTGCCACCCTCCACCGGCTCGAGTTGCCAAAGCCCTTCCAAAAAACGAAAGGGACCGTCGACCAGTCGCACCTCGGCCAGCTTGGGACGCTGGTAGCGGTTGCGCGTGGAAAAGGCTTTACCGAAAGAGTTGTGGGCGATGCGGATCTCGGCCACCACTTCATCGCCACGATCCTGCAGGATACGGCTGGCGCCACACCAGGGCAGGAATTGCGGATAACTGCGAATGTCTTCGACCAGGGCAAAGATCTCTTCGGCGCTGTAGGGCAACACCGCCGTCTTGCGGATATGGTGCATCAAGCTCCTCGACTCAGTAGCGGCGCGAGCCCAGCGCCCGCGCCTGAATGCGACGATCGACTTGGGCCAGCAACCATTCCAGCGGACGTCGCCACCAGGACCGGCGTTGCCAGTGCTCCGCCGAAATTTCCCGAGAGCGGGCAAACTCGCGCAGAAACAGGGTGCGCAGCGAGGCCAGGGGAAGCAGACCTTTTACTTCGAGATTAAGCTCGCGGTTGAACCAAAGGCTCAGAAAATCGAGATTAGCCGAACCGACCGCTCCCCACTGACCATCCACCAGAATGTACTTGGCGTGCAGAAAGCTTTCCTGATATTCGTACACCCGCACGCGATGTCGCAACAGTTTTTGATAATACGCCTGAATGCCGAGGCGCAAAAGGGGATGATCGGTCACCCGGCCCGCCAGCAGTACGCGCACATCCACACCGCGGCGCACGGCACCATACAGGGCTGAGAGAACGATGGGATCGGGGTTGAAGTAGGGGGTAGCGATCCACAGACTCCCCCGTGCCGAGCGGAAGGCGGCGAGATAGCGCCGGCGAATCGTAAAGCGATCCGGTGGCGAACCCGCCAGCAAGCGCACTATGGCGTCTGCACGACGATCTGCAGCGTCGCTGGAAGCGGCGCGCAACTCCTTGTGCGATAGTGGACGATTTTTCAGAAACAGGCGACGGACCAGAGGCACGATCGGCCCGCGACAGGCAAAAAGCATATCGCGGTAGGGAAGCTGCCCCGGATCGCCGCGCAGCCAGGCATCGGCAAGGGCAAAACCGCCCACCGCCAACCATTGTTGGTCGATGAGCACAATGCGCCGGTGACTGCGGCGCAGGCTCTTTTCCCAACCGCGCCAGCCAAGGCGGTGATACCATTCGAAAGTACCACCGGCGGCACGCAATTTCTGAATCCAGCGCTCGGGAAATCCGCGACTACCCACCGCATCGAGACGCAGGTGCACGAGCACACCATCGCGCGCCTTCGCGCAGAGGATGTCGAAAACTTCTTCCGGCCAATTGCCCGCCTGGAAGATATAGTTCTCGAAGAGAATTTCCTGCTTCGCAGCACGCAGCCTTTCCAGTAAAAACCGCGCGATGACTGGCATCTCCGTCAGCAGGGTCCAGTCCTCCGCCGGCAGCCAAGCCGGGTTACGCCGCGTCATCTTTCCCTTCCACAATGTTCGGCATTGCTCAACCTTCGCCGGGTCTTCCTCCTGGCAGTCTAACCCCAGGCACCCCGCAGGGGCTATGGCGCCCTGCGCCTTGTGCGCTGCGCAGCGCTTTGCGCTAAGATCGCTCCTCTGATCCAAAGCTTGGGATGTCATGAGCAGCAGCACCATTGCCCTCAATCGTGAGGCGAGACATGAATACTTTATCGAGGAGCGCTTTGAGGCCGGCATCGCCCTTGAAGGGTGGGAAGTGAAGTCCCTGCGCGCCGGACGCCTGCAGCTCAAGGACAGCTATGTGGTGATCAAAAACGGAGAGCTTTGGCTCCTTGGCGCACATATCAGCCCGCTACCCACTGCCAGCACCCACATCCAAGCGGATCCGACCCGTACCCGCAAGTTGCTGATGCACCGTCTGGAAATCAATCGCCTGATTGGTGCCGTCGAGCGCAAAGGCTTTACCATCGTCCCCCTGGCGATGTACTGGAAGCAGGGGCGCGCCAAGACCGAGATCGCCCTGGTCAAGGGCAAACAGGCACACGACAAGCGCGCCACTCTAAAAGAACGCGAATGGCAGCGGGACAAGGCGCGCATTCTGAAAGGTGGCGCACGCGATGGCTAAGACGCAGGAGAACGGCGAGCACCATCTTCTCCATGCCCTGCTGCTCTTCGTCTTTGCCTTCTGGCTTTTCGCTTTCCATACCGGCGACGCGAGTCTTTGGGACATAGACGAGCCGAACAACGCCCAGTGTCTGAAGGAGATGATCGCCCACAACAACTACGTGGTGCCGACCTTCAATGGCCAGTTGCGACCGGACAAGCCCATTCTCAATTACTGGTTGATGGACCTGGGGGTACGTGCCCTGGGCATGAACAGCTGGGGCCTGCGCATCGGTTCGGTGCTCATCGGGGCACTCCTCGTATTGTATTTGACGCTGACCCTGCGGCGTCTGCTTGGAGCACGCGCGGCCCTGCTCACTGGCCTGTTTACCGCCACTGCACTGCACAGTCAGATCATCTTTCGCGCCGCCGTCCCCGACCCCCTGGTCATCCTCTTTACCACCGTCGCTTTGCTGGCCCATCTGCGCGGCTACCTCTACCCGGAGGAACGGCGTTGGCAGTATCTCCTGTCCTATGCCGCCATGGCCCTGGGCACCCTCACGGAAGGACCGATCTTTTTCCTGCTGCCCGGCCTGATCATCGTCGTCTTTCTGCTGCTGCGCCGCGATTTGCCGCATCTATGGCGGCAGGGGCAACTGCGCTGGGGCCTGCCGATCTTTTTGCTGCTCACCCTGCCCTGGTACATTGCCGTGGGAATCGAGACCCACTGGCGCTGGGATCTGCTCTTCATTGCCCAGCAAAATGTGGCCCGCTACACCGGCGCCATGCAGGGACATCAAGGGCCCATCGTCTATTATCTGTTTACGACCTTCCTCGGCCTGCTACCCTGGTCGGTATTTTTTCCCCAGATGTTCGCCACCTTGTGGCTGCAGCGGAAAGAATATTTCCGCTCGCGCCCGGATCTGCTCTTCTTTGGGCTCTGGGCGGGGATCTGGATTGTTTTTTTCAGTCTGGGCGCGACCAAGTTGCCCAATTATGTCTGGGAGGCCTATCCGCCTCTACTCGCCCTCCTCGCCTGGCGCATGGACCTTGCCTTGAGTGGTGTCCACGCCTTTTGCGGGCGTGGCATCATCGCTTCATTGCTCGGGCTGGCGGCAATCGGCGGCATCCTGCTCGGGCTGGGCACCACGCTGGTACCCCAAAGCCTGCCACCGCTGGGTTCGGTCGCCTATCTGGGCTTGCCCTATCTACTTGCCGCCGTAGTCGGCCTGTATTTTGTCTATCGGCAGCAATTCCTGGGCGTGATCGGCAGCCTGGGGGTGGGGGCCGTTGCCTTGGCCTTCTGTATGATTCTGCTGCTCATGCCCGCCCTCGATCACCTCAAGCCCTCGGTGACCATGGGAGAGATGGTGCGCAGCCTGGAGGGACAGCGGCCCTACGCCATCGCCACCTGGCAGTGGTGGGAGCCGAGTTTCCTGTTTTACGCCGGCCGCGGAGCGATGACTGCAACACAGATCCAGCAGCCCCGACAACAAATCCCGGCGATTCTGGCAGCCAGCCACGGGCCTTTGTTTCTGGCCCTACCGCAAAAAGATATCGTTGCGCTGCGCCAGGAATTGGCTGCAGGGGAGTCGGCAAAAATCCTCTATACTGGCTATGAGATGTACAGTCGTCAGAATATTTCTTTGCTGCGTATCGATGCGAAATAGATTCCTGCTTGCCTTCCTGCTGCTCCTCGGCAGTTTATTGGTTTTCCCATTGCAGCCAGTGCTGGCGCAAGACGCCGCACCCCATGCCGCAGACCACGATCTGCAATTCTGGGATGCCCTCAGCCACTCCTATTACGTACAGGAGGGCTCACGAGGATCATTGATCTACTTATTCCTGGAGCCTGACTGTCCTTACTGTCATGTGCTCTATAACTGGCTGCAAAACCCCGTCAGCACGGGCAAGCTCCGCCTGCGCGTCGTCATCATCGGTTTCCCGAACTCCCCCACCAGCATGGGCAAAGCCGCGGCAATTCTCGGCGCCAAAGACCCCGTACAGGCGCTGAAGGAAAACGAGAAGGGCTTTGCCATCCGCAATGGTGCGCCAGAGGGCGGCATTGCTCCTGCAAGCGCTACGCTGACCCAGAAGCAGTTCGGCAAACTGCAGCGCAACTTCAACTTCTTGGCGGGTAAGGAGTCCCTACTCGATCCACAGAGCGTCCAGCAGTCGGGGGTAAGCACGCCGATGCTGGTCTATCGCAGTGGCAAGCAGGTGCAATACATCCTCGGTCTTCCTGACCATCAGCAATGGCAGCAGATCGTCGACGGTTCGTGAGCCCGGCGCTAGCGATCCTGGCGCTACTGCTTGGCCTGGCTGCCCTTGGCACGGTGCTGTACCTGCAATTTGCTGGCGATATCCAGCCCTGCAGCCTCTGCATTTATCAGCGCGTGGCGGACCTAGCTATGCTGTTGGCGATCAGCATCGGCTTTTTTGCCGGACGGCGCTGGCTCTGGTCTTTGGCTGCTTTGGCGGCACTCGGCGGGGCGGCACTGGCAGGATGGCAGTGGCATCTGGCAAATAGCGCGACGCGCAAGGTTCAGGCCTGCGCCGCCATTCAATTACTGCCGCAAGAAAACTTTTCGTCCGGGAGCTTTGCTGGAACGTTGGCCGGCGCCCTGGCCGGGCAAGGGTCCTGCGCAATTGCCGGGCAACAGCGCTTCTGGAACCTGCCGATCAGCCATTGGAGCGTTGCCGTGTTTCTGCTCTGTGCGCTATGCCTGCTACTGGCGATTTTCTTCAGCGTCCGGCAGCGTTGAGGGCAGCCCGGGCTGCCGCCTGGGCCTGCCCCGCGTAGGAACGACCAAAGAGCAGCCAGTGATTGAGCAGATGGTAGAGTTGGTAGAGAGGACGCCGAACGGCATAGCCAGCGGGATAAAAAGCCGGTATGGCCAGGCCTTGATAACGTTGCCAGAACGATGCCGGTGGCTGGGCGAAGAGTTCCAGCATGGCAAGATCCATCTCCCGATCACAGACTGCTACGGCGGGATCGAAAAGCCAGACATCTCCATCGACCCCCGCGCCCCAATTACCTGACCACAGGTCGCCGTGGGTGAGGGAACCTTGCGGGGCATGATTCTGCAGGATCTCGGGCAGAGCCGCCAAAAGATCCGCGAACAGCCTCGCCTCCTCGCGCTGCAGATCCATCTGCGCAATGAGAATCTCCAAACGCTGCTCGCGCAAAAACTTCAGCCAATCCGCAGCGCTGGCCCCGCCCGTTTGGCGATTCTGCTGCCGGGTAGCGCCGAGAAAATTGTCGCGCGACCAACCGAATTGCGGCCAGGCCGGGCCATGCAGAGCGGCCAGGACACCGCCCAGTGCGGCCCAGGCAACATCGTCCTTATGCGCGAAGGTCAGTAACTGCAGGGCCAGGATGGTGTCGCCGGACTCCTCCCAGACGCCATAGACGTGGGGAACCGGCACGCCCGCTGCCTGCAGGGCGCGTAGGCCGTCGGCTTCGGCTTCCGCCTGGGCGCGCCCCTTCCCGACCTTAAGAAATAGCGATTGACCCGCACTATGCGCGCGATACAGGCGAAAAAAATCGCTCGCCCCACTGGCCTCTACCCGCCAGTCGCCACCCAGCTCTTGCTGCAAGCGACGCTCTACAGACATGGTCAGTCGCCGCTATCAGCGCCGCGCAGCTCCGCCACCGTGCGCAGGGCAGCCGCCCGGCTGTCGGCCAGAATATTGAGGTGACCCATCTTGCGCCCCGGCCGCGCCTCACTCTTTCCATAAAGATAGGGCTTTACTTGTGGATGGCAAAGCCAAGCGTTCCAGTCTGGCCCCGCCCCCTGCCACCATTCGCCGAGCAGGTTCAGCATTGCCACCGGCGAGAGCAGGCGGGTATCGCCCAAAGGCAAGCCAGTCAGGGCTCGTACCTGCTGGTCGAACTGGCTGTGCACGCAGGCGTCGAGGGTATAATGGCCACTATTATGCGGGCGTGGCGCCATCTCGTTGACAAGCAACTCGCCATCCGCGCTGAGGAAAAATTCCACAGCGAGGACACCGACATACTCCAGCGCCTCGGCAATGCGCAGGGCCGCGCGCCGTGCCTGTTCCTGATGCGCTTCGGAAAGCTCGCAGGGCACGATGCTGAGGTCCAGAATGCCGTGCCGGTGCCGGTTCTCGGCGATTGGGTAAAAGACCGCCAGGCCATCGCTGCTGCGCGCAAGAATCACTGAAAACTCCTGACGCAGCGCCACCCGCACTTCCAGCAACGCTGGACGCTGTCCCAGTTCCTGCCACGCCATTGCCAAGTCGGCGGCACACGCTACCGCCACCTGTCCCTTGCCATCGTAGCCATCCTGCGCGGTCTTGAGAATTGCCGGGAAGGCAAGCTGCGCGGCAGCCGGCAGATCGGCGGCCTGCTCGAGGAGGGCAAAGGGTGCCGTTACCAGTCCCAGATCCCGAAAAAACGCTTTCTCCAAACGCCGATCTTGGGCGATGCGCAGGGCTTCTAGACCTGGCCGCAGGGAAAGCCTCTCGGCACAGTAGGTGAGGGTGGAGAGCGGGATCTGCTCGCGCTCGACGGTGACGGCTGCCACCCCGGCGCAAAAGTCCGCCAACACCGCCTCCTCGGTGAAAGGGGCGCAGAAATGTCGGGCCGCAACCTCCGCCGCCGGGGCGTTGGGATCCGGATCAAATACCCAGACATCGTAGTCGAGTCGCCGGGCGGCCAGGGCAAACATCAGCCCCAATTGGCCACCACCCAGAACGCCAAGGGTACTGCCGGGTGCGATCATGATGCCGGTGGCGGCACTTGGCTGTGCAAGGCCTGCTCCGTTTGCGCTGCCCGGAAGCGCTGCAGACGCGCATGCAAGTCCTGGTCGTGCAGGGCCAGTTGTGCTGCGGCAAAGAGCGCCGCGTTGGCTGCCCCCGCCGCGCCAATGGCAAAGGTGGCGACCGGCACTCCCTTGGGCATTTGCACAATGGACAGTAAGGAGTCCTGCCCCTGCAGGTGCCGCGAAGGCACCGGCACCCCCAGCACCGGCACCAGGGTCTTGGCGGCTAGCATTCCCGGTAGGTGGGCGGCACCGCCGGCGCCCGCAATGATGGCCTGCAATCCGCGTGCGCTGGCCTCCTCTGCATAGGCAAAGAGGAGATCGGGGGTGCGGTGAGCGGAGACGACCCGAGTCTCATGCGGTATCTGCAAATCGGCCAGGATCTGGGCAGCCGACTGCATCACCTCCCAATCGCTCACACTGCCCATGACCACGCCGACAATCGGCCCCTGCTGCATCGCTCTCTCCTTCGGCGTCGCACTGGAAACCGGTTATAATGCCGGGCATGAATGCGACTCTCAAGCCCGAATTTCGTCCCATCCGCAGTTTTGTCCTGCGTCAGGGCCGTCTCACCAACGCGCAAGAACGCATTTTGCGAGAGCGCGGCAGCTTTTACATTCTCGATGCACAGGCACCCTGGCACTCACCCTGGGCCTGCTCCCAACCCCTGATGCTCGAAATCGGCTTTGGCAATGGGGAACATCTGGCGCGTTTTGCCGAGAAGCACCAGGACTGGGGCTGCATCGGTGCCGAGGTCCACTCCCCCGGCGTCGGCTCCCTACTCTTGCGTGCCGAAGCGGCAGAACTCCAGAATCTGCGGGTAGTGCATGAGGATGTCGCGCCGTGGTTGCGTAGCTTGCCAGACAGTGTCTTTTCGCTGGTCGTCGTCCAGTTTCCCGATCCCTGGCCAAAGAAACGGCACCATAAGCGGCGCATCATTCAGCCCGATTTTCTGGAGCTGCTGCATCGGGTCATGCAACCCGGTGGCGAATTGCAGCTGGCGACAGACTGGCAGCCCTATGCCGAGCAGATGCTGACCTTGCTGGAAAGCGCGCCCGGCTGGGAGAATCTCGCGGGCCTGGGGAACTATGCCGAGGCTCCGGAGAACCGTATCCAAACCCGCTTCGAGCGCCGTGGGACGGCCTTGGGCCATGCAGTTTTCGACCTGCGCTTTGCTTGTCACAAAAAATGAGCGCGCCGCGCCTCTCCGATTGCCTGCACTGCCGGATGCGCGGGGAAAGCATCTTTGCCGGCCTCGATCCGGTGGAACTCTGCACCCTGGGCATGGAAGTGCAGGACATCGATTGCGCCGCCGGGGAAGTCTTCTATCGCTCGGGAGATCCGGCCCGCTTCGCCTACACCCTGCGGGAAGGAGCGGTGAAGTTGGTAAAGACCTTGAGCACTGGCCAGCAGGTCATCCTGCGCCTGCTGCATCACGGTGATCTCTTTGGCTTTGAGGGGTTGCTGGAGAAGGAGCATCGGCACGATGCCATCAGCATCGCGCCGGGCAAGCTCTGTCGCCTGGATCTGGTCGAGCTGCAACGCCTCTCCGAGCGCCAGCCCAAAGTCCGCGAGGCCATTTTTCAGCGCTGGCAGGACGCCCTGCGCGCCAGCGAGGAGCGGGTGGTGGAGCTCGGTGCCAAGAAGGCCGAGGCACGCCTCGCTACTTTTCTGTTGCAATGGGCACAGCGCTATCCACAGCTGCGCGTCCTGCCCTTCCCGCTGACCCGTCAGGATCTCGCCGATTTTCTTGGGCTCTCGGTGGAGCATGTCAGCCGCCTCATGGCGGAATTCAAGCGTCAGAAACTGCTGCAAGAAGCTCGCGACCAACTAGAAATCCTCTCCCCGCAAAGACTGCAGGAAATCGCTGCGGCCAAATCCGACTGATTCACTCGAGATTGATCTTTATCAATGCGCGATTGCCTTGCCTCGGGCAAGATACCTTCATTGGCGAGATGCTGCCCTGTTTCGTCGCGAAAGCAGCACTCTTTACGGCACAAAAAATTGAGACAAGGAGATTCCATCATGTACCAGAACGATTCTGCAATGTTCCGCGTTCGCGGCCAGGGTGGCGGGCGCGCCAGTGGCGATCCTGCCCGAGCCGCCCGGCACCAGCACGATCAGGCGGTGTTTCATCGTCTGCTGGCCCTGCACGAGCAGATCGAACGCGACCTGGAGTTGTTGCCCAATGGCGTGCGTGCCCGCACCCGTTCCGACAATCCCGAAATCGTCGCGCTGTTGCACGACCACGTCCCCTCGATGAAGCAGCGGCTGGAAGAAAATTTTGGCCTGCGCTTCTGGGATCCGGCCTTCGCCGAACTCTTTGCCCAGCACGACAAGATCCACATGGAGCTCACCCTGCTGCCGGATGGCGTACTGATCGAAGAAACCAGCGAAGATCCAAATGTGGGCGAGCTGATCAAAGCCCACGGTCAGGTCATCAATCTCTTCGTTGCCAAAGGCGCGGCCCAGGCACAGCAAGAGAGCCCGCTGCCGGCTACCTATCGGCGCGTGCTGGCCTGAGCTATCCTGACTAGAAGCATCGATAGAATCACAGGAGGATTGTATGGCCCAATTTATCATCATTGGTAGTGGCTTTGGCGGCCTGACGGCCGTGCGCGAGCTGCGCCGCCGCGCCCCCGACGCAGAGATCCGTCTCGTCGCTCCCAAGCCGGAGTTCATTTACTACCCCAGTCTCATCTGGGTTCCGACCGGTCTGCGCCAGGGCGAGGAACTGCGCATCGACCTGCGTGACTTCTTCCAGCGCCAACGGGTGGAGTTCGTTGCCGACACGGTGCAATCCATTGATGCCCAAGGACACGTACAACTGGAATCCGGTACCAGTCTGGAACAGGATGCCCTGATCATTGCCGCCGGCGGACGTGGTCTGCGCAAGCTACCGGGGATCGAACACAGTCTCGCCATCTGTGATGGCATCGAGACCGCGCAACAGATTCGCGAGCGCCTGCAGAGCATGGCGGGTGGCAACATTGCCTTCGGCTTTGCCGGTAATCCCCAGGAACCGAGTGCCGTACGTGGCGGCCCCATCTTCGAGCTGCTCTTCGGGATCGACACCTACCTACGCCGCCAGGGTACCCGCGAAAAATTCACCCTGACCTTCTTCAATCCCATGCGCGAGCCGGGCAACCGTCTCGGTGCCGATGCTGTCGCGGGATTATTGGCGGAGATGGAAAGACGTCAGATTCGCACCCACCTCGGCCATAAGATTACCGGCTTCGATGCCCAACAGGTACACACCGAGGGGGGCGACATCGATGCCGATCTGATCCTCTTCATGCCCGGCATGACCGGCCCAGCCTTTGCGGCCAATAGTGCCCTGCCGCTGTCACCGGGCGGTTTCTTGCAGGCCGACAATCACTGTCAGGTTCCTGGCCTGCCCGGGGTCTATGCGGTGGGGGATGCGGCATCCTACGGCGACAGTCCGAACTGGCTGCCCAAACAGGGGCACAGCGCCGACCTGCAGGCCAAGACTGCGGTGCACAATGCCCTTCGCCATGTGCAAGGACAAGCGGCCGACCAGACATTCCGCCAGGAACTCATCTGCATCGTCGACAGTCTCGACGGCGGCAACCTCGTATATCGCAGCCCCAATACGGCCCGCGTCGTCCCCGGCTCCTGGTGGCATCTGGCCAAGCGCGTCTTCGAATGGCGCTATCTGGCCTCCTATCGCCCCCGTTCTACCGGGTAAACCCGCCCCTTCCAGGCGCCACCTCGCCCGCCGTAGTGACGGCGGGCAGAGTCCAAAGTCATCAGGGTATACAGCCAGGCAGCTGGTTGTAACGTCAGAACCCAAAGCGGAGAAAGCCGATAATCGCGCAGGGTCGGCCAGAACATCCGCCAGGAGAGTAACAGGCTGGCCAGGGATAGCCCCCAGACCCAGACTTGATCGCAGGCAAGCCCGACGAGCAATAGCATCCAAGGCAACAGATACAGAAAGAGCATACTCAACGTGGCAATGAGTAGGCGCGAAGGGCGAAAATCGAGTTGCACATAGGCGGAGCGCGTCACCATCGCCCAGATTTCCTGCAGACGGGTATAGCGTCGCAGGCTGACACTATGATCTGCAAGTCCCAGCCAGATAGGCCCCTGTGCCTTGAGTTGCGCGGCTAGGGTGCAGTCGTCGATGAGCGCGTCACGCATCGCCTGCAGCCCGCCGCTTGCCACCAGCGCTGCGCCTGCCACCAGCATACACCCCCCCGCCGCGCCGGCGAGCTTACGTCGCGGATCATTGACCCAGGTGAAGGGATACAGCTTCTGAAAAAAGAACAGAAAAGGCGGAATGAGCCAGCGCTCCCACAAGGTCTGACAGGAAAGACGCACCATGAGTGAGACCAGGACACGATTTTCTATTACCGCTTTGGCGACGAGGGCGCGCAAGACCAGCGGCGCATGCACGATATCGCCATCGGTAAACCAGAGGTAGGGCACGGCGCCAGCCGCCTCCACCCCTTGGGACATCGCCCAGACCTTACCCGCCCAGCCTGGCGGGAGGTCTTTTCCGCGCAGGACCGTCAGCCGAGATGCAGCATCCAGTTCTGCCGCAGCAGACTGCGCCAGATCCGCGGTGCCGTCGACACTTTGGTCATCAATGACGATCAGTCGCAGTTCGCCAGGATAGTCCTGGCCGAGAATCCCGCGCACACAAGCAGCAATCCCGACGGCCTCGTTCCGTGCGGGGACCACGGCAGTGACTGCCGGCCACTGTGCAATTTCCGCGGCGCTAAGGCGTTGGTCCGCGCGCCAGAATCCTCCCCGCGCCAGATACAGGACAACCCAGGCCAGAAAAACCGCGATCGCAAAGCCCAGCAGCATCAGGCATTGCCACCAATGCGCCATTGGCTCGCCGCCTCGGCTTTGGAACCCGGATCCTCCAGACCACGCTTCATGCACTCCATTTTGATGGCCAAGCGCAAATCATTCTGGGAATCGGCGCCGCGGATGGCATCCTCGTATTCAATCATGCCGTCCATATACAGCTTCACCAGCGACTGATCGAAAGTCTGCATGCCGACATCGTTGGGCCGCGCCATGGCGTCTTTCAACAGACCGACTTCCCCACGATAGATGAGATCGGCAATTGTCGGCGTATTGATCAGCACTTCCATTGCCGCAATTCGTCCTGGCCGGCCCTTGAGGGGAAGAAGACGCTGCGATACTACCGCCTTGAGGTTTAGGGAAAGATCCATGAGCAACTGCCGTTTACGCTCCTCCGGGAAGAAATTGATGATGCGCTCCACCGCCTGATTGGCATTGTTGGCATGCAGGGTGGACATACACAGGTGGCCGGTTTCGGCGTAGGCCACCGCATGCTCCATGGTAGCGCGGCTGCGCACTTCGCCGATCAGGATGACGTCGGGGGCCTCACGCAGGGCATTTTCCAGGGCGTTCTCGTAACTCAGGGTATCAATACCGACTTCGCGCTGATTGACGATCGACTTGATATTTTTGTGGAGGTATTCAATGGGGTCTTCAATGGTGAGAATGTGTCCTGCCGAACTGGCATTGCGATGTTGCAGCATGGACGCCAGGGAGGTGCTTTTTCCGGAGCCGGTAGAACCCACAAAAAGTACCAAGCCGCGGGAGGTCATCGCCAATTCCTTCAGAATCGGCGGCATGTGCAGCTGATCCAGGGTCGGGATCTGCGTCTTGATGGCACGGATAACGAAGGAAATTTCATTTCTCTGAAAAAATCCGTTGACCCGAAATCTACCCACCCCCGGGACAGACAAGGCGAGATTGGCCTCCTTTTCGTGCTGAAAATCCTGCAGTCGTTCCAGCCCCAGAATCTCCTTCGCGAGGGCCAGGGTTTGGCCGGGTTTCAGGAGCTCATCGCCGACGGGAACGGCGCGCCCATCGATCTTCATCACCGGTGGCGAGCCAACCGTAAAATACAGATCGGAACCGTTTTTCTCCATCATCAACCGTAACAGGTCATCAAGCACTGGCATGGTCTTCTCCCATCAAGCGACGTTGGCGAGGCTTTCTTTGTTCTGTGCCCGGCGCAGCGCATCGTCACGGCTGATCTTGTGCGCGCGGACCAGGGCGAGCAAACACTGATCAAGGGTCTGCATCCCCTGATTCTGGCCCGTCTGGATGACGGAATACATCTGCGCCACTTTGTTTTCCCGAATCAGATTGCGGATCGCCGGGTTGGCAATCATGATCTCATGCGCCGCTACCCGCCCGCGGTGATCGGCGGTCGGGATAAGGGTTTGCGCGATCACCGCGCGCAGGGACTCGGAGAGCATGGCTCGCACCATATCCTTCTCCCCGCCAGGGAAGGAATCGATGATACGGTCGATGGTCTTCGGAGCAGAGCTGGTGTGCAAGGTACCAAATACGACATGCCCGGTCTCCGCCGCAGTCAGAGCCAGACGCATGGTTTCAAGATCACGCAACTCACCCACCAGAATCACATCTGGATCCTCACGCAAGGCGGAGCGCAAGGCATTTTCAAAAGATTTTGTATTCGCCCCGACCTCACGCTGGTTGATCAGACACTTGTTGGGGGTATGCAGAAACTCGATCGGATCCTCGATGGTAATGATATGATCCTGACGATGGTTGTTGATGTGGTTCACCATGGCCGCTAGGGTAGTCGACTTACCCGATCCCGTTGGGCCGGTCACCAGCACCAGTCCCCGCGGCACGTCGATAATCTCTTTGAATACCACCGGCGCATTCAGCTCTTCCAGACTGAGGACCTTGGCGGGAATGGTACGAAACGCCGCGGCGGGTCCGCGATCCTGCTGAAAGGCGTTGATACGAAAGCGTGCCACCTGCGGGACGTCGATGGCGAAGTCGATCTCCAGATTCTCCTCATACCATTTCCGCTGGGCGTCGTTCATGATGTCGTAGATCATGGCATGCACGATTTCTTTGCTGAGAGGCGGCACATTGACTGGTTTGATCTCGCCATTGATGCGCAGCATGGGGGGCAGACCAGCGGAAACGTGGATATCGGACGCATTGTTTTTTACCGCAAAACCGAGCAGATCGGTGACATCCATTTGACTCATCTGCGACTTCCTTGTTTGGGCAACCAGCGATAGGCCATTACTATAGGCGATCTTCCAGATTCCACCCAAAGAGAGTTGAATGGACCTTTCGCAACGCCTGCAGCAGATACAAGAAGAACTTCGAAGCCATGTGCCCTGCCGTCTCCTGGCGGTCAGCAAAACGGTGCCTGCTGAGCGTATGCGCGCCGCCTACGCACTGGGCCTGCGCCATTTTGGGGAGAATTATCTGCAAGAGGCCATGGGCAAGATGGCGACCCTAGCGGATCTGGAAATCTGCTGGCACTTCATTGGCCGCATCCAGCGCAACAAAACCGGCGAGATCGCTCGCCACTTTGACTGGGTGGAGAGCGTCGATCGCAGCCTTCTCGTCGAGCGTCTAGATCGCGAACGGGCCGGACTCCCACCCCTGCAGGTCTTGATCGAGGTTGCCATCAGCGGCGAGGAAAGTAAAGGCGGTTGTGCGATAGAAGACATTTTTTCCTTGGCGGAACAGATTGTCGCCAGCGCCAATCTGCGGCTCCGCGGCCTGATGGCGCTGGTACATCCCGATCCTCATGTGGCTGACCAGAATTTTGCGCAGCTACGCAAACTCTATGAACAATTGCAAAGACAGTTCACCGACCAGCAGATCGACACCCTTTCCATGGGCACCTCAGGCGACTATCCTGAGGCTTTGGCCCACGGGGCCACGGAAATTCGACTGGGGACCGTGCTGTTTGGCAGTCGTCCCAAGGAGCAATGATTGCAGCAGCAACAGATCATCTTTCTCGGAGCGGGCAACATGGCCCGCGCCCTCATCGCTGGCCTCTGCAACAATGGTTTTCCCGCGCAGCAGGTCCAGGTACACGCCCCCCATCCGCAGCGCCGCGACGCCTTGGCTACGGAGTTCGGGGTACAGAGCTTGCCTGCCGAGCCATGCCCCCTGCCGCCAGAAGCCGTGGTCGTATATGCCGCCAAGCCCAAACAGATGCGGGCAATACTCACTGCCTGGGCGCACGAGCTGCGCGCTGCCAGAGCCTTGTTGATCTCAGTTGCTGCCGGCGTTCGCCTCAGCTCGATACAGGCGCTGGTACCCGAAGTCGACGTCGTCCGGGTCATGCCCAATACCCCCACGCAGATCGGCGCTGGCGCAAGCACTCTCTATGCGCCAGCAGAGCTCGGCGCCGCGCGTCGCCAACAGGCGGAAAAATTGGTGCAGAGCACCGGATTGGCAGAGTGGCTGCCAGATGAAGAGAGCATGGACATGGCCACCGCCCTCGCCGGGAGTGGTCCCGCCTATGTGTTTCTCTTTCTGGAAGCGCTGGAAGATGCCGCCGTGGCTGGCGGACTGTATCGTGATCAGGCCCGCCGCCTGGCCATTGCCACTCTACGCGGGGCGGCGGAACTCGCGCAGCAGAGCAAGCTGGCACCGGCCTTGCTCCGCCATCAGGTCACCAGTCCCGGCGGGACGACGGCGGCGGGGCTCGGCGTCTGGGAGGAGGGCCTGCGACCTCTCGCCAAACGTGCCCTGGATGCTGCCAGTCAGCGCAGTCAGGAGCTCGCCGCACTCCTGGCAGAAGAGCTCTAAAGATGCTGCTCTTCGATCTCTATCGCCTGTTGGAGTTTGCCCTGACTTTGTTGTTCTGGGCCATTTTCCTCCGCGCCATCCTCTCCTGGGTGCAACCCAACCCTTACAATCCAGTCGTACGTTTTCTCGACCGCGTGACCGATCCCATCCTGCGCCCACTGCAGCAGCATCTACCGCCTCTGGGCGGCATCGATCTCAGCCCGCTGGTGGCCATGCTGCTCATCGAAGCGGCAAAAATACTTCTGCAACGCCTGTTTTTTGGTGGTTTCTAGTATCCTCTTTCCGGTTTGACCTTTTTGGACCAAGATCATGACACACCCTTCCCTAGAAGAAATTCTCGAAATCTTCTCCCTCCCCTTCAACGATCTCCTGTTTCGCGCTCAGCAGGTGCATCGAGAGCACTTTGCGCCGAATACCGTGCAATGTTCCACGCTTCTGTCGATCAAGACCGGCGCCTGCCCGGAGGACTGCGGCTACTGCGCGCAAAGCGTGCATCATGAGGCCAAACTACCGGTTACCCCGCTGCTGCCTCTGGCGGAAGTGCTCGAAGCCGCGCAAGCCGCCAAGGATGCGGGGGCGCAGCGTTTCTGCATGGGTGCAGCCTGGCGCAGCCCGCACGAACAGGATCTGGAGAAAGTGGCAGAGATGGTGCAGGCAGTAAAGGAACTCGGCCTCGAAACCTGTGTCACCCTGGGGATGCTCAAGCCCGGCCAGGCGGAGCGCCTGCAGGCGGCCGGTCTGGACTACTACAACCATAATCTCGATACCTCGCCGGAGTTCTATGGCGAGGTGATTCACACCCGCAGTTACGACGAGCGGCTGGAGACCCTGGCGGCGGTGCGCAACGCCGGGATCAAGGTCTGCAGTGGCGGAATCCTGGGTATGGGAGAAAGTCGGCGTGACCGTGCCCGCCTGCTGCAAAGCCTGGCCGCCCTGGAGCCAGCACCGGAAAGTATCCCCATCAACGCCCTGGTGCCTATTGCCGGTACCCCCCTCGCCGACGCGGAACCCATCGACGAGATCGAATTCGTACGCACCATTGCCGTGGCGCGCATTCTATTTCCCAATAGTTACGTGCGCTTGGCCGCCGGTCGGGAAAAGATGAGCGACAGCCTGCAGGCGCTAGCCTTCCTGGCCGGCGCCAACAGCATTTTCCTGGGAGATCGTCTGCTGACTACCAACAACGCCAGTAGCGATCACGACGCCGGTCTCTTCGCCAAACTAGGACTATGCGCCGCCGGTTAAGCAGCGGCGTCCTGTCTCAGTCGTGGTCGCCAAAGGATAGTGGGAAGGAATAAGTGATCAGCGCTTCATCCTCGCCAGGATCCTGATTGACGATGTAGGCATTGGAAACGTGCGCGATCTTCACCCCAAGGCGCCCGCCATTGGCAAACTGATAGGCGAGACCCAATTCCAGGCGAAACTCAAAGGTGCTGCCCAAATCTTTACCGTTTTTTCCAGCATCATAGCCACCAAAGCCGAGAACGGGGGTCAAGACCCAACGATCCCAGGCGATGTCGGAATAAAAACCGGTATAGCCCATGAAGCCACCCCGGGTATTGGCCATCAGCCCCCATGCCGCACCGATACCGAATAGCTTGGATGCCGACTGGTACTCTACGTTGATCTCCGGCACGCGCGGATTCGGCCCGGAAATGGGGTGAATCCCGACCCCGTTGAACACCCCCACACCGGCGCTGAGGTAAGCCGGCCCGCCCTGGATCACATGCAACCCCTCGGCGCTGGCAAAAGGTGCAAAAGCCAGCATAGCGGCACCTGCAAATAACATCTTTGGGGAAAAAATCCGCATTCTCTACTCCTTTAGTCTCTGTTCAAAAATCACTTGCCCGCAGGCGCGCCATGCGCTACCTTATCGACCGAACGGTCAGTATGTCTTGTGTTACGAATTCCGTCAAAGATTCTTACGCTAGACAGGCACCAAGGCGGACAGACGTGCCCTACGTATTGCTGCGGGAGAAGGGAAATCGCCATGCGATGGATCAAACGGTTTGCGGTACTCATCATTGTGGTGCTGGTTGCCTTTGGCGCCTACGCCTATTTTCAGATCTCCGACTACTATCCAAGTACCGATGATGCCTACGTGCACGCCCATGTCGTCAACATCGCTCCGCGGGTAACTGGTCATGTCGTAGCCCTCTACGTGCGCGACAACCAGACTGTCCAACGGGGGCAGCCGCTCCTCAAAATCGATCCGCGGAGATATGAGTATAAATTAGAACAGGCCGAAGCTGAACTCGCCCAGGCAAAGCGGCAGCGCGCCAGCATTGCTGCCAAAATCGATTCGGCACAGGCGCAAATCCAGGCCAATCAGGTCAACTATGCCAACGCCGCACGCAATGCTGATCGCGCCAAAGCGCTGGCCGCCAAACAGTATCTGTCTGTGCAAGCAGCAGACGACGCGCAGACCAAAGCGGCTGAGTTGCAAGCGCAGTTGCAGGCCAATCACGCATCCCTTGCTGGAGCCGTGTCGGAAAAATCGCTGAACAAAGCGCGGATCGCGGCGGCCGAAGCCGCCGTGCGCATGGCCAAGCTGGATCTCTCCGAGACCACGATTTACGCACCAATTACCGGCGTGGTAAGCAAGGTAGACAAGATTCATATAGGAGATGTCGTATCCGTCAACCAGGATCTCTTTCCTCTGATTGGCGACCAAGCCTACTGGATCGAGGCAAATTACAAAGAGACCGATCTCGACCGCATCCATCCGGGACTCGCAGCGACCATCAATATCGACATGTACCCCAACCACACCTTCAAAGGAAAGGTAGTGAGCATCAGTGGTGGTGCCGGCAATGCCTTCTCCCTGCTGCCTCCGGAAAATGCGACCGGTAACTGGGTGAAGGTCACGCAACGCGTGCCGGTACGCATTGACGTGCTCAACCCCGATCCTAAGCTGCCCCTGCACATCGGTACGAGCGCAACCGTCACCGTAACTACCAAACATGCCCCCGGCTGGGTTACCTTTCTACAACCATACTTCTGATTTTGTTTTAGGCAGGCCCGATGGCTTGCGGCAAGCAGGTGGCAACTTGACCAGTTGCCCGGGCTGGCGGCGACGCGGGTGAATCCAGGTGGTGCGCATACCCAGAAGGCGCGCAGTGCGCAGATTGGCGCGGCTATCATCAAAAAAATGACAGCGCGGGGCAGCGACCCGGTAACGTCGTAGCAAGCTGCGGTAGGCGTAGAGATCGGGTTTGCCACGCAAGGCTGCTGCCGAGAGGTCGAAAATTCCCAAAAAATGTCGCGTCACCTGCAAGCGTGCCAGGACCCGCTCGGCATGCGCCGCAACACTATTGGTGAAGATATACGCAGGTCCGTCGAGGCTGGCCAGCCAGCAGTCGAGAAGCGGATTGGCGGGTACCGTGGCCGCCAAGGCTGGCGGATGAATGGCCTGCAAAAATTCGTGTGGATCGGTGTCGTGATGCCGCATCAATCCCGCCAGCGTGGTCCCGTAGCGGCGCCAGTATTGCTGGCGCAGAGCCTCGGCCGCGGCGCGCTCGAGGCCGAGCTTCTCTTGCAGATAGGCATGCATGTAGCGATGCATCTGCGGAAAGCAGTGCACATTGGCATCGTAGAGGGTATTGTCGAGATCGAAGAGGTAGACCGGCCAGGGACGTCGGCGCAGACCCAAAAAACGCGGCAGGATACAATCGGCACGTGGCGCCCCACGCCGCTGTCCACGTTTCCATTTTCGCTTCAATCGAGATCCGAAATCAACGTGCCGACACCCAGGCGGGTGAACACCTCGAGCAGCAAGGCGTGCGGTACTCGACCATCAATGATGTGGGCAGCGCGCACGCCCCCGGCCAGAGCATCCAGACAACAACGCAACTTGGGGATCATACCGCCGGTGATCACGCCATTGCTCATCAGCTGCTGCACCTCGGCGATGCGCAGCCGCTCGTAGAGTTGATTCGCCGGGTCCAGGACACCGGCAACATTGGTCATCAGCACAAACTTTTCGGCATGCAGGGTGCTGGCCAAGGCGCCTGCCACCAGGTCAGCATTGATGTTGTAGGATTCTCCGCCCGCCCCAACACCAATCGGCGCAATAACCGGAATCACCCCACCGGCATCGAGAAAGCGGATCAGCTCAGCATTGATCCGCGTCACTTCTCCCACCCACCCCAGATCGACGCCATCATCCCGCTGCAGCTTGGCTGCCTGGATCAGATTACCATCTTTGCCGGTCAGCCCCACCGCTTTCCCACCGGCACGCTGAATTCCCTGGACGATCTGTTTGTTGACCAGGCCACCGAGCACCATCTCCACCACTTCCATCGTCGCGTCATCGGTCACGCGCATGCCATCGAGCATTTTGGAAGACAAATCGAGGCGCTGCAGCAGTGCATTGATCTGCGGACCACCACCATGCACGATGACCGGGTTCATCCCCACCTGTTTGAGCAGGGTGACGTCGTAGGCAAACTGTTCCTGCAAGACGGGTTCGGTCATGGCATTGCCGCCATACTTGATGACCAAGGTGCTGCCCTGGAAGCGTTGCATGTACGGCAAGGCCTCGATGAGGAATTCGGCCTGCTGACGGGGGTCGATGCTCATAAAGAAATACCCTATGGCTCAGAACGGTTACGAATACCGCGTAATAGCACCTCGACCATCGCTCGGTCATACTCTTCGGGGCGATCGACAAAGGTCACGGTGGGATATTGTCGCAGCAAATCCAGCGATTGAAAAAAGATGACATTGGCACCGAGCAACATGGTAGTCACCAGCGCTGGATCGAAATCCTTGCGCAGCTCTCCCCGTTCCTGGCCGAGCTGGAGAATCTGCACCAAACTGGCGAACAGATCCGCCAGCCCGGCATCCGCCAGATCGCGGGCGCGTGGCTCGCCCTTTTCCAGCATCTCCCGCAGAAACAGACGCACCAATCGTGGACGCGCCAGCAGGTGCTGCAGATGATTCACGGCAAAATGGTGCAAGGCCTCGCTAGCTGTGCCGCTCTTGTCCACCGCTGCCTGCAGCAGGGCGCGCAGGCTGGCCGCGGCGCTCTGCAGAACCGCCAGATAAAGAGCGTCTTTATTAGGGAAATAGTGATAGATATTGGCCTTGCTAATACCTGCATCGGTAGCGATGGCATGCATGGACACCGCATCGAAACCGTGATCGGCGAACAGCTTCTCGGCCGCCGCAATGATTTTGCGATAACCCTCTCCTTCGCTGCTCACGCTGGTCGCGTCATTTTCCATTCTGGTAACCCACACAACCGATACTGACTCGTCGGTCAGTCTAGCACTGGAGCGCCTCGAAACACCATCCACGCGATGCAGCCGGCTTTGCCATTTGCTATTCTTAGCGCCATTCCTCTATATGGTGCCCAATGTTCCACCAACATAACAGCCACAGCGACTTTTCTTTCACCCTGCTTTTGCAGGCATTGCATGGCGTCACCCTCTGGCGCCCCAATGTCGTCTATGGCGGATGCATCCTCGCCGGGGCTATCCTTTGGGAGGGCATAGACAGCTGGGGACAGGACGCAGCGGGCGCAGTGCTGGGCGCGGCTCTCTTCGTCCTGGCTGTATTGATTGGCTACCTGGCCGCCGGACGCCTGCTGGTCTATGACGCCCGCGGCGAGCGCAGCCCAGGTATCTGGCGCAGTATCGCGTTCGCATTGCGAGCCTGGCCGCGCCTTCTCTTACTGGTGGTAATGGAGGGACTGCTGCTGCTGGGGATCGGTGTCGTCGAAATGCTGGCCTTTGGTCTGACGCGCATCCCGGCGTTTGGTCCCTATCTCGTCGTACCGCTGTTTCCTTTGGTGGTCATTTTCAATGCCGCATTGCTCATCCTCGCGATTATCGTCTTCAATCTGTCCGGCCCGGCACTCTGGCATGGCGAGGGAGTAGCAAAAGCCTTGCGACATACCATTACCATCGCTCGGAAACGGCCTGGTTCCGTGTTACTGATGATGCTTTTGCTCGGAGTATTGAGTAGCGCTGTGGCCTTGGTCATCATTCTGCTTCTGTACGGCGGCTATGCCCTGACGCTGGCGGCGGCAACGCCATTTCTGGCGAATGCGCTGTATGGCCATGGTGGCGGCGAGGCGCTCTTGCTCGATTGGCTCCCCAATCTGCATGTCGCGGTGCAGCAGAGTGTCGCCCCCATCGTCCACTGGACCCATAGCGGCCAGCGTCTGTCCTGGTTTGCCGCCGGCATTCTCACCTTTTTGTTGCCCAACGTCGTATTTCTCTTGGGCATGGCTCACCTCTACCTGGAGGCCCTGGAACTGGAAGCTCCAGAAGACCTGTAAGGAAGGATCCTATGAAAAAATTAAAACGGCAGTGGGAATTGGAGAAACAACGTTGCCAGAGCTGCGGTATGCCTCTCTGCTTCGATCCAGAGGGCGGAGGCAGCGAAGCAGACGGCAGCCGCAGCAAGAAGTTCTGTAGCTACTGTTACGCATCTGGGGAATTCAAGGAGCCCGATCTGGAGCTGGAGCAAATGCAGCAGCGCGCCCGCAACCTGCTGCGCAAACGCGGACAGCCCTGGTACATCCGTGCGTACATGGCGCATCGGATTGCCACCCTGTCGCGATGGCGCAAGAAATGAAGTGGATAAAGCAAAAGGGCCTGCATTCAGCAGACCCTTTTTGCTTGGCTAGCGCGTGATCAAATACTGTTGCGCGGGCGACGTCCACGACGAGGCTTCAGTTCCTGCATCAAAGCCTCACCGCGCTGGTGCAGCGCATTCATCTTGGCTTCGTCACCATTCACTTGCTCGTAGACTTCCGCCACTGCCGCGAGGATTTGCGTCGCCTCCCAGCCATTGGCCAAACGAGAAATGCGATCGACCAGCATACGCCGCTGCGCATCTCGCTCACGCTTGAGTTTGGGATTTTCCTGCAAGCGGCGCTTCTGCTCCTCGATCTTGTTCATCTGCTCGCGCATGCGAGCTTCCATCTGCAGTTTTTTGGCTTCCAGATCTGCCAAACGTTCTTCTGCCGTACGCCGACGTCTTTTCTGCTTTTCCATTTTCCGAGCTCCCCATTACCGAAAATTTGGCGTCATCTACGCCAACGTCAGCGATTATGTCAGTTCGTTTTACTTTTCGCAAATACGAAAGCGTCAGAAAATATGTATTGCGGATCGAGACCGGATTGCTCCAGACTTTCGGCCAAGTCGAAGACCATATCCGGATGCCCGCAAAGATAGGCGACAAGGTCTTTTGGCTGGGGAAAATCTGCGCCGATTGCCGTGGTGATATAGCCAGTTCTCCCATTCCAGGAGGCATGTGGACGCGAAACCACGGGATGGAAGTGAAAGTTGGGATGCCTCGCCTGCCATTCCTGTAACAGTTCCTGATAATAAAATTCTTGGGCATAGCGTACACCCCAGTAAAAGTGGATGTCGCGGGTATCGCGATTGGCAAAGAGTTGTTCCAGCATTCCCTTGATCGGCGCAAAGCCAGTTCCCGTTGCTGCCAAGAGTAACGGGCGCTCCGGCCAGTCATCTCGGATGAAGAAAGTACCCAGCGGACCTTCAAAGCGCAGGATGTCTTTTTCCTTCATGGAGGAAAAGACGTGCCCGGTGAATTGGCCACCCAGGACATGCTTGATATGCAACTCCAGCTGCGCGCCAGGTCCTGGCATATTGGCGATGGAGAAGCCTCGTCTACTGCCGTCCTTGAGCAGGATATCGATGTACTGGCCAGGTAAAAAGCGAAATTCCTGGGTGCTGGGCAACTGTAAAAACAGGGCTCGTACCTCAGGCGCGAGGTCAACGATACGCGCTACCCGGGAAGGCAGGGTCTTGATTTCGATCCCGGCGGCAGCACCAACCTCGCGCGCCTCGATCGACAAATCGGTTAATGGTGTCGCCTGACAAAAGAGGGCAAAACCTGCCTCCATCTCTTCATCCGGCAACATCTTTTCATCGACGTCCCCATAATCGACCGATCCCGCCAGAATCTTGCCTTTACAGGTGGCGCAGGTGCCACTGCGACAGCTATAGGGCAAGGCATAGCCATGACGCAGGGCTGCCTCGAGAATCGTTTCGTTGGCCTCGATGTCCATTTCGTGGCCACTGGGTTCGATGCGTAAACGATAAGTCATGTGCTACTCCTGTCGAGAAGAGACGACGACCCGGAAGACAAAGAAAAGGGCGAAATCTCGCTCTGATCAAAACGGTTCCAGATCCAGCAAAACAATGCAGCAGTCCTTTCTGCATCATATAAGGCCGAATGGGCCTGTTTTCCATCCCAATCCAGACCCGCCTTGCGCACCGCTTTGGCGAGGACGGTTTCACCGAGCGCCAAAGCAGACAATGTGACCGTATCCAGGGTACTGAAGGGGTGAAAGGGACTGTTTTTTAGCTGCTCTCGTGCCGCAGCGGCGTGCAGAAAAGACAGATCAAAGTTGGCATTGTGCCCCACCAAAACGGCACGACGACATTTCTGATCACGCACTTGACTGCGCAGCGCCCGAAACAGCTCGCGCAGGGCCTGCGCCTCAGGAATGGCGCCGCGCAGGGGATGCTCAGGATCGATTCCGTTAAATGCCAGGGCCTGTGGATCGAGGATGGCACCGGCAAAAGGTTGTACGTGATAGTGCAGGATTTGCACTGGCTGCAAGTTACCGCTCTCCCCGGCAATCACCACCGCGGCGATCTCCAGCAGCGCATGGCGCTGACAATCGAAACCGGCAGTTTCGACGTCTACTACCACCGGCAGAAAGCCGCGCACGCGCTCAGCAATGGGGGTCATGCTCATACGGCGTCCACTCGCGCAGGAAAGCGCAATGCCCGCGGCCCGGCAAGGACCACAGCGCTGGCGACGCTCAGACTCACCGCAGCGGTGAGCATCAGCATCACCACCAACTGCATCGATACCGCCGCGAGCGGCGCCATGCCCGCCAAAATCATCCCCGCAGTGATGCCCGGTATATGGATCATGCCCACGCTTTTCAGACTGTCCAACGTGGGGATGAGGGAACTGCGCACCACCATCGCGTAGAGCTGGCGCATCGCTTGGCGATCGGTGGCGCCCAAGGCGAGCATGGCAAGGAGGAGATCCTCGCGCTGATCGACCTCACTACGCAAACGATTCAGGGCAAGCGAAACAGCGTTCATTGAGTTGCCGATGATCATCCCCCCGATCGGAACCAGGGACTGCCCCTTCCAGGTGATCAGACCCGACACCAGCATCCACGCCAGGGTGATCGTGGTGGCCAGGAAGATGCTTGCGGTTCCCACCCAATAGGCATGGGGAATCCCCGCCCCGCGCTTGCGGTTGAAGAATCCGGCAGTGAAGATCATCAGGGCAAGAAAGAGAATGAGGAGGGGCGGTGATTCCTGGCGAAACAGCCAGCCCAGGATAAAGCCCATGATGGCAAGCTGGACAGTGGCGCGCAACGCCGACCACCACAGCTCCCGCCCCACTCCCAGCCGCTGCCAGGCGGACAGCGCCCAGGAACTGCCGAGGAGCCCAAAGACGCCAGCGATCGCCCACGGCGAAAAATGACTGAATAAACCGGTCGCAGCGTACTGCATACCTTATCTCGAAGCGGAAAATAAGCAGCGACTATAGCAGGCTTGCCATGCCGTTTCACCGCAACAAATCGTCATGCGCGAGCATAGCGTGGCACGCCAAGCCTCTGGTGTGTATAGTATTAACACTTGATACACATTGAGGAGATAATTGTGCGGACCAACATCGTGATAGACGATACGCTCATGGATGAGGCCCTGAAAGCCACCGGCCTCAAAACCAAGAAGGAAGTCGTGGAACTTGGTCTGAAGACGTTAGTTACGCTGAAGAAACAGGCGACCATCAAAGAATATAGAGGCAAACTGACCTGGGAGGGCGATCTGACAGAGTTACGGAATCTCCGATGATTGTAGTCGATTCCAGCGTCTGGATCGATTATTTCAACGGCGTTGCCAGCCGCGAAACCGACATGCTCGACGCCCTGCTGGGGGTTGAAGCTCTGGCCGTGGGCGACGTGATCCTTGCCGAAGTGCTTCAGGGCTTTCGGAGCGATGCGGACTACAAGATCGCCAAAAGCCTCATGAGTTCTCTGATCGTTGTAGAGATGCTTGGTGAAGCGAACGCCATCAAGTGCGCCGAGAACTACAGAGCGCTACGCAAACGTGGCGTCACAATACGAAAGACGATCGACGTTTTCATTGCCACCTACAGCATCGAGAATCAGTGCCTACTGCTGTTTCAGGATCAGGACTTCCTGCCCTTCGTAGAGCATATGGGCCTCTTGCCCGCTATCAGGAGCGCATAATCGATGAACATCACATGGTGTACTAGTTAAAGGGGATGCGCTCTTCACGAAACGCCAATTCGACTGGCGAAGGAAGGAAGTCAGGAAGCACCTGAATCTTGGCAAGGGGTTCATCGCTGTATTTGATTTTCGCACTCATAACTAGTCTTTTCTTTGCGCCAATAGCCGACGCCGATGATCCGAATTACCGACGCGCGGGATGCCCAGCTTGTCGCTGCCGCGCAGAGGCACACGCGGTACTAGCTTTCCCACTTCAGCGCGCCAGATATTTCCGTTGCAGGGCGGCGATCCGTTGTTCCAGCGTCGGATGTCCGGCCAGAATTCCTCCACTCTCACCAAAGGTGGCCAACGCTGCCAGAGGTCCGCAACAGTCATCCTGAGTATTGGCAGACGCCCGTCGGCGCAGCAGCGAAATCATCCCTGCCGCCCCATACTGCTCGGCGGCGAAATGATCCGCCGCATATTCCCGCCGCCGGGAAAACCAGGCGATGGGGAGCAGCGCAAACAGAAAAATGACGACTTGCAGCGCGCTCAGCAAAATGGAGCGCGATTGCTGGGGGGTATGAAAGAGCATGGTCAGAATCTGTGCCACCGCAAAGGCCACAACAATACTCGTGCCCAGTAAAAGCTGCATACTCGACATATCTCCGAAGTACACATGCGCCATTTCATGCGCGATGGCGGCACGCAGTTCCGCATCGGAAGCCGATTGCAGGAGGCCGGAAGACAAGACCAGCCAAGCATGTTGCCGACCCATGCCAAGGACAAAGGCGTTGGGAACTGCGGCGGAAAACTGATAAAGCTGTGGCGCCGGCATTCCCAGGCGTTGTGCAAGTTCATTGGCGACAGTAGTCGCGAGTTGCTCTCTGGGCGTCGCACCCAAGCGCTGCAAGTTCAATCCGCGCTGGACCACCAAAGGTGTAAGCAATCCAAAAAACAGGGCGCCGGTCAGGCTCAATCCAAAAACAAGCAGCGGCAGCCATGGGAGCAAGGTGCTCAGCGAAGAGGAGATGTCACTGCCGGAAAACGGCAACAATGCCAGGGAGGTCACTAAGACCATCCCTACCGTTATCAGGAAAGCACTTAGCAACAACCATGCCAACGTCTTGATCCACACCATCCCACACGCTCCCATCTCTGTACTTTTTGCGGCATGTGGACGCCTGCAATGCGCTTTTTATATTGAAAAGAGTGTAAACAGATCCTGAGCATTACGGAAGCTCGATGCCATCGATCTCCGTAGCAAGAAAAGGCAATCTACCGAGACAGTTGCCGAGCATCAGCTCCTGCAGGGTCTCGAGGGTGCCGGCAGCGACTTGTTCCTGGCAGTGGTTTGCGATCCATCCCGCATACGGTACCCCGCGCTGCAGGATGACAGCCTCGCTGAGACGGGCATGATTGATGGCACCCAGGCGCAAGCCAACCACCAGAATCAACGGCAACTCAAGTTCCTCGACCCAGTCCAGGGTATCCCAGCCGGGGCCCAGGGGCACGAGTAGCCCCCCTGCCCCTTCCACGAGGAGGCGATCAACCTGCTGTGCACGGGCCTGCACGAAGGCGGCCAACCGTTTGCGATCCATGTTCTGCCCCGCCAGCTGCGCCGCCCAATGCGGCGCGATGGGCGGAGCGAAACGATAGAGATTACACTCATTCGGCGCCAAGGGTGGATGACTGGCAGCGCGCAACTGCTCGATATCGATCCAGGTACCGTCGGCCTCCTGGCCCGAGGCGTAGGGTTTGAGCGCCGCCACTGTCAAGCCGCGCGCGGCAAAGGCACGGGCGAGAGCTGCCGTGACGTGGGTCTTGCCGACTTCCGTATCCGTACCGGTAATGAAATATCCCTGCGCCATCAGCTGCGCCTGCGCGGCACGAATTGAAGGGGTTGCAACTCTCCTGACGGCCGATCGGCAGCCCGCCAAGCATGAGCATGGACTACCTCGTACTGCAAAGGCAGTTTACCGTCTGGCGTACGAAATTCCTCGTAAGCGCTACGCAGGCGTTGCAACTTCCGCGGCGTAAAAAGCCCCCGACGAGGCTGGGAGTTACCTGCGCCAATACCGCGCAGATCACGCAGCAGAGTATCCAGATCGTCGTAGTGTAGTTCGTAGCGTTCGACATCGAGCACCGGGTCGGCGAAACCGGCCTGCACCATGGCATCCCCAAGGTCGTGCATATCCAAGAAATCATGCACATGCGGCTCATCATCCACGGCACAGAAGGCCTGTCGCAGCTCGCGTAGACTATCGGGCCCCAGCGAGCTGCAGAGTATAAGCCCCTCCGGTTGGAGCACCCGCCGCAGCTCGCGCAAGGCGGGCAAGGGGTCGGGCAGCCATTGCAGGACAAAATTCGAAAACACCATTTGCAACGACTGATCGCGCAGGGGCAACCGTTCCGCATCGGCCTGCAGATACCACTGCCGTTGGCGCCAGGATTTGCGGCGGCGCGCTTCTTGCAGCATGGGTAGTGCCAGATCGACGGCGAGCACCCGGGCACGTGGAAAGCGACGATTCAGACGCCGACTCTGCAACCCCGTCCCGGCACCCAGGTCGAGTAGCACCTGCGGGTCGATCTTCAGCAAATCCAGACGTTCGATCATTTCCTGCCCAACCTGATTCTGCAGGGTGGCCAGTGCCTCATAGTCTGCTGCAGCGTGGGCGAAATGACGGCGGATGAGGCGTTTGTTCAGGGGCATCTGAGAAAGACTTCTCGCAGGGCCTGGGAGCAGGCCGTAGGCTGGCTGAGGAAGGGGGCGTGGCCACAGTGCAGCAGGCGCAGCACGCTCCCCGGCAGGGCCTGCTGCAGAGCCTCCGCCGCTGCCGGCAGCACAATCCGGTCGGCATCCCCCTGCAAGAGCAACACCGGGTAGGGAAGAGCATGTAGGGAAGGACGCAGATCGATATCCCGCAGAAATCCCAAACCTGCTTGCAAACAGTCGCGATCTGGCAAGGGCCAGTCGTCGATCTGCAGCATACGGGTGCGGGCGGCAGGATCCCCCAGGGTCTGCAGGGCAAAAAAACGTCGCCGCAGCCCCTGGGCATCGCGCGTGAGTTCTCGAGCGAAGTCGTCGAGGGTTTGCGCTGCGATTCCCGCTGACCAGTCGGGGCGTGCGACAAAACAGGGGGAAGTGGCGACCAACACCAATCCTGTCAAACGCAGGTCTTCACGCAAGGCCAGGGCCAGGGCAAGCAATCCACCCAGCGACCAGCCCAGGAGAATGGGAGCTGCGGACACTGCCACCAGCCGCTGGTGCAAGTTATCGAGCTCCGTTTCCCATTGCCAGCCTGCCGCCGGGCAGGGACGCTCGCCGTGTCCCGGAAGCTCCCAGCTATGCACGTGAAAATCCTGCTCCAGCATTGGCAGCCAGGGCGAGAAGACCCGCCCTTCCATACCCCAGCCATGCAACAGGACGAGATGCGGACGTTGGCGCATCAATCGCCCCCCGCTACAGGCTGTAAGGCACAGAGCAGGCGCTGGATGTCGTCTTGGTTGTGGGCGGCGCTGAGACTGATGCGTAGTCGAGCCCGCCCCGCGGGCACGGTCGGCGGTCGTACCGCCGGACAGTAGATGCCCGCACTGCGCAAAGCAGCGGCCACCCCCAAGGCCGCTGCGTTGCTACCCAGAATCAGCCCCTGGATAGGCGTCTGGCTGGGCAGATAAGGCCACCCCTGCAAACCGGCCTGCAGGGTATTGCGGAGCTCCTGTAGATGCTGACGTAGCCCCTCTCCCTCGCGCAGTAGATCGAGGGCGGCGCGACTGGCCGCGGCGACGTTCGCCGGCAGCGCGGTATGAAAGAGATAGCTACGGGCTGCCTGCTGCAACCAGCGCGTCAGGCTGCGGGGACCGGCAACAAAGGCACCATAACTGCCAAAGGCCTTGCCGAGAGTGCCCACGCGCAGGGTCACCGCCCCGTCTGGCAAGCCCCAGTGCGCCAGACTACCCTGCCCCTGCGCGCCTAAAACACCAAAGGCATGCGCCTCGTCCAGCAGCAGACCGGCGTCATAACGCGCGGCGAGGGCCGACAATTCCGGTAGCCGGGCCAAATCTCCATCCATACTGAACACCCCTTCGCTGACGATCCAGGCCCGGCCGCGGCGCGGCTTTTGCAGCAGCGTTTCCAGATGCGCGAGGTCGTTGTGGCGAAAGCGTTGCAGGCGGGCACCGCTAAGTCGCGCGCCGTCGATGAGGGAGGCATGGGCAAGGCGGTCGAGGAGGAGCAGGTCGCGCGCCTCGACCAGCCCACTCAGTATGCCGAGGTTGGCCAGGTAGCCCGAGCCAAAGAGCAGGACGTCTTCCTCCCCCAGCCAATCGGCCAAGGCTTGCGCCAGGGCCTCGTGCTCCGCCCGCATACCACCAAGCAGGGGCGCGGCGCCGGTTCCGTACTCGCCACTGGCAAAGCTCGCACTGGCCGCCTCTCGCAAGGCGGGATGCCGTGCGAGGCCGAGATAGTCATTACTGGCAAAGGAAAGCAGGGTCTGGCCAGCACGGTCGCGGTAGAAGGGGCGCGGCCCCGGCAGCGGCTGCAGGACTTCCGTCTGGCGGAGAAGTCCCGCCTCGGCGCGGGCCGCGAGGGCTGCCTCCCAATCGCAGAGCAGGGTGCTGGCTATCGTCATGGGCACGGTATAGGGGAGCCGGGCGCGCCTTGTCAATGCGTCAGGCAATGGTGACAATGCTGCCTGAGCAGAGGGGATAGCAGCTTGCTAGCAATACCATTCGGGTTACCGAGGCGAGAGATTTGGCGCGAGGCACCGGGACGTTTCGTCTCTTGGCTCCTGCCGGAAAGTTGCCGTTTCTGCTCGGCGCCCGGAGCCGCAATCTGTGACGATTGCCATCGCGAACTACCCCGACTGCCCGCCGACCGCTGTAGCTGGTGCGCCCTGCCCGTCAATGCCGATGGCGACTGTCCAGTCTGCAGTATCGAGGCACCCAGCTACGATTACACCTTTTGCCCCTTCGTCTATACCCATCCGTTGGCCACGGCCATCAGCGCCTGGAAATTTCATGCCGGGCTGGACTGGACCCGCCCGCTCGCCCAGGCCTGGCTACGAACCTGGACCACGGAAAGCCTGCCGGCGCGCCCCGACGCGTTGTTGCCGGTACCTGCCCACTCGGCCCGCCTGGCTGAACGCGGCTACAATCAGGCGGCTTTATTGGCGTGGCACTGGGCGCGTGCGTACCGGATTCCGTTGCGCGATGTCCTGCGTCGTACTCGTAACACTCCACACCAAGTCGGCGGTAGCCGCGACCAACGCCGCGCCAACCTGCAGTCCGCCTTTACCCTACGTGGCAAACTGCCGGCACACATAGCCTTGGTCGATGACGTCATGACCACTGGGAGTACCGCAGAAGCGCTGGCGCAGCTCCTCAAAGCACAGGGCGTGCAGCGGGTGGATCTGTGGATTCTGGCGCGCGCACTATGAGCACATCCTTCATCGAATTGGCGCTCTATCAGCCCGAAATCCCTCCCAACACCGGCAACGTCATCCGTCTTTGCGCCAACACCGGGGCACGCCTGCATCTGATCGAGCCCTTGGGCTTTGCCTGGGAGGATCGCCGTCTGCGCCGCGCCGGCCTGGATTACCATGAATTTGCTGAGGTACAGCGGCATGCCTGCTGGGCAGACTGCGCCGCGCAATTGGATGACCGGCGGATCTTTGCCTTCAGCACCAAAGGGGCAGCAGGAAGTTTTGCCGAGGCCCGCTTTGCCACCGGGGACGTCTTTCTCTTTGGTCCGGAAACCCGGGGGCTGCCCGACGCGGTCCTCGCGGAATTTCCTCCAGACCGTCTTCTCCGCCTACCCATGCGACCAGGACAGCGCAGCCTGAATCTTTCGAACTCCTGCGCCGTCGCTGTCTTCGAGGCATGGCGACAGCTTGGTTACGTCGGCGGCAAGTAAGCTGTCATAAAAGTGTCATAAAAGCTTCATCATAGTGTCATACATAAGGTGTAGAGTTGTGCTCTGATCTGTACATAGCCGCAAACTGCAGGAGGTCACAGCATGAGCAACACCGCTACCGGCGTCGTGGATGGAGATATTTCCAGCGCCCTCAACACCGCCACGTTCAGTCCCTTTCATCTGAAGGCCATGTGGGCATCTTCCATGGGCTTTTTCACCTCCGCCTATGATCTCTTCATCATTGGTACCGCTCTGGTGCTGATCAAAGAGCAGTGGCATCTGAGCCCCGACGAAGTAGGCCTGGTAGGAGCCATTTCCCTGATCGCCACCTTCGTCGGTGCCTATGTTTTCGGCATTCTCGCCGACAAACTCGGCCGCAAAAAGATCTACGGTCTGGAGGCCCTGTTGATGGTGATTGGTGCGCTGCTATCGGCCGTGGCCCCCAGCGTCACCGTGCTGATCATCGCCCGTGTCATCCTGGGGCTGGGAATCGGTGGCGACTATCCAATGTCGGCCGTGCTGATGTCGGAATACGCCAATAGCAAGTCACGGGGACGCATGGTCTCCCTGGTGTTCTCGGCGCAGGCCATCGGCCTGGTCACCGGTCCCGTAGTGGCCCTGACCCTACTGGCAGCGGGGATGAACCACGAGCTGGCGTGGCGCCTGATGCTCGGCCTGGGGGCCTTGCCCGCCCTGGCGGTGATCTATATCCGGCGGACCCTGCCCGAATCCCCGCGCTGGTTGGCGCGGGTCAAGGGCGATGGCGAGGCAGCGGCACGGGAGCTGGCGTCGTTCAGTCTGGGCACCGCCACGGCGCGCAAACCAGAGACGAAAATCGTCAAGCAGCCCCTGTCCAAGTACCTCTTAACCCTGCTCGGCACCGCCGGTAGTTGGTTTGTCTTTGACTATGCCTACTACGGTAACACCATCTCGACCCCGATGATCATGCATCGTCTGGCGCCTCATGCCGATGTCATGCAAAGTACCGCCCTGAGCCTGATCGTCTTTGCAGTCGCCGCCGTGCCCGGCTATTTTCTGGCCGCCTTTACCATCGACCGCATCGGTCACAAAACCCTGCAGATGCTCGGCTTTTTCATGATGGGGCTGATGTTTTTGCTGATTGGCGCGTTTCCGGTAATTTCCGCCAGTATCGGCGTATTCCTGGTGATCTATGGCTTGTCTTACTTCTTTGCCGAGTACGGTCCCAACACCACCACCTTTGTCATTGCCGGCGAGGTCTTTCCGGTCAATCTGCGTACCACCGGACACGGCCTGTCGGCGGGTACCGCCAAGGTCGGCGCCTTCATCGGTGCTTTCATCTTCCCGGTCCTGCTGCATGACTTTGGGCTGCATGGCACGCTGATGATCACCTTCTTCTTCGCCCTCGCAGGTCTCCTGCTTACCATCTTCTTCATCCCCGAGCCCAGCGGTAAAACCCTGGAGGAGGTCAGCGCTGAGGATCGAGTCGTGCCCTTGAAGGGACCATCCCAGCCCGCCCGAGTCTGATTTTATCCCGTTCCAACCTGGCCCCGCTCCGGCGGGGCTTTTGTTTTCCGACCGGACGGTATCTTGTGGTATTCTGATATCAGAATCGGGAGGGTCTTCATGAGCGGAATACGTATTCACCCCTTGCGGCTGGATGGTCGGCACCCGGAGGAAAAGCGGGAAGAGATCCGGCGCGTCTTTCACCAAACCTTCAGTCTGGACGAAGCGCTGTTTGCACATCTGCGCGATGCGGATGCTTGGTACCGAAAGGCAATTCCCCTGCGGCATCCGTTGATCTTTTATTTTGGGCATACGGCAACCTTTTACAGCAACAAATTTCGCGTTGCCGGACTGCTGGACGGACACATCGATGCCGCTTTGGAGTCGATCTTTGCGGTGGGCGTCGATGAGATGTCCTGGGATGATCTTGACGAGGCCCATTACGACTGGCCGACGGTGGACCGCGTCCGCGCCTACCGCAACCAAGTACGCGAGATGGTCGACGGGGTGATCAGCCGCCTGCCTCTGGAACTACCGATACACTGGGACTCGCCGTGGTGGGCAGTGCTGATGGGCATCGAGCACGAAAACATCCACATCGAAACAAGCTCCGTCCTCATGCGCCAACTCCCCCTGGAGCGCGTGCGCCCGGTAGCCGCCTTCACACCCGAAGCTCTCCCTTCCGCCTCGCGGGGGATCCCGCAAAACCGTCTGCGGAATGTTCCTGCGGGACGGGTGCACCTGGGCAAGGACGAGGATGCCCTGCGTTATGGCTGGGATAACGAATATGGCTCGCACGAGCAGGAGTTACAGGCATTTTCTGCCAGCGAAATGCTGGTCAGCAACGCCGAGTTTCTCGCCTTTGTCGAGGGCGGGGGCTATCAGGAATCGCGCTGGTGGAGCAGCGAAGGGGAACAGTGGCGACAATATGTCCGTCCCCAGCACCCTAGCTTTTGGCGGCAAGATCCGGCGGGCTGGTGTTTGCGGCTCATTGCCGAAGAACGCCCCATGCCCTGGTCCTGGCCGGTGGAGGTCAATTACCATGAAGCCAGCGCCTTTTGCCGCTGGAAGTCAGAACAGACCGGCGCCAGGCTGCGCCTGCCAAGTGAGGACGAATGGCGCCGTCTGCGCGATCTCTCCGGGCTTGGCGACAGCGACAGCTGGGGCGAAATGGCACCGGCCCAGATCGGGCTTGCCCATGGTGCCTCGCCCTGCCCCGTCGATCGTTTCCGGCACGGCGATTTCTACGACGTGGTCGGCAATGTCTGGCAGTGGACGGAAACCCCCATCTATCCCTTTCCGGGCTTTCGCGTGCATCCCTATTACGATGACTTCACCGTGCCGACCTTTGACCAGCGCCATAACCTGATCAAGGGCGGCTCTTTCATCAGCCTGGGCAACGAGACACAAAGCGAGGCTCGCTACGCCTTCCGCCGTCATTTTTTCCAGCACGCAGGCTTTCGCTATGTGCGCTCGGACAATCCCCTGCCCGAGGTCCCGGTCTATGAGAGCGATGTTGCGGTGGCACAGTATTGCCACTTTCATTTTGGTCCCGACTATTTTGGCGTCGCCAATTATGCCCAAGCCATCGCAGATCTGGCCTTGGCCGAATGGGGCGCGGGGCAGCCACAGCGTGTTCTCGATATCGGTTGCTCCGTGGGGCGGAGCAGCTTCGCTCTGGCAACTCGCGCGAAGAGCGTTCTCGGCATTGATTTTTCCACCCGCTTCGTACAGGTTGCAGCACGTCTGCAGGAAAAGCTGCGTTTTCCCTATGCCGTCACCGAGGAAGGGGAATTGCAGAGCCACCATTGGGCAGACCTCAACGCCCTGGGGCTGGCGGCGACTGCCAGCCGCTGCCAATTTTTGCAGGGGGATGCCCTCAACCTCAAGCCGATCTATCGCGATTTCGATCTGGTCCTCGCCGCTAACCTGATCGATCGCCTGCGCGATCCGCAAAAGTTCCTGCGCCAGATGGCCGAGCGCATCCGCCCAGGTGGATTATTGGTGATCAGCTCACCGTATACTTGGCTCGAGGAGTTTACGCCCAAGGAGCGTTGGATTGGCGGAGTACGCCGGAATGGGGAAATCCTCGACAGCCTGCAAGGCCTGCAGGAAAACCTGGGAGAAACTTTCGATCTGCTTCCCGGCTATCCCCGCGATCTGCCCTTCGTGATTCGTGAAACGGCAAGGAAATACCAGCACAGCATCGCCCAGGTTACCGTCTGGCGGCGACGCGAATCTGCCTGAACGCGCTCGTTTTACAGACACTCTTCAATAGCCGTCAGGGCGCGCGCGACGGCACCGCCCTGCTTCGCTTGCCAGGTGGCGGCACGTTCTCCCAAGGCGCGGGCCAGATCGGGGGCGGCGAGATACTCAGCACTGCGGCGCATGGCTTCCTCTGCACTCGCCACCTGACAGATGGCATCTGCCGCTTGCAGAGAACGCAGGGTGTCGAAAAAATTTTCCATATGTGGGCCGACGATGATGGGCCGGCCCCAAGCTGCCGCTTCGATAGGGTTGTGACCACCCCGGGTGACGAAACTCCCGCCGATCCAGACCAGATCCGCTGCGCCATAGAGGTCGATCAACTCGCCCAGGGTATCGACCAGATATACGGGATCGTCCGCTCCGGGAAACTCTCCCTGGCTACGGCGCGGCGCCGATAGTCCGACACTCCGCAGTTGTTCGGCCAAGGCGTCACCCCGCTCCGGGTGGCGGGGAATCAGCACAAGCAGTAGCTTTGGCTCGATCTTGCGCAAGGTCGACAACGAAGCCCACGCCAGCTCCTCTTCGCCGGGATGGGTCGAAGCAAAGACCCAAACACGTCTGCCCGCAAAGCGTTCCTGCCAGCTCGCCGCCCGCGCCCGCTGACCGGCATCGATTTGCAGGTCAAGCTTCATTTGCCCTTGTACGCTGACCCTGGTCGCGCCGAGCTCGGCGAAGCGCCGCGCGTCGTCCGGGCTTTGCGCAGCAACCCAGGCCAGGCCCGCAAGGGCCGGGGCAAAGAGCGAGGCGAAGCGGCGGTAGCCTGCCAGCGAGCGAGCGGACAGGCGACCGTTCAGGAGCATCACCGGAACGCCTCGCTGGCGTGCGACCCGCAAGAGATTGGGCCAGAGCTCCGTCTCCATCAGTACCCCCAGGCGCGGCTGGCTACGTTCCAGGAAGCGCCGCACCGCACCTGGTAGGTCATAGGGAAGATAGACTTGCGTGACCATCCCCGCCAACTCCCGTGCCAGCAGCGTCCTCCCGGTCGGGGTCGTGCTGCTGATGAGAATCGGCAGATCAGGGTGCCGCTCGCGCAACTGGCGGATCAATGGCAGGGCAGCCATCCCCTCGCCCACGCTGACCGCGTGAATCCATAGGGGACGATCACTGCGCCGCGGGACAAAACCAAAGCGCTCCTGCCAATGGGCGCGATAGGCCGGTCGGCGCAGTATCCGCTGCCAGGTAAAGAGCAGTAGCAGCGGTAGGAGGAGACGAGTCAGCAGGCGGTAGAGGCGCGACATCATTCCCGCCGCAGGATGCGATCCGTCAGCCAGTCGAGACGATACCAGGGGCGAAAGCTGGCCAGCATCTGTTCCCGATCGTAGCGCGTCGCCACCCAGTCCCGCAGCGTGAGTCCCGGCTCCTGCCGCAAATCCGCCTGGAGGCAGGCAAAAAACCAGTCGAGGATGCCGGTATTGGCATGGCGGATGTGGCCGTACGGCCAGAGCCGTAGCTCCTTGCGCGCCTCCTCCCAAGGCATCCCATAGCGCTGGTGTTGTAACAACACACAGATAAAGCCGGCGCGATCTGCCCCCGATTTGCAATGGACCAGAAGCCTGGGAGGCAGCTCCGGAATCTGATCCAGGAAGGCCAGCAGGGAGTCTTTCTGCGGCAGGTCCCGCGAACCGAAACCATGAATCGGCAGGTGCGCGATACCGAGGACATCGCAGGCATCCTGCTCCAAGCGGAAATGGGCCTCCTCGGGAGCAGGCGCGCGGATATTCAACACCGCATCGAAGTGGTGCTGCGCCTGCCACTGGCTCAGTTGCCAGGGTGCTGGTTGCGCCGCGCGGAAGAGCCCCGGTGCAATCTCGTGAAAATTGGCGTAGAACAGTTCGCGAAAGATGCCGTGATCGGTCCAGAACTGGTGCCGCCGGTAGCGACGGGTTTCTGCTCTGTCTAACTGGCTTCCGGCAATCATAATCGCTCCAGCAAGGGGGCCAAACGTTCCCAAACCATTGTCGGCTGCATTCCTTCCTGACAAGGAATGGGTTCTTCGGGCTGATGGATCCGCCGACAGCGGGTGCTTCCACAAGGGGCACAGTTTTCCGTGGATTGGAGTATCGCTTGCGCAGAGCCGGGCATATTCTCCTGCTCAGAAGCCGTGGGGCCATACAGGGTCACGCCGGCCAAACCCAATGCCGCGGCCAGATAGGAAAGCCCCGTATCCATACCAACAAAGGCACGCGCCTGCAGCATGACCTGGCCCAATCCTTCCAGATCCATCTGCGGCAGGGCCCGGACATTGTCGGCTGCGGCGGCAATGGTCGCTACCCGTTCCTGTTCACGCGCGCCCATGGCCGGCAAGGCGAGATCATAGCCGGCATCGGCCAAGGAATGGGCTAGGGTAATCCAGTGGCGCAGGGGCCACTCCTTGTTTTGCCAGGCACGGGAAGTGGCGTGCAAGCCCAGAACGAAGGGTAGCGCATCCTTCCCTGCGGCCAATGCGAGATTTTCCGCGCGCCAGGATACCGCTTGCTTCTGCAAACCAAAGTCTGCCAGTCCTGACGGGCGTGGGCTGGCAAAGACCTGGGCAAAGAGCTCGCGGTTACGCTGAATGGCCGTAGGACCCCAGGGGACCGCGTGGCGCTGGCCGTATAGGTAGGTCGCCAAGGGTTCCCGAGCGCTGCGGGGCGAGAGGCCGGCGACGGTCGTCCCCGCCAGACGGGCGAGCAGAGCACTCTTGAACAGCCCCTGGCTATCGAGAACGAGGTCATAGCGCTGGGTGCGCAGTTGCCGGCGAAGTTCGCGGAGCTGCCCGAGGAGCGTGCCGAGTCCCCCTTGCCGGCTACGCAAGGAAAAAGGCAGGACCTCTCGCACTCCGGGATGCCAGCGGGCAATCGGGGCAAAGGCGGGCTCGATCAGCCAGTCGAGTTCCACGTCCTTCCCGTTGCGCTGCAAATCGGTAATGGCTGGCAAGGTATGCAGCACATCTCCCAGGGAACTCAGGCGCACCAGCAAGACCCTCATCGCCGCTTCCCAGCTTGTGCCGCCAGCAGGTCACGGGCGATGGCATATTTGAAGTAAGCGCCGACGGCAGTGGTCCAGGCAATGGCACCGCCCTCCACTCCATCCAGAAATCCCCCGCGCAACATGTAACCGCGAAAGAAGGCCCAGAGGGCATGACTCATGGGCGCCCAGGGACCCACCGACCGCCCCCGCGCTGCTACCTTCTGCGCGTTGAGTTCGGAGTAGCGCTGAAGTTTGGGAAGCATTTCTTGGGTGCTGGAAAACGTGTAATGGTGCAATGCGGCATTTTGCAAACGCGCGACCACGCAGCTGCATTGCCACGACTCATGCACCAGATCCGCGGGGTTGTATCGACCTTTCTGACGATTCACGAGGCGCAGTACCCATTCGCCTGCCCAATCGCCATGCCGAATTTCTCGCCTGCCGATATAGTTTTTTCGTCGAAGGTGGAATCCACCGATACCATCCGCCATCGCCAATGCCTCACGCAAAGCTCGCGCCGAATCAGCTTCCAAGACCTCATCTGCATCGACGATCAAAACCCAGTCGTGGACTGCAGCGGCGACAGCAAATGCCCGCTGAGCGCCGAAACCCGACCACGGATGGAAGATTACTCGAGCGCCCTCTCGCTCGGCTATGGAGACAGTTTCGTCGCTGGACCCACTATCCACGACGAGAACCTCATCCACCAATCGCACAACGCTACGGATAGATGCTGCCAGATGCTGCGCTGCGTCCTTGGTGATGTACACTGCAGAAAGACCCGTGCCCATCACTTCCTCAGTTCAGGACATTTATTTGGCAATCCCCAGTCAACGGGGCGCCCCAAGAGGTGCCAGAGCCAAAGCCTACCATACATGGCAGTTTTTCGGCGTAGCTTGGAAAAAGCGAAGAGTGTAAGGACCAGCAACACTGCGTTGCTCAGGAAATTGATGAAGCTCGACGCAAACAGCACCCCGAGAAGCAGATTACGTGCAGTAGTGCCCTCCACCTTTCGCGCATAGATCAGACGGGACCGATGAAACTCGATGCGCGCCTCCGCCTTGTACCGATTGGCGGTGCCACCCAGACCGTGTTCCACCCGAGCCTCTGGACAAAATATGACCTGAAATCCCTTCTGATGGGCACGATGACACCATTCCGTCTCTTCCAGATAAAAAAAGAAATCCTCATCCAAAAGACCTAAACGTTCCAGCACCTGCTTACGGACAAGAAAGGCAGCGCCGATCAACGAAGGTACGTCAACAGATTTTTCAACGCCAAGCATTTTGGGATTTTTTCGACGTAATTTTCCTACAAAATTTGGAATCATCTCGGACCACCAATGCGGGAAATCCGCTACCACGTTTTGCGGATTGCCTGAGGGACTGAGCAGTCGTGCACCAATAAATGCACCATTAGGATTCTTATCGGCACAGTCCAGAAGGGCGCAAAGAGACTCCGGCAAGAGGCGGGCGTCGTTGTTCAAAATCAGGATCAAATCGCCGTTAGTAACACAAATACCTTTATTGACAGCACGCGCAAAACCAGCATTGCAACCGATCAGGATTTTTTGGACCCCTGAAAACTCTTCAACTAACGCTAGTGAGTCATCAGTACTGCCGTTATCTACAATAGTCACCATCTCTTCTGGTACACCAGCATCTAAGCAAGACTGTAGACAATCTCGAAGAACTTCTCGACCATTAAAGTTTAATATGATCACGCCCACATTCATGACTTAGTTTTTTTCTTAGGAATTTCTAAAACACATCGAGTCTTCATTGCCAACTCTCTTATAGCTCGTCATTTATTACACTAGCTCTTGTATTTTTATAATAAGTCAACGGCAGTCCAGCATAAAACGCTAACCCCATGGCGTCTGCATAACCCCAGTTAAGCGTATTATATAAACCACCAATCCAGAAAATACCAAGATAAGTGACCACCAACCATCCCTGAGGTTCACGCCAAATTTTCAATTTTTCTCTCGATAAATTTATCAAAAACCACAAGAACAACAATAGGCCTGGAATGCCCAGAACTGCGCCCTCACTCAGATAGCTGTTTGCTGCTGAGTCGCTCCTGATGCCCGGTGTTTCCGTAACAACTCCTTGCCGCTGCAATTTTTCCATAGCCGTACCAAAATCCCCAGTCCCAACTCCAAAAAAAGGATGCTCAACAATCAGTTCTGCGCCCGCCCACATAGTCGCAAGACGAATTCCCCAACTAGTATCCGTACTTTTAGGCTGTGAAACAAACTGTTGGAGATTTTTAACCCCTAATTCCAAGCGAGACTGAACATACGGCGACACCAACATAACGGCAACAATGGCGGCGGTACCAAATAATGCCCAATAACGCCAAATTCCGCTATAGATAAAAAATATAGCAATAGGGGTAAGCAAAAGAAAAAGCAACTGTCCACTTCTCCCCGGTGACAGAGCAAGCTCTATCGAAAAAATGATCAGCAACGGCAAATTTATAAACCGAGAAAAATTCCACTTCTTCTTTAGATCAAAAATAAGCCAGAGAATAGCATGAGTCAAGGCCATTGACCACCAAATATGATCTGACAAGCCCACATAAGGAAGATCAGGACTGTAGTGCCACAAAATTACTCGCCAAGTTATTAGTGCCGCCAATAAACCATTGATAGCCAACCCAGCCAAAAATAAACGAACAAAGATTTTAAAATATTTCTCCCTCCAAGGAAGCGTGGCGCCAATAATAGCATAGATTCCATAACTAGCAGTCGCAGCGACCTTAAGCCCAGCGTGCAGGTCCTTGGTCCATATCAAACCTATAAACGTCCATGCCATATACAGAAATAGCGGAAGTACCCAGACTCTCTGACGGAGAGAGGCCCAATTTTTCCAATGACCGCTAACACCATAAAGCACAAGCAGTAAGCCAGCAGATATCCCTGTAGCGGCGGTACTTAAAGGGAAAAAAAATACCGGCAGGGCATACAGGCTGAACATCCAGGGGTCGGGAATGCGTAGGTGCATAGTTCTCTCAGCAGATTTCCAAGGATTGTAGGAGTGTTATCAGCAACGCATCAGCGGCAGGCTCCACCAATATCTGCAACTGCCCGTTCTGATGATAGTGCTCAGGATTAGGCCGACGAAACAGCGCAATGGTGGACTTCCCTAAAGCGACACTCATGTGATATGGACCAGAATCACTCGATACGAACAGATCGCAACTATCGATGATACCACCCAAAATCGAGAGCGAACCTGCGCCCGCAAGATTTTCCATCATCGCGGAACTGCCCCAGCGAGTCTGATAGCGCTGCCGAAACTCCTCATTGATCTCGTATTCGTTGGCGGCACCGGTGAGCAACAGACGGTACGGACGATTCTCCCAAAGGCGTCCCAAAGCCTCTACCAAAGTCTCCAAGTCAGGTCTTTTGGATAGGGCATCCGGGGTACCGCAGCCGATGTTGAGGCCGATGCGAAGCTCATCTTCGTCTTTGGGATGGGCGAGTTGCCAGAGACGTCCCGGTTGGCCCACCTGGAGCACAATTTGCTGGCCCTGGCGCTCTAATCCCAAGGCCACCAGGGCGGCAAAATCGCGCTCGGTGTAATCCATCGGCTGCGGCAGTCCACGATCTTTGGCGTAGCGCGCCAGACTGGGACTGGAGTGGTCGTAGAACCATCCCCGTCCCGCCACCTGTGCCACCCCCACCGTCACCGCGCAAGGGGATTGAGTACGCAGGACCAGACTAGCAATACTGCTTTCTATACCGTGCGGTTCATGGTCGATGATCAGATCCGCCGAAATTTCCCTGCCCAGACGGCGCAATTCCGGCAGCAGACTGCGCCAGCCCTTCGGACCCACACCGCGCATCCCAGCAAAGCGCCCTTCCTGCAAGGGCAGAAAGTGGGCGCTATGCAGGAGATGGTGCCCCGCAATCAGTTCCTCGCTCGGGTAACCCGGCCAACGGGTGAGAAAAATCAGATGCAGCTCGGCCTCGGGCCAACGCCTTTTCAGGACCGCCCAAGCTGCAGAGCTGCGCAGAATGTCGCCAATGCCCGCGCTGTGGGACTTGATGAGGATGATGCGGCGAGGATGGAGTGGTAAAGGCCTTGGCATAGTAGGAGATCAGGCCGTCGCCTCCCCTTGCGGCAGATCCACACCGGCATAGACCTCCATCAGGGAGAGATCCAGATCTACGCAATGAAAGTGCAAGCGATCCTCTTCGCTGAGGAGTTCATGCCACCACCCCTCGGACCGCCGACGATAGACCTCAATACTGCGGCTATCGGAATCGACAAGAATATATTCACGCAGGCTGGAGAGAGTCTGATAGGCATGAAGTTTTTCGCGACGGTCGATATTGGCCGTGCTCTCCGACAGCACCTCGATGACCAGGCAAGGATCTTCCAGATAAAGACTGTCTCCGGGTAAGGGGTTTCCACAGCGCAGCACGATATCTGGGTAGTAAAAAGCGTCTAGCGCCCGCGTTCGGACCTTCATGTCGGCAATAAAAAACTCACAAACGGCCTGCTTGTTGTACTGCCCAAGTGATATTGCCAGGTTGCGCACGATGGCATTGTGGCGCAATTTGGCGCCGGCCATGGCATAGACTTGTCCGGCTACATACTCATGGCGGATTTCCGATCGTTGCTCGCCTTCCAGGTATTCTTGCATGGGCAACGGTGTTACCAGGGCCGCTTTCATGACATTCTCTCCACGGAGAACTTCCGCAAATTTTCCGAACTTATCATAAGGTTCCGACGCTCGACTGTCATCGCCCCAGGGCGGCCAGAAATTCGCGGGCGATGGCGTCGGCAGCAAAGCCCTCGACCTGAGCTGGGCCTTTGGCGGCGAGCTGCCGGCACAGCCCCCGATCAGAGGCAAGACGCAGAATGGCATCGCGCCACGCATCACTGTGCCCGGCGGGCAGCAATAACCCCGATACACCATCCGCAAAGCTCTCCGGGATTCCCCCCATTGCCGCGCCAAGAACAGGGATGGCGCAAGCCTGGGCCTCCACCAGGACCCGGCCAAAGGTATCCGGTTCGATGGACGGCAGGGCCAGGGTATCCATGACGCTATACCAGGGGGTGACTCGTTCCTGCCAACCGATGACGTGCTGCCAAGTTCGACCAGCCAAGCGTTCCCGCAACGCCTCTGCATGCGGGCCACCACCAATCCACAAGCCATGCACCCGCGCATCCTGGGCATGGGCGGCATCGATTGCGTCAGCGAGCACGAAAACGCCCTTGCCGCGATGCCACGCCCCGACAAAACCGACGAGAAAATCCTCCTCCCGCAACCCCAGAGCCTGGCGTCGCGCCGACCGTGCCTCGGGTTCACGCTGAAAGTCGGCAAGGGACAAGGGATTGCGCAGGACCTCGACGCGTTCTTCGGGCAGGCCTTGAGCGATGAGGCGCTCGCGGAGGTAGGCGGAGACAGCAAAGAGACGCAACGGCCAGTGGGAAAGGAGCCAACGGGTGCTGGGGCGAAGGCGCAGGTCCATGTGGCGAAAGAGCGTCAGCGGTACACCATGGGCGCGGCTGAGCAGAGCCAACGGCCAATATTCCTTGCTGAAACTGCCGACCAGAACGTCCGGTCGCAACTGACGAAGGCCGCGATTCAGGGCCCGAAGCCCATGCGGATCCGCGCTGTTGCGGAAGGTCCCATAATGGAGAGAGACTGCTTCGCCTTGCAGGCCAGCGGCAATTTTGCCCCGTGGGTGCACCAGCGCGTGGGCATCGACCCCTAGCTGCGCAAGAGCGCGCAGCAGGGTGATCATATGGGTTTCCGTACCACCGCCACCGGGATTGGTCCCCACCCATAGCAAACGGACGCTCAGAATCCTTCTCCTGCACCCACTTGTGCATCAGGAACGCAGACGATCTTCATATCCTGTCCAAAGCTGCAAAGGGAATACATGCGGCAAATGATGGCCACCCACGGAAATTCGCGGCAGGGTGAACAGGTCCGCATCGCTTTGCGCTCTTCCGCGTCGCGTGGTCACCGCCGCTGCAAAGCCAGAACGCGCTACCATCTCCCGCTCCCGCGCGCCCATTTCACCATAGGGATAGCAAAAAGTCGTGATCTCTTGGCCCAACTGCACCTCCAGCTCTGCCTTGCTGCCTGAGATCTCCTGCTCCGCATCGGCGTCTGCCAGAGCAGGCAGATGAACGTGATTTTGCGTGTGCGCACCAATTTCCATACCCGCGTCGCGCCAGTATTCGAGTTCCGACAGGGACATCATCGGCTTTTGCACTCGTAACTGCTCGGCATCCCAACGGTTGAATGCCCCCAGCGCGGCAGATACCACAAAACAGGTGGCGGTGAATCCCCAGCGCTGCAGGATCGGCAGGGCGCTGACCACATTGTCCCGATAGCCATCATCAAAGGTGATAACAACCACTTTGCCACTGCGCTCCCGACGCAGGTAGGGCAGCGCATCCCGCAGGGACAGGCCCTGATAGCCGGCTCGCGCCAGAAGCCCCATCTGCCAGGCAAAGCGGCGCGGCGCAACGTAGAGGCTACGCAGTCGCGCCCCCGCCGGGGCTTGAGCGATGTTGTGGTACATCAGAATGGGAATGCGGGCCATCTCAGACTTGATCGGATTTCCGGCTACGCAGCACGTAGGTGGTCTTCCCCTGCCCCTCGAAATAGATGCGCGACAGCATTTCGGCGACGATGCCGGTGTTGAGGAACTGCAGCCCGGCAAGAAAGAAGAGCATCCCGGCGACCAGCATGGGACGCCCGGAGATGGCGGCTCCTTCGGCAAATTTATCGATAAAAAGGTAGATCAACATGCCAGAGCCAATGAACAGGGAAAAAAGCCCAATCACCCCAAAGAAGTGCATGGGGCGCTGGCTGTAACCGAGGAAAAACTTGACGAAGAGCAGGTCGACCAGCACGCGAAAGGTACGGCTGATGCCGTACTTACTCTTGCCCGCCCGGCGCGGATGGTGACGCACCGGCACCTCGACGATACGGTCGGTGTAGGTGAGGGTAGAGAGCCAGGCGGGGATGAAGCGGTGCATCTCTCCATACAGCCGGACCCCCTGCAGGACCGAGGCGCGGTAGGCCTTGAGGGTACAGCCATAGTCATGCAGGCGCACGCCGGTCAGACGGCGGATGAGGCGGTTGGCGATGCGCGAGGGGATCTTGCGCAGCAAGAGCCCATCCTGTCGGTTCTTGCGCCAACCGGCAACGACATCCAGGTTTTCCGCGAGAAGCCGTTGGGCCAACGGCAGGATGTCCTGCGGATCATTCTGCAGATCGGCGTCGAGGGTGACGATGACCTCGCCGCGAGCGGCGTCGATTCCCGCCTGCATCGCCGCCGTCTGTCCAAAATTGCGCTGCAGGTGCAGCACCGTAAGGACCTCTGGCCATTCCGCCTGGGCACGGTCGAGGGCGGCGGCACTACCATCGCGACTGCCATCATCGACGATGATGACCTCGACATCGGCCTCGCCCAAAGCGGCGCGCAGAGCCGCCACTAAGGGCTCGACATTGTCAATTTCGTTGTAGAGCGGGATGATGACCGACAGTTCAGGCATGGGTATTCCAGGCATCGAGAAAGGCACGGGTGGCGCTGGCGGGGTCTTCGGCTTCCAAAATTCCCGACAGGACGGCAATCCCCGAGGCGCCCGCAGCACGGGCTGCCGCAACCCGCTCCGGCGTCATCCCGCCCAGGGCAATCACCGGGACCGCCGCAGGCGCAATCAGCTCGGCAAAGCGCTCGATTCCCAGGGCCGGCGCGTCGGGGTGGGTCTGGGTGGCGAACAGCGGAGAGAGAAAGGCATAACGCGCATGCAACCGTGCAGCGCGCGCCAAGCACTCCCCCCCGTGGCAAGAAACGCCAAAAGGTTCCGATAGCTTCCCCGTTGCCGCCTGCAGGCGGGCTTCCGTCCAGTGCTGGCCGGAAACTGGCCAGTCTGGGGCCGGTTCGGGATGATTGAGGAAAAAGCGTACGCCCATATTGCGGGCTTGCTCCAGAAACCCAGGCATCGCCGCCGCGAGCTCCGCTGGCATCGTCTCCTTGATCCGCAACACCACGGCACGCAGGCCGGCAGCGATGGCGGACTGCAGAGCCGGCAAAAAGCGGGAAGCCGGCAACCGCGCGGGATCCGCAATCAGCCAAAGCGGCGGCTGCGGGAGCTCTTCGCCGAGCAGCTTGGCGACCACCGGCAGATTGGGCGCAAGACAATCGAGTGCTGCAATTTCCCACGGGTAGATCCAGCGAATCTGCTGCCCCTCTCGCCCGTAGGGCTCCCCCTGCCAGCTACGCACCCGAAAGAAGTGCAAAGCCACGGTGCGTTCGGGATAGGGATGATCGCGTCGCAGAAAGGCTTCGGGGTGACCAATCTGAACGCCGATCTCCTCTTCCAGCTCCCGCCGGAGGGCCGCCTCAGGTGCCTCGCCGGGCTCGATCTTGCCCCCCGGGAACTCCCAAAACCCCGGCCACGGTTTGCCCTCGGGACGCAAAGAAACCAGCACCCGGCCATCACCCCGCTGCAAGACACCCGTAGCGACGGGGACTACCGCCACGACTCAGCTCCGGTAATCGGCATTGATACGCACATAGTCATAGGAAAGATCACAGGTCCATATCTGCTCTTCTGCCGACCCGCGCCCGAGATCGACATGGATGGGGATCTCCGCCCGCGCCATGACCGCCTGCCCCACCTCTTCGGTGTACTCCGCAGCACGGGCGCCATTGCGCACGATACACAGATCGCCGAGATGAATCTGTACCCGTTCAACATCGAGATCTTCCACGCCCGCCGAGCCGATGGCCGCGAGCAGGCGGCCCCAGTTGGGATCCGAGGCAAAAAAGGCCGTCTTGATGAGGGGGCTGTGGGCCATCCGATACGCCACCTGCAGACACTCGGATTCGCTGCGTCCGCCGCTGACCCGGATGGGGATGAACTTGCTGGCACCCTCACCGTCGCGGACGATGGCCTGCGCCAGTTCGGTCGCCACCTCGGTGATTGCGTCGATCAGGGCGTCTGCCTCACCCAGCGCCAGAGGCACATTCCCCGCCCGCCCCGTGGCGATGAGCATGCAGGCATCGTTGGTGGACATGTCGCCATCAACGGTGATGCGGTTGAAGGAGCGATTCACCGCCTGCTTCAATATCGGCTGCAGGGCCTCCGGCGCAACGGCGGCATCGGTAGCGATGTAGGCGAGCATGGTCGCCATATCCGGCCGAATCATACCGGAGCCTTTAGCAATACCGGTGACGGTGACCTGTTTGCCGGCAATATCGAGCTGCCGCGAGCTACCCTTGGCCACCGTATCGGTAGTGCGGATGGCATCGGCGGCCTCCAGCCAGCGGTCCTCGGCCAGGGCTGGCAGACAGCCCGGCAAGGCTGCCGCAATCTTGCCCGCCAGGTCGATCGGCTCCCCAATCACCCCGGTGGAGAACGGCAGGACCTGCTGCGCCGCACAACCCAATGCCGCAGCTACCACCCGGCAGCTATCCTCGGCAGCACGCAGTCCCACCGCCCCGGTCCCGGCATTGGCGTTACCCGTATTGATGATCAGGGCACGAATGCCTTGACCGGTGGCGAGGTGTTCCTCGGCCACCAGGACCGGCGCCGCACGAAAACGGTTGCGGGTGAAGACACCTGCCACCTGCGTCCCGGGAGCGAGCTCCATCAAGGTAAGGTCGCGACGCGCGGCATAGCGGATCTGGGCCTCGGCTATGGCAAGGCGGACGCCGGCAACCGGTAGGAGGGAACGGGGAGGATCGAGGGCAACGGGCATGACAGTATCTCAGGCGAGGCGACCACAACAGTGTTTGTATTTTTTGCCGGAACCGCATGGGCAAGGCTGGTTACGACCCACCTTTTGCACCTGTACGGGCAGCGCCGCCGCCCCACCCAAGGCCGCTACGGCGGGCAGGTCACGGTCCTCGTCTTCACTGGAGCCACCAGGCAGGTCGGGGTGCTGGAAGACCAGGCCCTGATTCGTCGGCCGGCTTGGGAAGAGACTGCTCCAATCCATGGCTTCGGCAGGCGTCTCGCTGACCGGGCTGACCTGCACATGCGACAGGGTACTGACGATTTCTTCGCGCACCCGTGCCAGCATGGCATTGAACAAGGCCAAGGATTCGCGCTTATACTCCTGCTTGGGGTTCTTCTGTGCATAGCCGCGCAGGTGGATGCCCTCGCGCAGGTGGTCCATGCTGGCGAGGTGATCTTTCCACTGGCTATCGAGCACCTGCAAGGTCACACTCTTTTCCAGATGGCGAGCCATTTCCTCACCCATCAGTGCCTCGCGCTCCTGCCAGCGGGCACGCACCGCCGCCAGAATCCGCTCCTGCAACCCTTCATGGTTCAGGGTACGATCGGCTGCCAGCCATTCCCCCACCGGGAATTTTTCCGCGAAAACCCGTTCCAGGACCGTTTCCAGACCAACAATATCCCACTGCTCTTCCATGACGCCCGCCGGGGCATAGTCTTCGAGCAGGGCTTCCAACACATCGACCCGCAGGGATTCCACTTCGCTGTGCAAATTGTCGCTGTCCATGAAGGCGTTGCGCTGGGCGTAAATGATCTTACGCTGTTCATTGGCGACGTCGTCATATTCGAGCAGCTGCTTGCGGATATCGAAATTGCGCGCTTCGACCTTGCGCTGGGCGTTTTCGATGGACTTGGTCACCCAAGGATGCTCGATGGCCTCCCCCGGCTGCATGCCAAGTTTCTGCATCAGTCCGCCCAGCCGATCACTGCCAAAGATCCGCATGAGCGGGTCTTCCAGAGACAGGTAAAAGCGACTGCTGCCAACGTCGCCCTGGCGCCCGGCACGCCCCCGCAACTGGTTGTCTACCCGCCGCGACTCGTGGCGCTCCGTACCAATGATGTGCAGACCGCCAGCCGCCAGAGTCTTGTCGTGCTCCGCCTGCCAGCCATCCCTCAAGGCCTGCGCCAGTTCCTCCTTGGCGACATCGTCGAGATCAGTACGCGCCTTGATCATCTCCACTTGATGCTCGACATTGCCACCGAGAACGATATCCGTACCGCGGCCGGCCATGTTCGTGGCGATGGTTACGGCACCGGATTTTCCTGCCTGGGCAATGATTTCCGCCTCGCGCTCGTGCTGCTTGGCATTGAGCACGGAATGGGGGATTTTTTTCTGTTGCAGACGGCGCGACAAATATTCATTGTGCTCAATGGAAGTCGTACCCACCAAAACAGGTTGCCCGCGCTCTCGACAGGCCTCGATATCGGCAATGATGGCATCCCATTTTTCCGCCGCCGTACGGTAGATCTGATCGGCCAGATCCTTGCGCTGAATGGGTCGGTGGGTGGGAATGACGACTACTTCCAGGCCATAGATCTGGTTGAGCTCGAAGGCCTCGGTGTCAGCAGTGCCAGTCATGCCCGACAGTTTGTCGTACATACGGAAATAGTTCTGGAAGGTGATGGAGGCTAGGGTCTGGCTTTCGTTCTGGATCTCTACGCCCTCCTTGGCCTCCACCGCCTGATGCAGGCCATCGGACCAGCGCCGGCCGGTCATCATCCGGCCGGTAAATTCATCAACGATACAGACCTCACCGTCGCGGACGATGTAATCCGTTTCGCGATGGTGGATATGATGCGCGCGCAAGCCCTGATTCAGGTGATGTACCAGATTTACGTTCTGAATGTCGTAGAGGTTGCCCTCGCTCAGCAACCCATTATCGAGCATCAGTTGCTCCGCCTTTTCGACGCCCTCTTCCGTGAGCAGCACCTGCTTGGCCTTTTCATCGATAGTGAAGTCCTCATCAGCGATAAACTGCGGGATGAGCTTGTCGACTTTTTGGTAGAGATCGGTGTTTTCCTCGGTGGGCCCGCTGATGATCAGCGGCGTGCGCGCCTCGTCGATGAGAATGGAGTCGACCTCATCGATGATGGCGTAATGCAGGCCGCGCTGCACCCGCTCGGCGGGCGAAAAGGCCATATTGTCACGCAGATAGTCGAAGCCAAACTCGTTGTTGGTGCCATAGGTGATGTCGGCGGCATAGGCCGCGCGGCGCTCCTCGGGCGAAAGATTGGCAATGATGGTCCCAACGGACAGGCCTAGAAAGCGGTGCACGCGCCCCATCCACTCGGCGTCGCGGCTGGCCAGGTAGTCGTTGACTGTCACAACATGAACGCCTTTGCCGGTCAAGGCATTGAGGTAGGCCGGCAGAGTGGCGACCAGGGTCTTGCCCTCGCCGGTGCGCATCTCGGCAATCTTGCCCTCGTGCAGCATGTAACCGCCGATCAGCTGCACATCATAGTGAAACATCCCCATGACGCGGCGCGCCGCCTCGCGTACGGTGGCAAAGGCCTCGGGCAGGATACTGTCCAGTGGCTCCCCGTTCCCGACCCGCTCGCGCAGTCGCGCCGTCTGCCCCTGTAGCTCGGCGTCGCTCATGGCGTGATACTGTTCCTGCAAGCCATTGATCCGGGCAACTACAGCGCGGGCTTTCTTGATCAGGCGGTCGTTGCGACTGCCCACCACATGACGGATGATGGTTCCCAGCATGAATGCCAAAACTCTAAGTCAAAAAAATATGCCCGAGGGTAGCACGAAGCCCGCGCGGACGAAACGTCGCGCCCGCGATCAGATCGGCCCGGCGCTCGCAGCGGTGTTTCGTCACGGACAGGAGCTGCACGCCCGGCAGCAGGACTGGAATGCGCTGCTGAGCCTGGAAGCCCAGGAACGCACCTGGCTCGTGGACTGGCGCGATGGCACCTTGCAGGTCTTGGTGGAGAGCAGCGTCTGGCTGGCCTGGTTACGACGCCATCAGAAACGCATCTGTCAGCGTTGGAATGCGCGTTTTCCAGAGTATCCGACGGAACGGATCGTGGCCACGGTACGCCCATGGCAATCGCAAGCGTCTGCGTCGCGGCCGCCTGCCGCCACCCGCATCTCCGGACCCGCGCCGGACGCCCTGCGCGAGTTGGCAGAAAACAGCGACGGCGCCCTCGGCGCCGCCCTCCAACGACTGGTCCGGACCCTGGATCAGGCAGGGACCGCCGCCAGGGAATCCACAAAGGAAAACGGCGCCTTCTCCAGCGAGGGATAATCCACATATTCCCAGGCATCCTCGCGCTGCAGGAGCAGGCGCAGAAGCTGATTGTTGAGGGCATGCCCCGCCTTGTGACCAGAGAAATGTCCCAGCAACGGATGCCCCAGCAGGTAGAGATCGCCGATGGAGTCGAGGACCTTGTGGCGGACGAACTCATTGGCGTAGCGCAGGCCATCCTCATTGAGCACGCGGTAGTCATCAACGACGATGGCGTTATCGAGATTGCCCCCCAGGGCCAGACCCATGCGCCGCAAGGTTTCGACCTCGCGCATGAAGCCGAAGGTGCGCGCCCGCGAAACTTCCTTCAGATAGGAGGTGTGGGCAAAGTCGACACTAACTTCCTGACCGCCATTGCGTACCACGGGATGATCGAAGTCGATGGTAAAGCTGACCTTGAAGCCATCGAAGGGCTCGAGACGCACCCAACGGTCGCCATTGCGCACCTCCAGGGTCTCGGTGATGCGAATGAAACGTTTGGGGGCATTCTGCTCCTCCACCCCGGCGCACTGGATGAGGAATACGAAGGGCGCGGCACTACCGTCCATGATCGGGACTTCCGTACCGTCCAGATCCACATACACATTGTCGATGCCGAGGCCGGCCAGGGCAGACATCAGATGTTCGATGGTGCCGACGCGAATTTCCCCATCGCCGATATTAGTAGACAGTCGCGTGTCGACCACATGCAAAGGATCGGCCTTGATGTAGGCCTTGCCGGGGAGGTCACTACGATGGAAGACGATTCCCGTGTTCACTGGCGCTGGGCGCAAACCAAGATACACCTTCTTGCCACTATGCAGCCCAATCCCGGTGCCCCAGATCATGTTTTTCAGAGTGCGCTGTTGAATCATCTACCTTTTTGCGATCGCCGGGATCGCCCTCCCACGGTTCACTAGAGCCAACGATACAACGACTGTTGCGAAGTTACAACTTTATTCTGTCGCGCCAGTGTAATGCCACCCTTCAGGGCTGCGCAATCAAATTTGATATCCATTCACGATTCCCCACCCAATCCCCCACACGTTCTGATACACTAAATACTCCGATATTACGGTGAAACATCCCACTAGACATTTTGAGGACCCTTGCATGGCAACACCGAGCAACAAGAAGACCCTGATGACGCTGTATTCCGCGCAGGACTGCGTCTTTGCCCATCGCGTTCGCTTTGTACTGGAAGAAAAGGCCATGGAGTATCAGGTAATCGATATCGACTTCGCTGACAAGCCGGAAGACCTCTTCGCGCTGAATCCCTACGGCGAAGTGCCCACCCTGGTCGACCGTGATCTGGCCGTCATCGAATCCTTCTTGATCATCGAATACCTCGACGAGCGCTTTCCGCACCCCCCCCTGATCCCTGCCGACCCCATCTCGCGCGCACGCGTCCGGGTGGGGCTGATGCAATTTGATCGCGACTGGTTCAACCCCCTGTTCCGGCCAGGTTACAGCGAGCAGGACAAAGTCGCCGCCAAGGACTCTTTGCGTCGTTCCCTGGCCCAACTCAGCACCCTATTCAGCCAGCAACGCTACCTTTTCGGTGATGAGCTGTCCATCGCCGATTGCGCCCTGGCACCACTGCTGTGGCGCTTGCCAAGCCTGGGCATCGAGATTCCCAAGGCGGCCAAGGCTACCCTAGATTATGCAGAACAGATTTTTGCGCTGGAGAGTTTCCAGCGTAGCCTGACCCCGTCAGAAAAAGCGCTGCGCTGATGGCGCTTTCGGTAACCGGTCTCGATCACCTCGCGGCCGGACTTTTCGCCCGTTGCCAGCGCGATCCCGACGGAAATATCGCCTGGCAGCGGGTGGGGGAAGAGTTTCTTCCCCTGCGCGCCGCCGACTTTGCAGAAACCGTGCGGCGCCGCGCACGGGGTCTGAACCGGCTTGGAGTACGCCGGGGCGACCGGGTCCTGCTCATGGCCGCCAATTCCGTCGATTGGGCCATTCTCGATTTTGCCATTCTCAGCATTGGTGCGGTTACCGTGCCCCTCTACGCAAGCCTCGGGGCGCGCGAGATTCACTATGTTCTGGGGGACTGTAGCCCCAGTGTGATCCTGTTGCAGAATCAGGAGATCTACAGCCGTCTGGAACCCGCGGCCTGGGGTGTCGCGCCCAGTCATGTCTTTCTGCAAGAGACCGCGACGGGTCTGGCCGGTTGGCAAGACCTGGACACCCTGGGGGGCGACGAGGAGGCACCAGCGTTCCCCGCAGAACCCCTGCGACGGCAAGACCTCGCCAGCATCGTCTATACCTCGGGAACCACGGGCTGGCCCAAGGGCGTCATGCTGAGTCACGATAACTTTCTCAGCAACATCGAGGGCTTTTTGCACCTGGTACCATTACGCGCCGGGCAACGACTGCTTTCGGTGCTCCCGCTCAGCCATGTCTTTGAACGTGCCACCGGCCATTTTGGCGGCTATCTGCTGGGTCTGGAGACCGCCTATGCCGAACGGCCCGATACTGTGCTGCGCGATCTGGCCGCTACCCGTCCCGATCTGTTGATTGCTGTTCCACGCATTTTTCAAGTGCTCTACGAACGCACTTTGCGGACTCTCAACGATCGCCATGACTGGCTGGGGAAATTTCTGCGCCAGGGCGTGGGGCTGGAAGGAAAAACGGCGGCGAACTGGCAACAGGCGACAAGCAGTTATCTGCTGCGCAAACAGCTGCGCAAGAAGCTCGGTGGGCGCCTGCAGTACTTCGTCTCCGGCGGCGCCGCTTTGGACCCTGCCATCGCCCAGTTTTTTCTGCGACTGGGCCTGCCCATTCTCGAGGGCTATGGCATGACCGAGGCGAGCCCGGTCATCGCTGCCAACCCCCTCAATGCCATTCACCCGGGAAGCGTGGGCAAGCCACTGCCCAATCTCGAGCTGCGCATTGCCGACGATGGGGAAATCCTGGTGCGCGGTCCGTCCATTATGCAGGGGTACTGGAACAACGATGCCGCCACCCGCGAGACCGTGGTGGAGGGCTGGTTGCATACTGGTGACGTGGGCGAGCTGGATGCCGATGGATATTTACACATCACCGAACGCAAAAAAGAGATCATCGTCAACAGTGCGGGGGAAAACATTGCGCCGCAGAAGATCGAGCTGCGGCTGTGTAGCCAGCCCCTCATCGCCCAGGCCGTCGTCTTTGGCGACCACCTTCCGTATCTGATTGCGCTGCTCTACCCAAATCCCGAGATCGTGCGCGACACTTTGGGGGAGAGTGCCGATGCGCGGCAGCTCGAACACGCGCTCCGGCAAGCCGTTAATCAGGCCCTGCAAGGCCTGCCGAGTTTTGAGCAGGTGCGGCGCTTCGCCATCCTGCGCGAGCCCTTGAGCGAAAGTGGGGGCACCCTTACCCCCACGCTGAAGGTGAAGCGGCGCCGAGTCGCGGAACGTTATGCCGCCGAACTCGCCGCCCTACAGCGCTGATTCCGTGCTTCGGGCTAGTCGCCCATGCGCCCATGTTTGTTTATTGCGGCACTGTTGCCCCAGACTCCCAGGTTCTGCACCTGTACCCCCACCCACCAATACTCCGCCACGCTGTCCTTGCCATGCCCACCCACCAGTGCCTGGCCCGGTGCTAAATGGACATGCTCCAGAAATTGCTGCGCCGCGTCCCTCGTGCGAAACACCGACCACGCCACCACCCGCTCCATGGGGGTCACGGACGGCAGCTCATGCGCTTCATCCAGAAATGTATCATCGATCATGGCAGTCTCTCCTCAGATCACGTTGTATTGTAAGTATAGTTCCAGTCTGGCGGGGCGTGCCGAGTTGTACCGCGCCGCAAAGTGCGTATAGTGCGCGGTGGAGTGAGTCAGACGACCGCCGCGGAGCAATCCGGGGAGGAAAGTCCGGGCTCCACAGGGCAGGACGCCGGCTAACGGCCGGGAGGCGTGAGCCTACGGAAAGTGCCACAGAAAACATACCGCCAACGCGTGTAAACGCCGGTAAGGGTGAAAAGGTGCGGTAAGAGCGCACCGCGCTCCCGGTAACGGGAGTGGCAGGGGAAACCCCGTCCGGAGCAAGACCAAATAGGCGCACCAAGCTGTGGCCCGCAGCGTGCGCGGGTAGGTTGCTGGAGCCGGCTCGTAAGGGCCGGCCTAGAGGAATGGTCGTCCACGACAGAACCCGGCTTATCGACTCACTCCACTTTTCCCCACCTGCTAGCCATTCTCGTCGTTCAGGAAAAACTTCACTTAAATTCATATGCTTGTCGACTTTTCCTCAGAAATCGCACGAAAATCACTTCAGAAATCGCTAAGATACCGAAAAGACGAGTCTTTTTACCTTGACACGAACAAGACCCGTCCTTACCCTTAACCGTGTGGGAAGAAGTGGGGCAAAGTGGTAAAAAACGGAGAGCCACCCGGTCATGTTTCGCGGCACGCATTGTCATACTCTCGACAGCAAGGGACGTCTCAGCGTGCCGGCGCGGTTTCGCGACCAGCTCAACGCCCTCTGTGACGGGCAGATCGTGCTGACCATCAACCCCACCAACGAAGCGGCCGAGCGCTGCCTCTGGGCCTATCCTCTGCCGCGCTGGGAGGAAGTCGAACGACAAATAGCCGCCCTCCCCAACACCCAGGCCAGCGTCCGCCGCTTCCAGCGCATCTTCATCGGCCACTCAGAAGAACTCCGTCTCGACAACCAGTCCCGCATCCTCCTATCCGCCAATCTGCGGCAATACGCACAGATCGAGCGCGACGTGGTGCTAGTGGGGCAAGTCAGCAAGTTCGAGATCTGGGATGCAGCGCTGTGGCAGCAACAGCAGACTCTATCGCCTGATGAGGACCTGCTCGCGAGCCTTGGAGATTTGCAGCTATGAGCGGCGCCCACCAGCCAGTTCTGCCCAACGAGGTGCTTGCGGCACTGCAGCCGGTTTGGCAGACTCCAGGGCCACGGCGCTTGGTGGACGCCACCGGGGGAAGGGGTGGCCATAGCGTCCTGCTCCTCGCGCAGCTGGCCGTCGATGATCGGCTGTGTATCTTCGACCGCGATCCGGCGGCTATTCAGGCGCTGGGCGAACGCTTTGCCGACGATCCGCGCGTGGACTTGGTCCAAGCCCCCTTCGACGCCCTGGCGCAACTGCTGGAAGCACGCGGCTGGCTCGGGCGGGTGGATGCCATCCTCGCCGATCTGGGGGTTTCGTCGCCGCAACTGGACGAGGCCGAGCGTGGCTTCAGCTTTTTGCGCGATGGCCCGCTCGATATGCGCATGGACCCCAGTCAGGGGCTGTCTGCCGCCGAGTGGCTGGCGCAGGTGGAGTTTCGGGAGCTGCGACGCGTGCTGCAGGAGTATGGTGAAGAGCGGGCGGCAACGCGGATCGCCAAAGCCATCATCGCCCAGCGTCAAGACGCCCCTCTTCTGCGTACCCGCGAGCTCGCGGAGCTGATCGGCGATCTGCTCCCTGCAGGGAAAGGGATCCACCCCGCTACCCGGAGCTTCCAGGCAATTCGCATCCAGGTGAATGACGAACTGGGTCAACTGCAGCGCTTCCTGCCCCAGGTCTTGGCCGCCCTGCGCCCCGGTGGAAGGCTCGCCATCATCAGCTTTCACTCCCTCGAAGACCGCTTGGTCAAGCGCTTTTTCCGCGCGCACGAAGCGCGTCCTGATCCCCGCCTGCCGTTGCGCGCCGCGGAACTGCCCGCCCAGCCCTGGGTCGAGATCAGCCCCGCTATTCGTGCACAGGAGTCAGAAATCGCCAAAAATCCCCGCGCCCGTTCCGCCGTGTTGCGTGCCGCTACCAAGAATCCGGAGTATTGTCATGCGTCGTAGCACCATCCTTCTCGTCGCGCTGATCACTCTCACCCTCTTCGGCATCGTTGCTGCACGCGAAAACAGTCGGGCGCAATTCATTCATCTGCAGGCCCTGCAAAATCACATTTTCACCCTCAACAATCGTTGGGGGCAGTTGCAATTGGAGCAAGCGACTCTGGCTTCCGATACTCGCGTTGGCGACATTGCGCATCAAAAGCTAGGGCTGGAGGCACCGAAAAACAGCCAGATCGTCATGGTGAAAGCCCGGTGAACGGCCTGGCGGAATCGTCCCTGCCCAGCTGGCGACCGCGTCTGATCTTCGCGGTATTGGGCGCTGGATTTTGTGCCATTCTCTATCAGTCCTGGCAGACGCAGGTGGAGCAGAGCGCCTTCCTGCGCGCCCAGGGTCAGCAGCGTTACCAGCGGCAACTGCCGCTTCCGGCGCCGGCGCGCGGGGAGATCTTCGACCGCTATGGTCAGCCCTTGGCCCTATCGGTGCCCAGCAGTACCCTCTGGGTAGACCCCAAGGTTTTTGCGCAACAGCAGGCGCGCTGGCCAGAACTGGCCAGGGTCTTGGGAATGTCGTCAGCAGAGATTGGCAAACGCCTGCAACACAGTGGTAGTGCCTTTGCCTACCTGCTTCGACAGGTCGACCCGCAACTGGCTGCACGAGCACTGGCCCTGGGCATCCCCGGGCTGCATGAATTGCAGGAGTACCGACGCTTCTATCCCAGCGGGCAGATCACCGGTCCATTGCTGGGTTTTACCAATATCGAAGGAGTTGGTAGTGAAGGCCTGGAACTGGCCTATGATAACATCCTGCGCAGTCGAGCCGGCCAGCGCGAAGTTCTGCGCGATAATCATGGGCACCTGCTGTCCAGCGCCCCGGAAAATGTCAGCCACCCAGGCCAGCCCCTGACCCTGACGATCGATCGCCGCCTGCAGTATGCGGCCTACACGGCTCTGGCGGCTGCCGTGCAGCGTTTCGCCGCGCACACGGGCTCTGCGGTCCTTCTCGACGCCCACAGTGGTGCCATCCTGGCAATGGTCAACTATCCGGCGAGCAATCCCAACGATCGGGAACACTATGATCCCGCCGGTGCCACGGATCGCGCCATTACCCACACCTTCGAACCCGGCTCGGTAATGAAGCCCTTTGCCGTGGCAGCGGCCCTGGATAGCGGCAGTATCCAGGCCGGCAGCCGCTTCGATGTCGACACCAACTGTTTTCGCGTCGCCAGTTATTGCATTCAGGATGACGCCCGGCATGGCACCCTCGATATCGCGCAGATTCTCAAATATTCCAGCAACATCGGCGCAGCAAAGATTGCTCTGCGTACCCCTGCGGCAGATCTCTATGGCTTGCTCAGCCGCGCTGGGTTCGGGCGATCCGTGGGCCTGGCCCTGCCCGGCGAGAGTGCCGGCCGCTTACCCGCCTATCAACAATGGGGGCCAGCGGCGCATGCTGCGATTGCGTACGGCTACGGCATCTCGGTTAATACCCTGCAGCTGGCCGCCGCCTATGCGGCGATCGCCAATGGGGGTGTCTATGTCCAACCACACCTACTCAAGGGGCAACAAGGCGAGGAGCGCCGAGTGATGGCGGCCAGTACCGCCGCCGAGCTGCGCAATTGGCTGGCCGGGGTCGTCGCGTCCGGGGGCACCGGCTTTCTCGCTGCCATCCCCGGCTACACGGTAGCTGGCAAGACCGGCACGGCGGCCATGGCCAACGGCAAAGGGGGGTTTCATCGCCATCAGGTGAATACTAGCTTCGTCGGCTTTGCGCCGGCGCAGAATCCGCGTTTTGTGATGGCGGTGACAGTGCGCGACCCTACCCAAGGCTGGCGCTATGGCGGCGTCGTCGCGGCACCGGTCTTTCGTAGCACCATGAGCGTGGCCTTGCGCAACGCCGGTATTCCGCCGCAGGCAGGAAGCGCCCAGGCTATCCACCCACGGAGCATTGCCGAACAGCAGCGCTGGGCAGAAGGAGCGGGTGATGTCCAGCACTGAAACCCTCGACTACCTCCTCCCGGAATTGCAGCCAGCACGAGCCATTCCCATTACCGGCATCGACAGTGACAGCCGCCGCTTGCCCGAAGGGGGGCTCTTTGTCGCTCTGGATACGCGCCATGGACCCACGGCGCACTTTCTGCCCGATGCCTGGCAGGCAGGTGCCGCCGCTGCCATCGTCGAGGCCGAACACGAAGGGTTTACCGACACCGAAGCCGGTCCGCTATGGTCGCGCCCCGATGCCCGCGCGCTCCTGGGGCTGGCCTTGCGGCGCCATTACTGCTGGGACGCGGACGCAACCCCCCGGCTCATCGGCGTGACCGGGACCAATGGCAAGAGTAGTGTGACGCGGCTGATCGCCCAACTGGCACCGGCGCCGGCGCAGATCATCGGCACCCTCGGCTATGGGCCGGTGGATGCGCTGCAGGCACTGCCCAACACTACCCCCGAGGCGGTCGAGTTGTGGCGCCTACTGGTCGCGGCGCGTGCTGCCGGCGCACAGACGGTCAGTATGGAGGTTTCCTCCCACGCCCTTGCCCTGGGCCGGGTGGCTGCGGTCCCCTTCCACATTGCTGTCTTCACCAACCTTACCCAGGATCATCTCGACTTTCACGGCGACATGGCGAGTTATGGGGCAGCCAAGGCACGGCTCTTTCAGACGCCGGAACTGCAATACGCCGTCCTTAATGCCGATGATCCCTTCACTGCGCAACTGCGGCAAAGCATCGCAGCGCAGGTAGAGGTTCTGGACTATGGCTTTGATGCGGCTGCCATCAAAGTGCGCGACTACCATCCGGGTGCCAGTGGCACTCTGCTGGAGCTGGATACGCCCTGGGGGAGACGTCGCTTGCGCAGTCCTCTGCTCGGGCGCAGCAACACTTACAATCTGCTGGCGGCCCTGGCCTGCGCTGCGGCTCTCGGCTGGGAGATCGAAGACGAGCAGATTGCCCACCTCAGCCTGCCGGTCGGACGCTACCAGTGCCTGCCGGCTGTACCGGGCAAGGCGCGGGTGATGATCGATTACGCCCACACCCCGGATGCCCTGGATGCCGTCCTGCAAGACCTGCGTGCCATTGCCAAGGGGAAGATCACGCTGGTCTTTGGTTGCGGCGGCGATCGCGATCACGGCAAGCGTCCGCAGATGGGCGCCATTGCCGCGCGTCTGGCGGATCGGGTGATCGTCACCGACGACAACCCGCGCATGGAAGACCCGGAACAGATCACCAACGAGATTCTGACCGGAATTCCGAGCGGTCGGGCGACCGTAGAACATAATCGGGCACGCGCCATCCAGCTGGCCATCGCCGATGCCCAGTCTGGCGACTGGGTACTGATCGCTGGCAAGGGTCACGAGAGCTATCAGGATCGCGGCGGTCAGAAACAGCCCTTCGCTGACGCGCAGCACGCAGAGGAGGCGTTACGTCAATGATCGAGCTGAGTCTCCGGGAAGTCGCCAAGATCTGTCATGGGAAAACCCTCCCTGGCAGCCCGGCAGAACTGCGGATTCGCGGACTCAGTAGCGATAGCCGCAGCGCGCAACCCGACACGCTCTTCGTTGCCCTCTCTGGGCCACATTTCGATGCCCATGACTTTGTTGCCCAGGCACGCAGCAACGGCGCCGCGGCCGTGCTCGTCAGCCGGGCGATGGCGGAGCCCGGAGTCTTGGTCACCGATACCCTGCAGGCGCTGCAAGACCTCGCTGCCGCCTGGCGCCAGCGTTGTCCCGCCAAGGTCATTGGCGTTACCGGTTCCTGCGGCAAGACCACGGTCAAGGAGATTCTCGCGGCAATCCTGCAGGAAACCGGTCCCGGTATCGCCACCCAGGGCAACCTCAACAACCATATCGGCGTTCCCCTGACCCTGGCGCGCCTCAGCCAGACGGACCGCTATGCGGTGGTCGAAATGGGGATGAACCATGCCGGAGAGATTCGGATGCTGAGCCGTCTGGCCACACCGGATCTCGTCATCATCAACAACGCGGGGACGGCGCATCTCGAAAACCTGGGGACGGTAGAGGCCATCGCCGCGGCCAAGGGGGAAATCCTCGATGGCTTGGGCACCCACGGCATCGCCGTGCTCAATGGGGATGATCGCTTTTGTGAGGAATGGGCGGCGCAGGCGCCTGGAGAGGTCTGGCGTTTCAGTCTGGAAGACCGGCCTGCACGCGTTCGCGGCGCCTGGCAGGCGAGTGCGACGGGCGGGGAGATGCAGGTGCGGGCTCCGCAGGGAACCTTTGATCTGCAGATTCCCCTGCCCGGCCGGCACAACGGCGCCAATGTCCTGGCGGCGGTTACTGCTGCCCTGGCCCTCGACACCCCGATCGCTGCCATTGTGCGTAGCGTCGCCCAGCTGCGCGGCGTCTCCGGACGCCTGCAGTGGGTCGCGGGGCGGCAGGGCAGCCGTCTCCTGGACGACAGCTACAACGCCAACCCGGCGAGTCTGGAGGCAGCGATGCAGGTCCTGGCGCAGCAACCAGGTCGGCGTTTTCTGGTTTTAGGGGATATGGGCGAACTAGGCCCGGAGGCGCGCAGTTACCACGCCCAGGCGGGGAAACGCCTGCGCGAACTGGGCATCGACGGGCTCTTCGCCACGGGCCCCCTGAGCGCGGCAGCGGTGGAGGCCTTCGGCAGCGGCGCCAGCCACTTCGCCGGGATCGACGCCCTCGTTACCGCCCTGCAGCCAGTGCTGGCGGGCGATGTCACGGTGCTGGTGAAGGGTTCTCGTGCCGCCCATATGGAAGGGGTGATTACTGCCCTGCGGCAGGAGGCTGGCTGAAATGCTCTATTATCTTCTGCTCCAGCTCCAGAGCCTCTACCATGGCTTTCATGTCTTCTCTTACCTGACCCTGCGCGGGGTCTTGAGTATCCTCACCGCCCTGGTCCTGTCCCTGGGTCTTGGGCCCATCGTCATTTCCCGTCTGCGCCAGTACAAGATTGGACAGATGGTGCGCAGCGACGGGCCGGAGACCCATCTCAGCAAACAAGGCACCCCGACCATGGGTGGGGCGCTGATTCTGCTGGTCGTTCTGTTGACCACCCTGCTCTGGTCCGACCTCGGCAACCCCATGGTCTGGATTGCCATGCTGACGACCCTCGCCTTTGGCGCCGTGGGATTCATCGATGACTGGCGCAAGTTGCGCCGCAAAAACAGTAAGGGCCTCTCGGCGCGCGGCAAATATGGCCTGCAGTCGCTTTTTGCCATCGCGGCTGCCACGGCCCTGTATTTCTGGGGCCAGGGGAGTCTACCCCACAGCCTGATCGTGCCTTTCGTCCCGCACGTACTGATTCCACTGGGCATCGGCTTCATCGTCTTCAGCTATTTCGTCATTGTCGGTACCTCCAATGCCGTCAACCTTACGGATGGTCTCGACGGACTCGCCATTGTCCCCACGGTGATGGTGGCTGGGGCTCTGGGCATCTTCAGTTATGTGGCAGGCAATGCGGTATTCGCCAACTATCTCGAGGTTCCCTTCGTCCCTGGTGCCGGCCAGTTGATCATCTTCTGCGGCGCGCTGGTGGGAGCAGGACTGGGCTTTCTCTGGTTCAATACCTATCCTGCCGAGGTCTTCATGGGCGATACCGGCGCCCTGGCCCTGGGAGCCGCCTTGGCCATCGTTGCCATCGTCGCCCGGCAGGAGTTGGTGCTGGTGATCATGGGTGGAGTCTTCGTGGTCGAGACGCTCTCGGTAATGATCCAAGTCGCGTCTTTCCGCCTGACCGGCAAGCGCGTATTCCGCATGGCGCCACTCCATCATCACTACGAAAAGAAAGGCTGGCCGGAACCACGCGTTGCAGTCCGCTTTTGGATCATTACCGTGATCCTGGTCTTGATTGGCCTGTCGAGTCTGAAAATCCGATGAAGAAGACCGACTGGCGAGCACGCAAGGTGGCGATAGCAGGGGCGGGCAAGACTGGGGAATCCCTGCTCCGTTTTGCCCTGGCGCGGGGGGCTCAGTGCTCCTTGTGGGATACCCGCGCAACATTGGACGCGCAAGGCTGGCGGGAACGGTATCCGGGAGTCCATATCCATTTTGGTGACTGGCCAGAGGATGCCTTTTTGCCGTACGAGCGGGTGCTTTGCAGTCCGGGATTATCGCCCCTTACCCCAGCCCTGGCGGCAGCGCGGCGAGCGGAGATCCCGCTCTGGGGCGATATCGAGCTTTTCGCGCAAGAGGTGCAGACGCCGGTCATCGCCATCACCGGCAGCAACGGCAAAAGCACCGTCACCACCCTGATCGGAGAGATGGCGCGAGCCGCGGGACTGCAGGTGGCGGTGGGGGGAAACCTCGGCACCCCGGCACTGGAATTGCTGCCGCAGGAAGGGGCGGCGGAGCCGGAACTCTACGTCCTCGAACTGTCCAGCTTCCAGCTGGAATACTGTGAGAGCTTGCGTCCCCGTGCCGCGACCATCCTCAACATCAGCGCGGATCATCTGGACTGGCATGGTGATTTTGCCAGCTATGTCGCCGCCAAGTGGCGTATCGCTCGGTGCATGAGCGCTGGCGACACTCTGGTGCTACCTAGCCAGGATGCGGAGTTGCAAACGCTTCCTAGCAACCTTTCTGCACAACTCTCATTACGCCGTTTTGGGCTCGGTGCCGCAGGGGAGATTGTCGACGGGCAGATCGTCATCGACGGCAAGGCACTCCTTCCCATTAGTGAACTCCGTATTCCCGGACGCCATAATCAGGAGAACGCCCTGGCAGCAGCATTGTTGGCACGCGCGGCAGGGATTCCGCAGGCGGCCATCCGGCAGACCCTACAGAATTTCACTGGTCTACCGCATCGCCTGCAGTGGGTGGCGACGGTAGATGATGTCGAATATTTCGATGATTCGAAAGGCACCAATCTCGGCGCCAGCCTGCGCGCCATCGAGGCCCTTTCCGGCCCCTTGGTCCTGATCCTCGGCGGCGACGCCAAGGGTGCTGATCTCCAACCTCTTGCGGCAGCCTGTGTCGGACAGCGTGGCGCTGTGCTTCTGGGTAATTCAGAAGAGGAACTGGCAAGAATCCTGGCTGGCAAGCTACCCATCCGTCGTACCGGACAAAGCGGCATGTTGGAATGCGTGCGTCAGGCCGCCGCCCTCGCCCGACCTGGCGATCAGGTACTGCTCTCGCCGGCCTGCGCCAGTCTCGACATGTTCCAGAACTATCATGACCGCGGACAGCAGTTTACCGCTGCCGTCCATGCCCTGGCAGGAGCTTCCCATGCGTAAGCCGAGTTGGTGGTTGGCGGAAAACGGCAAGGCCGACACCGTATTGTGGTGGATCCTGATCATCCTGCTCTGTTTTGGCTTGGTGATGGTCTACTCGGCCAGCGCTCCGGTGGCCCAACAGGAAACCGGCAATCCACTGTTTTTTGCCGAACGGCAGGTGCTCTATGCCATCCTCGGACTCACTGGGATGTACTACATCAGCCGCATCGACCTGGAATTCTGGGAACGCATGACCTTCCCACTCATGGGCATCTCCCTCATTGCCCTGCTGGTGGTCTTTGTGCCGGTCATCGGCGTGGGGGTGAATGGCTCGCACCGCTGGATCAATTTTCTGATCGTCCGCCTGCAACCCTCAGAGCTGCTGAAGTTTGCCCTGCTCCTGTTCATGTCCCGCTATGTGGTGCGCAAGGGAGAGCTGCTCGGCGATTTCAAGGAGGGGCTCTGGCCGATCTTCATCCTGCTCTTCGTCCTCGGTGTGCTACTGCTCTTGCAGCCGGATTTTGGCTCCTTCTTCATGGTCGTGGCAATCACCGGCACCCTGCTCTTCCTGGGCGGATTACCGATGCGCTATGTGCTCTTTGCCGGTATCGTCGCCGGCGCGGCCCTGGGGGTACTTGCCGTATCTGCGCCTTATCGCCTTGCCCGCATTACCTCCTTTTCCAACCCCTGGGCCGATCCTTATGGCAGCGGCTTCCAGTTGGTGCAATCTCTGATTGCTTTTGGTCGCGGTGGTGTGTTTGGAGTAGGACTGGGCAACGGTATCATGAAGTATTTTTACCTGCCAGAGTCCTACACCGACTTCATCCCGGCGGTAATCGGCGAAGAACTCGGGATGATCGGTATCTGGGCCCTGATTTTCCTCTATGCGGTGGCCTGCTGGCGCATCTATCGCGTTGGTCGTCGCGCCGCCGCCGCCGGTGATGCCTTTTATGCCCTCTTCTGTTACGGCACCCTGATCTGGTTTGGTGGCGAGGCGGTGATGTCCCTGGGCGTAAACCTTGGGGCCTTGCCGACCAAGGGCTTTGCCCTGCCCTTGATCAGTTATGGCGGCAGCGCCCTGGTTTTCCTCTGCGCTACCTTGGGAGTAGTGCTCGCGGTGAGCCGCCGCTATCCGCCGCTTGCCAAACGGGCGAAGGTGCAGCAAGTAAAGGCTGAGGAGGTGGCGCATGGCTAGGGGCGTCGTCATCGCTGCCGGCGGTACCGGCGGGCACATTTTCCCCGCCCTTTCCGTGGCGCAGGAGTTGCGTGCGCGAGGCGTCGCCGTCGACTGGATCGGCACGGCGCAAGGCATGGAACAGCATCTGGTACCTGCCGCAGGCTATTCTCTACACCAACTGGACATGCAGGGCCTGCGCGGAAAGGGATGGCAGCGTTGGCTGAGCGCGCCCTGGCGCTTGGGGCGAGCGGTACTGCAGGCGCGCCGGATCCTCCGCCAGTGCGGCGCCGAAGCGGTATTGGGCATGGGAGGCTACGTCTCGGCCCCTGCCGGGATTGCTGCCTGGAGTCTGGGCCAGCGCCTTTGCCTGCATGAGCAAAATGCCATTCCCGGACTCGCCAATCGATTGCTCGCTCCCCTGGCTGCCCAAGTTTTTGCCGGCTTTCCCAATACCGGGCTCAAGAAGGCCCGCTGGGTGGGTAACCCAGTACGCGCGGAAATTGCCGCTTTACCAGCGCCAGCGCTACGCTTTGCGCAACACCAGGGTAAAGCGCGGATTCTGATCATGGGGGGCAGTCAGGGCGCCCAGGTGCTGAATGAGATCTGCTCTGCCACCCTGATCAAACTGCCGCCGGAGCAGCGGCCGGAAATCTGGCACCAATGCGGCAAGACGCATCTGGAAAAGACCCAGGCGGCCTACGCTGCCGCAAACGTCCCGGCGCGGGTCGATGCGTTCATCGACGATATGGCCGCGGCCCTCGCCTGGGCCGATCTGGCGATTTGCCGGGCCGGCGCGGCAACGGTGGCGGAGTTATGCGCTGCCGGCCTCGGCAGTCTGCTGATTCCATTCCCCTTTGCCGTAGATGATCACCAGGCGGCCAATGCCCGTTTTCTGGAAGACGCCGGAGCCGGTCGCATGCTGCGTCAGGAGGGGCTCGACGCGGCGCAACTGCACAGCGTTCTGTTGCCACTGCTCGAGGATCCGTCACTGCGACTGCGCTGGGCCGAGGCGGCCCGCCGTCAGGCGCGGGTAAACGCCGCGCAGGATGTCGCCGATGCCTGCGAAGGAATTGCACATGCGTAACTGGGTGCGGCAAATCCATCTGGTGGGCATCGGCGGTGCCGGCATGCGGGGTATTGCCGAGGTTCTGCTCAATCTGGGCTACGCCGTCTCCGGCTCCGATCTGCGTCCCGGCCCGGCGACCCTGCGCCTCAGCGATCTGGGCGCGAGCATCTTCAGTGGTCACGCGGCCGCCAATGTGCGCGGCGCAGATGTGGTGGTCGTCTCCTCCGCCATCCACGATGACAACCCCGAGATCGTCGCCGCCCGGGAACAGCGTATCCCCGTCATCCGCCGCGCGGAGATGCTGGCGGAGCTAATGCGCTTCAAGCAGGGAATCGCCATCGCTGGTACCCACGGCAAGACCACCACCACCAGTCTGGTGGCCAGCATCCTCGGGACAGCAGGCCTGGACCCCACCTTTGTCATTGGGGGACGCCTGAAAAGTGCCGGAACCCACGCCGCCCTTGGCAGCGGTGAGTATCTGGTGGCGGAGGCGGACGAATCCGATGCCTCATTTTTGTACCTGTCTCCGGTAATGGCAGTGGTCACCAATATCGATGCCGACCACATGGAGACCTACGGCAATACCATGGGGCAATTGCGCGCCGCCTTCCTGCAGTTTCTGCAGCGTCTGCCGTTCTATGGCCTGGCAGTACTCTGTACCGATGAGCCCATGGTGCGCGGCTTGCTGCCGGAGTTGCGCACACCGGTGCTTGGCTATGGGCTGGCCGAGGATAGTGACCTGCAGGCACGCAACATTCGCTATTGCGGTCTGGGTAGCGAGGTCGAGATCTGGCGCCGCGTCGATGGTCAGGCGGTGCACTGGTTCGACCTGCAACTGAATATCCCCGGCGAGCATAATGTCCTCAATGCCCTGGCAGCCATTGGCATCGCCAGCAAAGTGGGAGTCAACCAGGAAATCATCGCCGAGGCCCTGGCCGGGTTTCGAGGAGTGGCAAGACGCTTCGAGCTGCTCGGCGACTGGCAGGGGTACACCATTGTCGATGACTATGGTCATCACCCCCGGGAACTGGCCGCCACCATCGCCGCCGCGCGCCGAATCTGGCCGCAGCGCCCCTTAGTACTACTCTTTCAGCCACATCGCTTTACCCGTACTCGGGACCTCTTCGCCGATTTTGTGGAAGTTTTGGCGCAGGCCGACCGCAGCATCCTGCTCGATGTCTATGCGGCGGGAGAGGCCCCCATCAGCGGCGCCGACAGTGCCAGCCTGGTAGCCGCCCTACAACAGCAAGGAGCCGATGCCCTACATCTCCCCGGCGCCTTGCAGCAGCCAGCACAAATCCCGATCCAGCTACCCGAGAATGCGGTGCTGCTCTGTATGGGAGCAGGGAATATCAGCCAGCTTGCCGGGGCTTGGGATGCGGTTTTTGGCAAGGGGGCACCGGCATGATCGGTGGTCGTCTGCGCCTCGGTGAATCTCTGGCCCGCCATAACAGCTGGCGGGTAGGGGGTGCAGCAGAGCGTTTCTATATACCCGACGCCATAGAAGATCTGGTCGGCTTTTTGCGGAATTTTTCCCAGGGGCCGATCACCTGGCTGGGCCTCGGTAGCAACGTCCTGGTGCGCGATGCCGGCCTGCGCGGGACGGTCATCTGTCTTGCCCATGGACTAGATCAAATGACGATCGGCGAGCATAGCGAACTGGTTGCCGAGGCCGGGATTTCAGCGGTCAAACTCGCCCATTTCGCCGCCCGCAATGGTCTCGCCGGTACGGAATTTCTCGCCGGGATTCCCGGCACCCTGGGCGGTTGCCTGGCCATGAATGCCGGTGCCCATGGTGGAGAAACCTGGCCCCTGGTGGAGTGGGTCGAACTGCTCCACCCCAACGGTGAGCTGGAGCGCCGTCCTGCAGCCGCGTTTCAGGTGGGCTATCGCTCCGTACGCGGCCAGGGCGATGCCTGCTTTGTGCGCGCCGGGCTGCGTTTGTCCGCGGGAGAACCTGATGCACTGCGCGCCCAGCTGCGCGCCTGGCAGAGCCAGCGGGCGGCGACCCAGCCCCTGTCCTGGCCGAGTTGTGGCTCGGTCTTCCGCAACCCCCCTGGCGACCACGCGGCGCGTTTGATCGAGGCGGCAGGACTCAAGGGACGTCGCATCGGCGATGCCGAAGTGAGCATGCAACACGCCAATTTCATTCTCAATCGCGGACAGGCTCGCGCACGTGAAATCGAGGGCTTGGTCATGGAAGTGCAGGAAACGGTACGCCGTCGCTTCGGCGTTGTCTTGCAGCCTGAAATGCGTGTGCTGGGAGAAGATTTTGATGAATGAGGGCAGGATGTCGAAAAAACAGCGCATTGGCGTACTCTACGGCGGCCCCTCGGAGGAGCGCGAGGTCTCCCTACTCGGTGGTGCAGCGGTACTCAGAGCGCTTCAGGATGCGGGCTTGAACGCCTGCGGCATCGACGTCGAGCCGCAACACCTCGCCGCGCAACTGGGCGATGCGGGCGTCGACATTGCCTTCAACATCTGCCATGGTGCCTTCGGCGAAGACGGACATCTGCAGGCGAATCTCGACAACCTGGGCATCCCCTATACCGGTAGCGGGGTACTCGCCAGCGCCCTGTCGATGGACAAGTGGCGCTGCAAACGTCTCTGGCAAAGCGCTGGCCTCCCCACCACCCGCGGCATTCTGCTGCGCGCCGATGACGCCCTGCCCGACAGCCTGTCCAGCTGGGGCTGGCCGCTTTTCGTCAAGCCCAACCGCGGCGGCTCCAGCATTGGCGTCAGCCGCGCTGGCAACGCCCAGGAGCTGCAAAGTGCCCTCGGCGCGGCCTTCGCCCACGACAGCGAAGTGCTGGTGGAAGCCGCCGTCAGCGGCAAGGAAGTCACCGTCGGTATTGTCGGTGGCGAGGCTCTGCCACCGATCGTCATCGAGGCCAGTGGTCAGTTTTATGATTACCACGCCAAGTACATTGCCAACGACACCCGTTACCTCTTGCCCTCGGGCCTCGGCGATGTGCTAGACCGCCAACTGCAGGATCTTGCCTTGCAGGCCTTCAGCGAAATCGGCGGCTGCGGCTGGGGCCGAGTGGATTTCTTAGTAGATGCGAACGGGGCGCCGACTTTGCTCGAAATCAACAGCGTTCCCGGTATGACCAGCCACAGTCTGGTACCCATGGCGGCACAGGCCATCGGCTGGGATTTTGGCCAGTTATGCAGACGTATCCTCGACGCGGGGGAGGGAGTGAAATCATGGTAAGTGCCATTCGCGATATGCAAGGATACCGGCGGGAACCGGTCACCAAGGCGCCGCCACCGCAAGAGAGTCAAAAGCCAACTACGGCCATCGCTCCCAGCCGGCCCTTTCCCTGGGGCAAGACCCTGCGCATAACCCTCGGGGGTGGGCTGTTGCTCGCTCTTGGCTTCGGCGCCTGGCAGGCCTGGGACTGGGTACGCCAGCCCGCGCTGATGCCCATCGATACGATCCACATCGAAGGACTTTCACCTAAGATACCGGTGTACCGAATCAACCGAGCCATTGCTCCATTCCTAGGACAGGGGTTTCTCTGGGTGAATCTCACGCAAGTGCGCGACGCCCTGCAGCAGGTACCCTGGGTAGCCAATGTCAATGTGCGTCGGGTCTGGCCCGATCGCATCGCTATCGACCTGCAGGCGGTGCAGCCAGTAGCCCGCTGGCTGGGGGGCGCCGGCGAGGTCCTGGGGAAAAACGGCAAAGTCTATTCGGTCCCCGCAAACGAGATCCCGCAACAGCTCCCTGCCCTCTTTGGTCCAGCGGATGCAGGACTACAGATGCTGCAGGAACGGCAAAAGCTGGATCAGGCCCTGGCACCTCTGCATCTGCAGGTGCGCGCCCTGGAGCTCGACCCACGCGGTGGCTGGCGTTGCATCCTCAGTAACGGGGTCCGACTGGTCCTCGGTCGGGAAAAGATCATGGAAGGTGTGCAACGCTGGGTCAGCGTCGCCCCAGAGATTCAACAATATCTGCTGCCCGGTGCCAGCATGGATTTGCGCTACAACAACGGTTTCGCGGTCGCCTTGCCCGAGGCGGCTTCTACGAGTGTCAGTGAGGGGCCGGCAGCCCCAAGGAGTGAAGGAAAATGAAACGCGGCAATCAGGAACTCATCGTTGGTCTGGACATTGGTACCTCCAAGGTCGCCTGTATCGTGGCGCAAGCACGCTCCACGGGCGAGGCAGAAATCATCGGTGTTGGCCAGCATCCCTCCCGTGGCCTAAAAAAGGGCGTGGTCGTCGACATTGAATCTACCGTGCAGGCCATCAATCGCGCGGTACAGGAGGCCGAACTCATGGCCGGAGTGCAAATCCATGGCGCGGTCGTGGGTATCGCTGGCGGACACATCCGCGGTTACAACAGTCACGGCATCGTCGCCATCAAAAACAAGGAAGTCAGCAATGATGATCTCGGTCGGGTGATGGACGCTGCGCGCGCCATCGTCATTCCGCAGGACCAGAATGTGATCCATGTGCTGCCCCAGGAATTCACCATCGACAGTCAGGAAGGGGTACGCGAACCCATTGGCATGTCGGGAGTCCGCCTGGAAGCGCAGGTCCACATCGTCACCGGCTCCATCAGCGCCACGCAGAATATTGCCAAGTGCGTCGAACGCTGCGGCCTGCAGGTGCAGGGCCTGGTACTCGAACAACTTGCTTCCGCCGATGCCGTGCTCACCGCGGATGAAAAGGAGCTGGGCGTCTGCCTGGTCGATATCGGTGGCGGCACCACCGACATCGCCATTTTCCGCGATGGCGCCGTACGCCATACCGCGGTCATTCCCATTGCCGGCGACCAGATCACCAACGACATCGCCCTGGGCTTGCGTACCCCACCCGTCGAGGCCGAACAGATCAAGAAGCTCTATGGCTGTGCCCTGGGCGACCTAATCGAACAGGACGACGACATCCCGGTGCCGAGTGTCGGTGCCCGTCCCCCGCGCACCATTTCCCGTCGCGTGCTCAACGACATCATCGAGCCGCGCGTGCGCGAACTCTTCGAGCTCATTCAGGCCGAACTGCGTCGCACCGGATTTGAAGACCTCGTCGCCGCCGGCGTCGTACTCACCGGTGGCTCGAGCCGCCTGCAGGGCATGGCCGAACTGGCCGAGGAAATCTTGCACCTACCGGTGCGCACCGGCGAGCCCATGCATCTGGCCGGGATGGAAACGGTGGTGCGCGCTCCCTGGCATGCCACCGGCGTCGGTCTGGTCATGTATGGCATGCACAACGGACTGGCCGGCCAGGCCGAGCCGGTGCAACAGCCCGCTGCCGCCACCAGTACGGTGCGCGACGAAGGACATCGCGCCGCGGCCATGGGCGGCGTCTTTGGCAAATTGCGCAACTGGGTACAGACCAGCTTCGGCTGAGTCCCCCATCCCACAGATCCAGCGAGAGGAATCGACAATGTTTGAATTGAACGAAATGCAGCAGGAAGGAGCCGTCATCAAGGTCATCGGGGTAGGCGGCGGTGGCGGCAACGCAATCAATAACATGGCCCTGACCGGGCTGGAAGGCGTGGAATTCATCAGCGCCAATACCGATGCCCAGGCCTTGCGCAACTCCCACGCCCAGCGCACCTTGCAGCTTGGCAGCGAACTGACCCGTGGCTTGGGCGCAGGTGCCAACCCCGAGATCGGGCGCAAGGCGGCGGAGGAATGCCGCGAGGAGATCCGCGGCGTGCTCGAAAATACCGACATGCTCTTCATCACGACGGGCATGGGTGGCGGGACCGGGACCGGTGCAGCGCCCGTGGTCGCTTCCATCGCCCGCGATATGGGCATCCTGACCGTCGGCGTGGTCACCAAACCCTTCAACTTTGAAGGCAAAAAGCGCCAGCAATATGCCCTGTCCGGTATCGATGAACTGGCCCAGCATGTCGATTCGCTGGTAATCATCCCCAATGAAAAACTGCTGGCGGTGCTGGGCAAGCAGATCAGCCTGCGCGATGCCTATCTCGCTGCCGACAACGTCTTGATGGGGGCAGTGCAGGGTATTTCCGAGCTGATCACCCGTCCGGGCCTGATGAATCTGGATTTTGCCGACGTGCGCACGGTGATGTCCGGCATGGGACTGGCGATGATGGGTACGGCTGCCGCCCGTGGCGAAAGCCGCGCCCGCGATGCCGCCAACCGCGCTGCCAGCAGCCCGCTGCTGGATGACATCAACCTCTCCGGCGCATGTGGCATTCTCGTCAACATCACCGCCGGCAACGACCTGTCCCTTGGTGAATTCGAGGAAGTCGGTGAGCTGATTCGCAGCTACGCCTCGGACGATGCCAACGTCAAGGTCGGCACCGTGATCGACGAAAACTTGGAAGGGGAAATGCGCGTCACCGTGGTCGCCACCGGTCTGCAGCGCGAGCCAGTGCGGCTGGCGGTAGAAAACAACCGTCTGCGTCCGGAGGTAACCATGCCCGCCAACGCCGTCGATTGGCGCCAGCTGGATCGCCCTGCAGCCCTGCGCCAGCAAGCGACGCGCAGTGCCGCAACTGGCACCGACCAGCGCAGCGCCCCACGCCCGGTGGCAGATTATGCCGACCTCGACATTCCCGCTTTTCTCCGTCGGCAAGCCGACTGAAGCCCGCCGTGCTGACACTCCACCCCGCCATTGGCGGGGTTTTTTCTTTGCTATATGTGCAAGTTGGGGGTATTTCTTTACCGGCACTTTGCCGTAGAATGAGAAATACTCCTGTTTGACAGGCAAGGTTTTCGAGAGAGGTTGGTACCATGCTATACCCAGAATTGTTCAGAGCCCTGGAGGCCGCCCGCTGGAACATGGAGAAGGACATCCCGTGGGATCAGTTCGACGCCAGCAAGATCACCCCAGAGCATCTACAAACCATCAAGATGAACGCCATTACCGAGTGGTCGGCCCTGCCTGCCACAGAGATGTTTCTGCGCGACAATCGCGACGATTCGGATTTTTCGGCCTTCATGTCGATCTGGTTTTATGAAGAGCAGAAGCATGCCCTGGTGCTCATGGAATACCTGCGCCGCTTCGCTCCCGAGTACCTGCCCACCGAGGAAGAGCTGCATGAGGTGCGCTTCGAGTTTGATCCAGCGCCGGCGATGGAGACCCTGATGCTGCATTTCTGCGGTGAGATTCGTCTGACGCATTGGTACAAGGCCGCCGCCGAGTGGCATCAGGAACCAGTCATCAAGTTCATCTATGAAACGCTTTCCAAGGATGAGGCACGGCACGCCGGCATCTACCTCAAGTACATGCGCCGTGCGGTGGAGCGTGTGGGCGACTCTGCCCGCTTGGCCTTTGCCAAGATTGGTGTGCTCATGGCCAATACCAAGACTGCCAAGGCCTTGCATCCCACCAATCTGCACGTCAATAAGGAGATGTATCCGCAGGACAGCGTACAGAGTCACCTCCCCGATCCCGGCTGGCTGGAACGTTGGCTCGACAACCAGATTCACTTCGACACGATCTGGGAGGGCAAGGTGGTCAATGGCATTCTGCGCAATCTGTCGGCGCTCCTCGAGGTACCGATCCGCAGCGCCAAGGATCTAAGCCAGTATCGCAAGCGAATGGCCAGTTCTGTGGGCTAATGTCGCCAAGCCCCGACAAAAGATCGTTTTGACGCAAGCAAACACGTTGATTTTTCTGCGATGCATATCGGGCACGCTTCGTGCTGAGCGCGTCAACGTCAACTGGTGACGAAGAGAACGAGGAGAAAGACGATGAAAAAATGGTTGGGCATGATGCTGACCACGTTGATGCTGGCGGGTTGTGCGAACAATCCGTATGGCAACTCCTATGGGTACAACAGCAGCCCTTTGGGCAACAGTAAAACCACCACCGATACTGCTGCAGGCGCCGCCTTGGGTGCCGTTGCCGGTGCCGTAATCGGCAATCAATCTGGCAGTCCCCTGACGGGAGCGGCAATTGGTGCGGGTTTGGGTGGGCTGGCAGGCTACGCGATCTCCAAAAACCAACAGCAGCAGCCAGCCAACTGCCCACCGGGATACAACTGTATCCCAAATTCCCCACCCCCCTCCTGCCCGCCGGGCTATACCTGCAACCCGCAGTAACGGATGCAGGAATGCGACATATTTGATCTGCCGCCCTGGCGTAGTCTCGACCTGGCGGCCCGGCTGCGCTGGGCCTTGGCCCCAAAAATTCCTGATCTCTACCGGCAGGCCCTGGCCCGGGAGCAGTGGGTGCAAACCCGCTGCTACTTTGCCCGGCGCCAGGATCTCCGGCCCGGCGAAGTGGCACAGTTTGCTGAAGACGGCGACTATGTGATTCGTCTATGCATTGCCAAGCGCCCCGATCTGACCCCCGAGCAGGTTGCGGCCTTCTGTAGCGACAGAGATCCCAACGTGCGCTACGCGATCGCTCGCAATCCTCTTCTCGACGAAACCCAACGACAGATGCTTTTGCAGGATCCGGACGAGGTCGTCCGTCAGGCAGCAGCCAAGGGTGCCCGCCCCAGCCAGACCCGGCAACGCCAGGGCCAAGCGGCACTCTACCGCTAAGCGGTAATCGACATGGCAAGCAGGCTGCTGCGCAATCTGAGTCTGCGTCAGTTACAGATTTTTGCAGCGGTGGTGCGGCTTGGCGGTGTTGGCAAGGCGGCAGAGGAGCTCTTTGTCTCCCAGCCCACCATATCCATCCAGCTAAAAACCCTTGCAGAAACCTTAGGGGAGCCGATTTTCGAAAAGGTGGGACGGGGCCTACGCCCAACCCCAGTCGGCGAGGACCTATACGCCTGCTGCCGCAGCATCTTTCAAAGTCTGGACGACCTTGAAACGGCCATATCCGAACGTCACGGCTTGGCGCGCGGCCATCTGCGTCTTGCCGTCGTCAGTACTGCCAAATATATTGCCCCAGAGTTGCTGGGCGCCTTCGGCGAACGCTATCCCGGAATCGACCTTTTCCTGCAGGTTACCAACCGCGACCGCATCCTCGAGCGCATGCAAACCGCCGAGGACGACGCCTACATCATGGGCGAGCCGCCGCAGGAGGATTTTTCCATCGAATCCATCGCCTTTGCCTTGAACCCGATTGTGGTCATGGCACCGGCCAATCATCCTCTGGTGGATAGGATTTCCATTCCCTTGGCAGATCTGGCAAACGAGCCCTTTCTCTTTCGCGAACCGGGCTCCGGTACTCGTAAGGCCACCATGCGCGTCTTCGAGCAAGAGGATTTTCACCCGCATGTTCGCATGGAACTGGGCAGTAACGAGGCGATCAAGCACGCCATCATCGGTCATCTGGGGATTGCCGCCCTGTCCCTGCACTCGCTATCACTGGAGGGCACGCAAGGGCCCGTTCGCGTTCTCGATGTGCAGGGCTTTCCGATTTTGCGGCAATGGTACCTGGTCTATCCTAAGGAAAGGCCACTCTCCCTGGCGGCGCAGGCATTCCTGCAGTTCGCCCGGCAAAAGGAGGGGGAAATCGGGGAGCGACTGGAACAGATCTGGCCGACTATAAAAAAATCCCTCGCGCCGGGCGTCGAGGGATCAGAAACGTAATCTGGTTTACATGGCGCGTGTCTGCCATCTACCTTCCGGCAAACGCTCGTGCAATGTGCCGTCTTCATCGATCTGAAACAGGGTGATCCAGCGCTTGTCGACCAGATTCGTCAGCACCGCGTGGGCGGCGATGATCTGATCCATGGCCGCTTGCGGCGCCTCGATGAACACCGACAAGCGCAGCGGCTCGTGGCGCAGCTCGTAGCCATCGAGTAGCGACTGAACGGCCAGGCCCACGCGCAGGTCGCCGCCGTTACCCTCCAGAACGCCGACCAGCCCACCGACGACATTGTGCAGCACCTTGTTACCGCTACCCTGGCGCAGGTTATCCACCGTCGAGCCGTAGTACTGCAGATTGATCCAGCTCGCCACCACGAGTGGTGCAGTCATGATTAGGGTCAGGACGGCAAAATCGGGGTCCCTGGCTGCCTCGTAATCGTGCAGAAAGGCGCGCCCCGCCAGATTGGCGCCCGCCGTGCGCCAGCGCGGTGCGGCAATGAAGGCCGCATTGCCCGCCAAGGCCCACTCCGGACGTACCTGCGACCAGTCCTTGCCCCGCCAGGTCAGCAAGCGTTCGGCCTGTTGCGAGTCGCTTACCGCGGGCACGAGCTTCGTGATCCGTTCCAGGCGGGTGAGATCCCCAGCACGCTGCAGTGCCTCGCGTATCTCCTGCAACAACTCCGGTGCTGGTGTCAGCGAAGATGGATACAACTGCGTCTGGTCCAGGGTAGTGTCGTGCATACCGGCCAGGAAAACGGTGTCGGAGGGAATAGCGATCCCTCGCTGCCGCAACCCGCTGCGCACCGCCGCATCGTTGAGCAGGTCGGCGGTCACCCGGGCGCTGACCTCCCCGGTCTGGCCGGCACAGGCGCCACAGTCAAGACCGGCTCGGTGGGCATTGTTGGTGGTCGTGCTGCCATGTCCAAACAACAGCACCAGCGCGGCAAAGCTTTGCGTCAGCCCCAGGCCGCGCAGGATTTTTTCGGCAAGCTCCGTCTTGGCCTCCGGGTTACCGGTGAAGGCCGCATCGGCAAGCACGGGATGCACCTGTCGCATCTCGTCCGCGCTCAACCCCGCCTGATCCGGTGCCTGGGACGGTTGTTGCCAGCCCAGGCTTTCGCTCAACATGCGGAAGCCATAGACCACTCCAGAGGACTCCACGAAGGAAAAGCAGGACGCTGCCGCAGTCTTGAACTGTTTCCATTCCGCCCGCCGACGCAGGCGTCCGAGGCGCCTCTTCTGCAGACTGCCAGGCAACGACTCCTGCGCCGTCATCTTGGCGGGCAGCAGGACCGGGAGATGACCACGGGCATGGCATTCTCCCGCCCGCTGATACTGCAACGGCACCCCAAAAAATCCGGCAAAGCCGATGGTCTGCGCGTCCTCCATAACCGACTCGAGGTGGCGACGGAAGACCTCCGAGCGCACGTCGATACAGAAGGCCGCCTGCAAGCGGGGACGCGTAGCAGACGATACTGGGGAATCCCCCCGACGGCGGTGGAACTGCCGCGCAATCCCCTGGCGAAAGTTCTTTTCCAGGGCACGCAGGCACGCCTCGCGCAGCTCCATCTCCCGTTGTAATGGCTTGACCTCGCCATGTTGCCAACGACGTAACTCATTACGCCACTGCTTGCGCTTCTCTGGGCTGGCAAAGGAGTGCAGCATTGCCTCCCAGACCAGGCGGATACTCAAGAGCTCCGGTAGATCACTGCGACTTTTCCCCTGCAACTCCGCCTGCCAAGTCTGGTAGCGGCACCAACTGGCCCAACCACCGATGGACTTCAGCAAGGCGAGGAAGTAGTCGGGGAGCAGTCCATCCGGGATCTGCAGAATCTCCAGAGCCCACTGGCGCGCGGCCGCGGCTTCCCTCGGCACCTGCAGCAGGATCCGGCGGATGTCGCCAATGCCGATGACACTGGCGCTGCGATTGCGTAGTGCATACTGCCGCCAAGCATCGAAGAGCCCCTGTTCGTCCGCCGCGCCGGGACGCGTCCAGGCCGCCTGGCCACGATCATAGTACGCCGCCAGAAACTGTCCGATCTGATCGAGCAGGAAGTCTTCCAAGGCCGGGGCATCCGGTCGGTGCAGGACATTGCTGAGCAGCGCCAGCGGCTGCGTCTGTGGCGCCTCCTCGCGGCGAAGATAACGATGCACCTCACTGCTGCTCAGGGTCTGAGCGAAATCCGCGGCCGCCGCCTGCACGTCCTCAATGCGCATCTTGCCAGCTTCCCACTGCTGGCGAAACCAAGAGCGGTCGAGGAAGAGTTTTTCACCGGAGAGACGGTTCAGATACACTGCCGTCTCGGCAAAATCCTGTTCCATGAAGCCCCAATAGGGGTTGACGGCAACAAAGGAATCCAGAGGCCAAACCGGCGCGATGCGGGCACAGGCCTGCTGTACGGCTTCTTCCCACTGCTTCTGCTGCATGATCTCTTCTTTCATCGTCCACCTCCCGCAGTATTCGAGACCTCATCAGACTCCAGGGTCGCAAATTCCATGCTCGGTCCCTGTTTTTCGACGGCAAACTTCTCTGGCCATAGCCGATAGGCAATCCTCTCGATCCAGAGGTCAACATAAAGGCCGTTGTACAAGGCCACATAGAGACTCTGTTGCCAGGCTACCGGCAGCTGCACCCTTCCCGGTCCCTGAATCCAGGAGAGGAACAGGAAGGTCAGCATCACCCAAGCGGTAAAGACCTGGTAGTGGACGGAATTGCTGACAGAGACAGCGAAATCTGGTCCAAAGAAGCCATGAAAAAGGATATGCAGCACGTAGTAGACCAGCATCATCAGTACCGCCAGCACGGCCGCGCCGGCACGGCTGCCCCAACTGGGAAACAGCGTCCCCTTGATGAAGATCTGCGACATGGCGATACCAATGATGACCACAATCGCGAGGGTCACTGGGTGCCCCAGGGGTTGCAGCGCAAAAGCCAGGGCCAAACCCAAAGACGCCGCCAAACCCAACAGGGTACCGAGAAGCCAGGTCGCAAAGCCGCCCTTCTCTGCCTGCGGCTTCAGCTGCCGTAACTGGTCCACCCCACTGCTGGAACTGAGGAAGGCATGCGCCTTGTACAAGGAGTGTCCCAACAAGTGCAGTAGGGCCAGATAAAAGAGCCCCAAGCCCAACTCCAGCAACATGAAGCCCAGCTGTGCCACCGTCGACCAGGCCAGAGAGGACTTGATCGCCGTTTGCGTAATCATGACCAGCGAGCCAATCGCCAGGGTCAGCAAGCCAATGGCGCCCAAAAAGAGCAGAGCAGACTCTTCGCGCAGGAGCAGCGGGCTCATGCGCATGGCGACAATGGCACCACTATAGACTACACCCGCGTGCATCAAGGCCGAGACCGGGGTTGGCGCTTCCATGACCTGGATCAGCCAGCCGTGGAACGGAAACTGGGCACTTTTCAGGATCACCGCGAAGACCAGGAACCAGGCCGCCAGCTGCAACTGCCAGGGGAAGGCTGGAGACTGGGCAAGGACAGTGATCTTGCTGAACTCCAGCGTTCCCGCGCCGCTCGCCGTCAGGCCACTGGCGAGCAGCAGACAAAGATCGGCGGCACGACTGAACAGGGATTTTTTGTGCGCTGCCATGATCGCCTTGCGCCGGTCGTCGTAGAAATCGAGAAGACGGTGCAGGCTGAAGCCCGTCGCAATGATCGCCAGGGTGAAGAATCCCAGGTTACCGGCAATGGTCACCAGCAGAAAAAAACCGCCGGTGAGGGCAAGGAGACGAAAGAAGCGCGCCTGCGCCCAGTCGCCATCCAGATATTCGACACTGAACCGCGCCAGGATCATCAACACGAAGGACACCAAAGGCGCCAGCAGCATGGTCATGGCGTTGAGCTGCACCGACAGGTCGAGATGCGCCGCAGTGGCCGGCAAGGGCAGCGCGAACAGGACAAAGTCTCCCTGTGCACCCAGGGCGTAGCCCATGACTGCTGCCAGTGCAAGCAAAAATCCGGTAATGGACACAAACTGGATCCGCACCCGGTAGCGCTGCGCCGAGGCCATTCCGGGCAGCGCCTTGGGCAGGGCGGCTAAGATGTACAAAAGCGGTGTGATCAACAGCAGACCGCCCGTGACGGCAGTCAAGAGGTTGGTATTCATGGAGGATCTCCTGCTTGTACCCGATATTGGGTACGAACAGAGCTTATCCAACAAAATACATAGAATATAATTTTTTATTTAAAAATATTTTATTGATTATAATCTATGTAATTTGCGCAGGGCTTTGGCGCTGCGACCCTGGCTCACCTCCGGCTGGCTCTGGCAATGCATGTACTGGTGGCATCCCTCTGGCTGGTCGCCGCATCGAGCGAGTGTTGCAGGAAAACGCTTCGGAGTGAGGGTTCAGCAGCTCCCTCCACGGCACAGCCAGGCATCGCGCACCACTCCGTCACTGCCCAGAACCACATGCAACTCGCCCTGCTGACGCAGGCGTTGCCGCTCAGCGGCACCAAAACCGATTTCTTCCTCGAAATCGACCAGACAGCTCAGCAGATTCTGGTCCTGACCGCCTTCTACCAATCGACACTGGCAGTGGGCACCATCCCGCACGGCCACCCCGCCAATACTGGTAAAGCTGGCCAGCATTTGGTGCGCATCCAGATAATCAAGGATTCTCTCCTGCACCTGCGGCTCATCCCACAGCGCCATAACCATCTCCTTGGGACGAAAGCCCCACTTCGCTTCTCCGCTGCTTTCAGCATAGTGCAGTTGTGGACGATTTTCTTTGCCCGGATCCGTATCCTAGGCTTCGGCGCGACGGATCTGCCAAGTATGTTTTTCTTGACTATACTCTTAGCAAACTCGCAAGGAGAGCCGAATGCCCCTGCATCATGCCGCCGCCGTTGCCGTATTTGCCCTGCTCGCGCTGGGCCTGTTGTTCGGGCTACTGATGCTGGCACGCTACCTGGGCGGCCGCCATCCGAGTAGCAACAAGGACATCCCTTTCGAAAGCGGCTTGGGCGTCAGTACGGCCACGCATCCCGCCACTCCCATTCGTTTTTATCTGCTGGCGGTTTCCTTCCTGGTCTTTGAGCTCGAAGGTGCCTTTCTGTACGCCTGGGCGGTCGCTTTTTATGGTCTGCCACCAGCGGCACTCTGGGGCGGGATCGCCTTTCTCGTCATCCTTGCCCTGGGCTGGCTCTACGAATGGGCGATGGGAGGCCTGCGGTGGACATGAAGCGCGGGCCACTGGCCTTCTTTGCCGGACGGCTGGATGAGATCATTGCCTGGAGTCGCGCTGGTTCCCTGTGGCCGCTCAATTTTGGGACCTCGTGCTGCTTCATCGAGATGGTGGCGGCGCTTACCCCGCGGCACGACCTGGCCCGCTTTGGCGCCGAGGTGATCCGCAGTTCGCCACGTCAGGCGGACGTGCTGATCTGCTCCGGTACCGTCTTTGCCAAGATGGCGCCGATGATCGTCGAACTTTATGAACAAATGCTGGAACCCAAGTGGGTAATTTCGATGGGCTCCTGCTCCAATTCCGGGGGTATGTATGACGTCTATAGCGTGGTACAGGGGCTCGATCAGATCCTGCCGGTGGATGTCTACGTGCCGGGCTGCCCGCCGCGCCCCGAGGCCCTGATGGATGGCTTGCTGCTCTTGCAGCGGAAGATTCGCGCCCGCCCGGCCCGGGTTCTGGCGCAGGAGAACTGATGCTGCTCGCCGAGATCCTGCAGCGCCGCTTCGCCGCTCATCCTGCCGGTGACGCGCGCGACGAGCTGCCGGATTTCTGGCTACCGGAAAGTCAGATCCTCCCCGCCTTGGCCTACCTCCGGCAGGAGCGCGAGCCCGCCATGCGCCTTCTCTTCGACCTGACCGCGCGGGAAGAGGAGACTGCAAGCGGAAGTCAGCTCTGCCTGATCTACCACTTGCACAGCCTGCAGCCCGGCGACTGGCTGCGTCTGCGTGTGTCCCTGACGGGCGAAGAGGCACCCAGCTGTTGCGCGATCTATCCGGCGGCCAACTGGTATGAGCGGGAGATCTATGACCTCTTTGGCATCGTCTTTACCGGGCATCCCGATCTGCGTCGCATCCTGCTGAGCCCAGACTGGGAGGGACACCCCCTGCGCAAGGCCGAGCCTCTCCGCGCCACCGAGCGCCCGCCCCTGCGCTTTGAGCGCGGCTGCCTGCAGGAGCAGCTCGCCGTCTACAATCCCGAAGACGCCCCCGGCGAAGGAGAAATGCTGCTCAATGTCGGGCCGCACCATCCCGGCACCCACGGCATCCTGCGCTATCGCCTACGTCTGCGCGGCGAGCGCGTCGTGAGCGTCGATCCCGACATCGGCTATCACCATCGCGGCGTCGAAAAAATTGCCGAGGGACACAGCTACCACAATTTCATCCCCTATACCGATCGCGTCGATTACCTGGGGGGCGTACTCGGCGAGTGGCCCTACCTGCGCGCCGTCGAGACCCTGGCGGACATCCGCGTGCCCGAACGCGCCGAAGGGATCCGCACCCTGCTGGCAGAGATTTGCCGCATCGAGTCGCATTTGGTCTGGTTGGGCAGTTATGGCAATGACCTCGGCACCATGGGTCCGGCATTTTATGCCTTTCGCGACCGCTCCCTGCTCCTCGACCTGATCGAAGACTTCACGGGCGGACGCCTGCATCCGCAGTTTTTTCGCATTGGCGGGGTAGCCGAGGATTTGCCGGAGGACTGGCAAGAGAAACTGCGCCCGGTCCTCGACCGCGTCGAAGCTGGCCTGCGCGATACCCAAGCGCTCAGCATCGATAATGACATCTTCCGCGCCCGCACCCGCGGCATTGGCCAGGTGAGTGCCGCCATGGCCGAGCGCTGGGGAGCGACGAGCATCGTCCTGCGCAGCACCGGCAGCGCCTGGGATCTGCGCAAAACCGAACCCTACGGATTCTATCCGCAATTGCAGTTTGCCGTGCCCACCGCCAGCGACGGCGACGCCTGGAGCCGCACCGCCCTGCACCTGGAAGAGATTCACGAGAGCATCGGTATCCTGCGCCAGCTGCTGAAGATGATGCCGTCGGGCCCAGTGCTCGCGCGCGATGCTGCCGAGGCGCTAATGCCCAAGGACCGCACCCTGCAAGACATCGAGACCCTGATCCACCACTTCGAGCAGATGGCGGCGGAATTTGGCCCACCCGCCGGGGTGGCCCTGGGGCTGGGGGAGTCGGCGCGTGGGATGCTGGGGTATTTTGTCTGCAGCGATGGTGGCCCACGCCCGCAACGCCTGCGGGTGCGCACGGGCTCCTTTCCGCATGTGCAGATGATCACCGAGCTGGGGCAGGGTCTCGCCATTCCCGACTTCATCGCCAGTATTGGATCCTTGGATTATGTCCTCGCCGACCTCGACCGCTGAAAGCGTACCCACAGCCCTGCTCAGCCGCTTGCAGCAGGTGGTGGAACATGCGGGCAGCCATCCGGAGGCCGCCGTCTGCGATCTGTTGCGCATCCTGCAGGCGGAATACGGCTGGATCGATGACGACCGACTGCAGCTGGTAGCGCGTCTCTGCAGCATCAGCCCGGTGCGGGTGGAGGAACTTTGCACCTTTTATCCTCTGGTGTTGCGCGAGGACCCTGGACGCCATGTGCTGCGCATTTGTGACAGTATCGCCTGCCATCTCGCCGGCGCACCCGGATTATTGCAGATGGCGGTGGCGCAAAGCGGCGTGCCCCTCGGCCAGAGCAACGGGCGCTACAGCGTCCTGCCCCATGTCTGCCTGGGCCTCTGCGAGCGCGCGCCAGCGGCCTTTGTCGATGGCAAGAACACGGTTGCGCCTCTCAGCGCCGAGGCCCTGCGCCAGCTACTCCAGGACTGGGAGCGCGAGTCATGAGCATTCAGCCCCTCAGTATGCTCTTTGCGAGTGACGATCCAGCCAATCTCGACGCCTATCGCGCCGTGGGGGGCTACCAGGGGCTCACGCAGGCGCTGCAGATGTCTCCGGCAGATTTAATTGCCCTGGTGGAAAAATCCGGTCTGCGCGGCTGTGGTGGGGCGGGCTTTCCGACCGGTGTGAAATGGCGCCTGCGCGGCCTCGATGCCCCCGAGCCCCGTTATCTGGTCTGTAACCTGGATGAGACCGAGCCCGGCAGTTTCAAGGATCGCGCCCTGCTCTTTGGTGCCCCCCAGCAGATTCTCGAAGGCATGCTGATCGCCGCCCATGCCTTGGGGGTGCAGGAGGCGGTGATTTTCATCCGCGGCGAATATGCGGCCGGTGCCGAGGTCTTCGCCCGCGCCCTGGCCGCTGCCGAGGCGGCGAAATTGCTGGACCTGCCCGCCGGCCGGCTGCAACTGGACATCCATCTCTCCCTCGGACGCTACATCTGCGGGGAGGACTCCGCCATCCTCAACGCCATTGAGGGACGCCGCCCCAACCCCCGCAAGAAACCACCCCACATCTCCCAGAAAGGACTCTGGCAACAACCCACCACCGTCAACAATGCCGAATCCTTTGCCCAGTTGCCTGGGATCCTGCGCAAGGGCGTCGAGACCTATCAGGGCTGGGGGGTCAACGGGGGGGTGGGGACCAAGCTCTACAGCGTCTGTGGACCAGTGCAGAAGCCGGGGGTCTTTGAGCTACCCATGGGTACGACCCTGCGCGAGATTCTCTACGAACATGCGGGCGGGCCGCTGCCAGGACGGGAAATTCGCGGCGTACTGCCCGGGGGCGCCTCGACGCCCTTCGTCCAGCCCCAGGATTTCGACACCCCGATGCACTTCGATGCCATGGCCAAGATCGGCTCGCGCCTGGGCACCGGCGGTTGTATCGTCCTGGATGATCAACACTGCCCCCTCGATTTTCTTATTGCCACCACCCGCTTCTACGCCCGCGAATCCTGTGGCTTTTGCACCCCCTGCCGCGAAGGTCTTCCCTATCTACTATGGTTACTGGAGAGGATCGAAAGAGGAGAAGGTGAAATGCGCGATCTCGAAAAAATCGAAACTCTGGGCAAGGAGATCGCCCCCAACAGCTTCTGTGCCTTGGCTCCAGGTGCCCTGATGCCGCTGCTATCGGGGATGGTGATCTTCCGTGACGAGATCGCGGCGCATGTGCAGGAAGGGCATTGTCCCTACGCGGTGCGCCATGGCTGAGGTCTTTTACCTGGATGGCGAGGCGATCCCCTTCCGCGCGGGGCAAAATGTCCTGGAGGCCGTCCTCGAACATCGGCAGGAAAGCAGCATCCCCTATTTCTGCTTTCATCCGGCCATGGGCAGCCTGGGAGCCTGCCGCCAGTGCGGGGTGATGGTCTATCCCCACGACGGCAAGCACCCGCCGCGCCTTACCATGGCCTGCCTGTTGCCCGCTAGCCGCGATCTGCAACTGGGGCGCGCAGAAGCCAAAGTACAGCACGAACACCAACTGATCAGCGAACTGCTGATGCGCAACCACCCCCATGATTGCCCGGTCTGTGACGAAGGAGGCCAGTGCCATCTGCAGAACATGACGGTGGCGAGTGGCCATGCCTACCGCGAATACGAACCAGAAAAGCGCCGCTACCAGAGCCAGGAGCTGGGTCCCCTGATCCGTCAGGAGATGAATCGCTGCATCACCTGCTATCGCTGCGTGCGTTTCTATCAGGATCTAGCGGGCGGCGAAGACTTTGGCGTTTTCGGCTCACGCGATCGGGTCTTTTTCGGTCGTCTGGAGGATGGCCCACTGGAAAGCCCCCTCGCCGGCAATCTCGCCGAGGTCTGCCCCACCGGGGTGTTTACCGACAAGGTCTACCATCAGGACTACCTGCGCCCCTGGGATCTGGAGGAAAGCGCCGGCATCTGCCCACACTGTAGTATCGGCTGCAATACCCGACCCGGTGCCGCCCGCGGCCACCTGCGGCGCGTCCGCCAGCGCTCCCATGGCGAAATCAATCCGCATTTTCTCTGTGACCGCGGCCGCTATGGCTTTCGCTACGTCGCCGCCGAGGATCGGCCGCGGCAGGCCCAGGCCGGGGGGCGCCGCCAGGATGTCGACAGCGTCCTCGACCGACTTGCGGCACGCCTAGCGGAAGGGCGTAGCGCCTTCCTCGGCTCGCCGCGGGAGGATCTCGACAGCAATCTGGCCCTCTTTGCCCTCGCGCGTGTCCTCGATGCCCCCTTCGCTGCCTTTTTCGAGCCCTGGGAGGAAGCCAAGGCGCGCGAGATCCTGGCCCTACCACACCCGCCGGCACCGGCCAGGATTTCCGCTTATGCAGAGATTCTCGTCATCGGCGCGGTGGAGCGGGTCGCGCCCACCCTGCCCCTGTTTCTGCGCGAGGCGCACGACCGCGGCGCAGCGATCAGCCTCCTGCGCTGCCTGCCCAGTCCACTGACAGCGCTGGCTGGCGAGGATCGTCTGTTACCCCCGGCGGATCTGCTCGATGCTGCCTGGGAATGGCTCGGACAGCGCCATCATCGGCCTTTCCTGCTGCTCATCGACAGCGAGTCGGTGGGGCCCGAACTCCTGCACCTGTTGCGCCGGGAAATCGGCACCTGGCCGGATGGCAGTGGCATCCTGCCGGTCTATCGCCAGGGCAACCTTCCGGGCGCCTCCTTTTACGCCGTCGATGGTCACGCCAGCCGTCTGCGTACTGCCCTTGCCGGGAACGACTATGACCATCTGCTGGCCCTCGGCCAGGACCCGCAGGAAATGGATGGGCTTTGGTGGCGGAGCCACGGCGACATCGATCTCAGCCTCATCGATCACCGCCGCAGCCTGTCCTGGGACGATGTCTGGCTGAGCCTGCCCTGCGCGGCGTTGAGCGAGCGGTCGGGGCTGTACTACAACGGCGAGGGGCGGCTGCAAGCGGCGGCAGTGGCCTACACCCCGGCACGGGAAGAGCGCCACTGGCGCCCGGAGCTGGGGCCGTTCCCACTGGCGGCGGGGGGCGCCCTGCGCGAGGAGCTCCTGCCCAGCCCCGTAGAGCTCTGTCGCGCCCTTGCCGAGCGCCTCGAGCTTTCCGAACGCTGGCAGGAGCGCCTGCGCTTCTACCGTGATTTTCTGCTGCGCTCTGCGCCCCGGCCGGGGGACCCTGGCGTGTTTTTGCCGGAAGAGCTGCGCGCCCGCTTCCGTCTGCACTCGGCGCCCCCACCCCGCGCCACGGACCAAGGCTGGAGCGTCTGCCGCTTCAGCCATTACAGCGAGGAAGAGCTCGCCAACGGCGCGCGGGAACTGCACAGCCTAGCACCCGCCAGTGCTGCCTGGATCGCTCCCGGGCAGCAAGATGCGCGACAGGTGCGACTCCGCGCCGTCGATGGCACGAGCCGGACCCTGCCGCTACGCGAACTACCGGACATGGCGGCAGAGGTCCTCGCCATCCCGCGCGCCGAACTCGTTTTCCTGGGTCTGCGTCCGGGCGACGGCGTCAATCCGGAGTGGCTGGACTGATGCTGCTCTTTGCGCAAATCGTCGCCATGTTCGTCACCCTGCTGGTGCTGCTGGGCATCGCCGGCTTTCTCGTCTTTGCCGAACGGCGTGTGCTGGGCCTGCTGCAAAATCGTCTGGGGCCCAACCGCCTGGGACCTTTGGGGATTGGACAGGCTTTGGCCGACGCTCTGAAACTGCTCTGCAAGGAAGATTTCGTCCCGCCCTTTGCCAGCGGCCTGCTCTATCGCGCAGCCCCAATTCTGGTCGCCTTCAGTGCCTTGGCGGGCTTTGCCGTGCTTCCCATAGCCCCGAGCATTTCTTGGGCGGGCGACTGGGAGATCGGTCTTCTGCTTATCCTAGCCCTGAGCTCCCTGCACGTCTACGGGGTATTTCTTGGAGGATGGTCGTCCAACAACAAGTTTGCCCTCTATGGTGCCATCCGTGCCGTGGCCCAACTGATCAGCTACGAACTGCCCATGGGCCTTGCCCTGCTCGCCCTGGTCCTGCTGGCCGGCAGTCTCGCCTTGCAGGGGCTCGGTGCGGCGGGTCAGCCGGTGCCGCTGATCGTCTATCAGCCACTGGGCTTTCTGATCTTTTTCATTGCCGGCATTGCCGAGACCCAGCGTCTGCCCTTTGATCTCGCGGAGGCAGAGAGTGAGCTCGTCGCCGGTTATCACACCGAATATGGGGGGATGCGCTTCGGCTATTTCTTCCTGGGAGAGTATCTTGGGCTCGTGCTCATCGCCGCCCTGATCAGCCTGTTCTATCTGGGTGCCTGGAGCGGTCCCTGGTTGCCGGGCTGGTTGTGGATGTTGCTCAAGACCGGCTTCATCATTGGCATCTTTTTCTGGCTGCGCGCCAGCCTGCCTCGGCCACGCTACGACCAGTTGCTGCATTGGGGCTGGAACGCCTTGCTGCCACTGTCCATCCTCAATCTGTTGCTGACGGCCATTGCCGCCGCCCTGTGGGGGACGCTATGAGACTGTGGCACGGCCTACTGGCGAGCTTGTGGACGACCCTGCGACAGCTTCGGCGCCGGGACACCCTGGAATATCCGGAGCAGCAGCCCAAACTGGGAGAGCGCTGGCGCGGGCGCCCGATCCTGACCCGCGATCCCGATGGCGAGGAACGCTGTGTGGCCTGCGAACTCTGTTCGGCGGTCTGCCCAACGCACTGCATTGCCCTGGAAGGGGCAGATCGCCCGAATGGTCGCCGCTTTGCGCAGAGCTTTCGCATCAATTTTGCCCGCTGTATCTACTGCGGACTCTGTGAGGAGGCCTGTCCGACGGTAGCGATCCAGCTTTCGCCGGAATTCGCCTTTGCCAAGACCGAACGTGGTGATTTCGTCTACCACAAAGAGGCCCTGCTCATCGACGGCACCGGCAAGCATCCAGAATACCGCTATTACGACCACGCCGGCGTGCGCACCCAAGCCCTCCCCGAGCCGAGAAACTGCGATCCGCGGAGCAACCTGCCATGATCTTCCTCGGCTTTTTCTTGCTCGTCGTGCTTGCCGCCTTGCTGTTGGGGGTGCTCTTGTTGCGCGACGCCATGTACGGGGTGATCGCCGTTGCCGCCGCCCTGGGCATCCTCGCCATCCTTTTTTATCTGCTCGGTGCGCCCTTTTTGGCGGCGATGGAGATCCTGCTCTATCTGGGTGCCATCCTGGTGCTGTTTCTCTTTACCCTCATGCTCATCGGACCCGAGGCCCGGGCCGCCGCCGTCCGGCAAAGTTGGCGTAGCGGCTGGCCCCTTGGCGCCCTGCTGCTACTGGCCTTCGCCCTGGCGCTGGCGGCCCTGCTCTGGCAGCAGCAACCCATCACCGCTGCGGTCCATGCCTTGGGGCCGGTCCTGCTGGGGCGCGCCCTCTTCGGTCCCAACCTGTGGTGGAGCGAAGCGGCAGCGGTGCTGCTCTTTGTGGTCATTGCTGCGGTACTGGTTTTGCATGCCGGGGAGAAAGACCATGATTGAGATCGCCCTGGCTGCCGCCGCCCTGCTCTTCTTTGTGGGTCTGGCCCTGATCCTGCTGCGCCGTAGCCTGGTCTTCTGGCTGCTCGGGGTAGAACTGCTGTTCAACGCCGCCCTGCTGGTAGCCCTGGCGGGGGGTGCCCGCTGGCACGCCATCGGCGGTCAGGTGCTGGCGCTCTTCATCATGGCCTTGAGCGGCGCGGCCCTGGCGCCAAGCCTCGCCCTGCTGCTGCGCATCCGCCGGGAGCTCGGCACCCTCAACGTCGATGGCCTGCGCATGTTGCGCGAACGGGAGAAGCAGGATGACTGACTGGCTCTTTCTCATCCCGGGCTTTCCCCTGCTCGGCGCCCTGATCAACGCCCTTTTTGGCGAACGGCTCGGGCCGCGCCGGTGTGGACGCCTGGCCGCCGCCATGCCCTTACTTTCTTCTCTGGTGGTACTCGCTATCTGGCTCGGCCCGGGCGCCGAGCCCGCCCTGCTCGACCGGCTCTGGACCTGGATGGCGGTGGGCGATTTTCGCGTGGATCTGACCCTGCGGGTGGATGACGTGAGCCTGGTGATGATCTCCATCGCCAGTTTCGTCGGTTTTCTGATTCACCTGTTTTCGCAGCAATATCTGCGCGGCGACTACGGCGAGCGACGCTACTATTTCTATCTCAATCTCTTCGTTGCCGGCATGCTCATCCTGACCATGGCGAACAATCTCTTGCTGCTCTATCTGGGCTGGGAGACCGTGGGTCTGTGTTCCTATGCATTGATTTCGCATTGGTACCGCGAACCGGAGAATGCCTGGGCGGGGCGCAAGGCCTTCGTCGTCACCCGCATTGGCGATACCACACTGCTGTTGGGCATCTTTTTGCTCTTTGCCCAGTACCATACCCTGAGCATCAGTACCCTTCTACCTCTGGTCACGGCGCATCCTGCGCCTGCCCTCTTGCTGGCGGCAAGCATCCTGATCCTGATCGGCGCCTATGCGAAATCGGCGCAGTTCCCGTTCCATATCTGGCTGCCGGATTCCATGGCCGGCCCCAGCACCGTATCCGCGCTGATCCACGCGGCGACCATGGTGACCGCCGGGGTCTACCTTTGTATCCGTCTGCTGGGACTCTTTGCTGCCGTCCCCGGCATGCTCGAGGCTATTGCCGTGCTCGGCGCCTGGACCGCTTTTTTTGCTGCCTCCTGCGGTCTGGCACAAGTCGACGTGAAGCGCGTCCTCGCCTATTCCACCATCAGTCAGCTGGGATATATGTTCATGGGTGTGGGCATCGGTGCCCCCAGCCTCGGGCTCTTTCACCTGCTCGTGCGTGGCTGTTTCAAGGCCCTACTGTTCAT